>JADWZK010268881.1_pt1 | contig 11810 bp, 3 predicted proteins | sample 8957641 | NCBI WGS metagenome assembly JADWZK01 (sample SAMN16576796, study PRJNA672827) | algae metagenome | host: rhodolith | place: South Korea: Udo, Jeju | collected 2014-09-18 | reverse complement strand
GATTACTACGTCGTATAGACTCGGCGGAAATTCGGCGATAAATGCTGGCCTTTAAAATGCTCGAACGGTCAAGAATTCGTGAAAAATCTCTGCTGAACCAACGGAGGGACCGCAGAAACTTTGAGCAACTCCAATGGACGAATCGAGACATAGCAGCCATGCTACGTCGAGAGCAATTCTAAGACCCGCTCAATCACATCAAGAAAGGTCTGAAGGGAAAGCAGCTGCAGGTCCAGCTAACAGCTGACGACGGAATACTCTCAGAGACAACGAGGAAGAGAAAACTCCCTTTCGACTAACCAAGAGTTGTACCAGCTATCCTACGGTTTGCTAAAGTGCGACACCGACAACTAGCAGTAAAATGGGCCTTTGGACGTTTCCCTCCGATAAGTTCAATACTACTAGAAGAGAAATATGGAGACACCGTTTTGCGACACCTCGACACACTTCAAAGTAAGCTCGCAGGATACCATCCGATAGAAGAAGAGCGACTGGAAACTGAAACGGCACTAGACCAACTACTCTTTATGACGATCACCTTTTTCGACGATATGGAGTAGCTAACGAGTCCCGATACACTAGTAGATTTTAGAAGGGATTCCCTTTGAAAAGCCATTCCCTTTCTGTCTTATGAGTGATACTGAAGGTTTTTAAAAAATTTAAAAAAAGTGGGAAAGAATTCACACCTTGAGGACATCATAGATGAAAATATTGACCGCAAATCTCTTCAACAGCGTCGGTGTCACGAATGCCCCGACGAGAGTTTTGCATTGTCCGGAGTTCACTGAAGCGAGAGATATATCGCCTTGCGAGTTTTTTTTTTCCGTGAACTGAACCTGCTGGCGTCTATTCGACGTTGACGAACAGAGCTTGCTTGCTCCAGTATAAATCCCTGAAAGTGCCGGGAGTTCCCATTTCTTCGCAGTGGCCGATAAGTGTTCGTTTTATGACTGAATTCTTGCGTGAATAGGCGAAAATGTCGGAGCACTTCTAATCCGATATTCTCCTGAACTGCCGCGAGACAGAACGCTGCACGCTCTTACGTGCATAAATATCTGAGCTTTGAGACTACTTTATGCAGGAGTGCGCCGCAGATAAATAGCATTCCAATTCGCAACAAATTTTGGCTCACGACTCCAGAGGTGCCTCTGTCGGGGTCCTCACCGCACTTTGCCTCAGGCTCATGGATGCAGCTAGGCGGTGGGAGGTATTATAGACGTTCAGCGCGTCACTGTCTTACATCCCCGCCCGTCATCCAGGGAGATTTCATTGGCATCCACCTGTTTTCCCAAATCGGCATGGATATCAGTTTTCCATAAGATTCAAAACCGTAGGATTCTTATCTCAATTTCCTTCGCACTGCTTGCGATGCCGCATTCAGGAGTACAGTGCGCGCATTGCCCAGGTTCCACTATCAAGATTCGTCTAGCACCTGATTACTTGCACACTATGATGCGGGAGGATATCGTTACTGTGGGACGGTACGCAGAGATTCAGAAACAGAGGTCGTATCTCACGTGAGTGAAAATGATTTTCTTCTTCCGCACCAAGTTGCAGATTACCTTTAACCTGTGATCAAAATCTCCGTCTCATCGATCACTCTGACACCAAGTCGATTCAAAGATTCAAAAAGTATGGTAGAGGATCTTCGTAGAAGGCTCTGTTTGTTCTTCTCCTCCAGGATGCTGAGGACGCAATATAAAAAGCGCGTCCTGGCTTGGAAGCCAGAGCAAAGACAACAAACAACCATGGCGATTTTTATCATTTCCCCTCCGAAACAAGTTGCAGTTTGTTGTTCACACTGCTTTTATTTGTGCCATTGGGGCTTTCCGTAGTCAAACCCGCCCGTCTAGCTCTTCGCTGGTTCAAATCGTGTCAACATTCACCGAGTTGAACGTATGGTGTGGGTGAAATGAGGGGGCGAAACGGGTGATACTGTGACAGGTCATCGAATGCCTACCCCTGCTTCAGACATTGCTGTTGGCCTTCGCCACGAATGTGTCTGTAAAACTGGTCGCTGGGGTCAATTTCGGCAAATCATTACTGCGCGAAGGGCTCTGCAGCAATTATTTATCAAAAAGAATCGGCTTCAAACACTTGGTTTCCCATATTGACCATCCACGTATGGGAAGTCGATTGAACCGGCGTCGACTGCTCGCTTGGCACGCATCTCTTCTATGAGGCGCGGACTGGACTTCCGAATTGCCCAGAGTTCTGTACTGAATGCAGGGCCACCTATGCGAAAACAAAAAGTAAGGAAAATGAGAAGCCGTGCCTTCCGGAATCGTTCTAATACTTCGCTCGCCACTTGTGTGAATTTCCGGTGAATGATCTGCACGTCAATATAACCTAGGATCACTTAAGTAAACTTCGTGGTCGTTTGTTCTCAGCGGCCGCGAATACGTTCCAAATTCATTTTCTCAAGAGTATGTTTTTTCATCGAAAGCAATATCCCGTTGGCGTGCAGTAGTCGTCCGGATTAATTATTGGTCATTTTTTTGGCACGAACAACGACGATACTCGACTGCTGTGCCGAAGGGCTTCGACGAGGACTTCAGGAAGGAAGCAAAGCCAGAAACATGACGTACGTTCAGTTACTAAAAGCTTTCGTTCTAATCTTGAGGACGTTCTTGGAAAGTATACATGGTGATGACAAAAAGAAGGGAAATTTGGAGAGATACGCCACATGGACGGCTGCTCGCGAAATGAAATACAATCAACATTCCAGCAGATTTTCTTGTGAAGTAGATCAGTCCTAAAGGCCAGTATGCCAGGAACCGGCAAGAGAGGGCTCGAAAATTCCTACCAGCAAGTCGTCAGTTAGAAGGCTCTCCGAAAGAAAAGCGAGAATAAATTTGAGATGATAGAAGCGACCTTTTGCATAGTATATCGAGACATCTGAAATCTTGTCCGCAAAATCCACGACTTTGAAGAACCGTCGTCCACCTCAGTAATTGACGAAGAGCTGGTATTATATTTTTGCGAAATTTGCGTTTTCAAGTTTCAACTCTCACCTGCTCCTGGACATGATGAAATATTATTTCATTAAAATTTCTTTGAAGACGCAGCGGAAATCATGACGAGGCAGTTCGGCAACTGGGGCGCGACGCACCCCGACTGCGGCATGTGTGCGCCATAAGCCTCGGACACGGCAGAAGCAGTATCGGAGCCGGAAATTCAGTATTCATGATTTCATATTTGGTGATGGGTGCCAAATGAGATAGCGTACATTGTCAAGGAACAAGTTCACGTGTTGAACAAGTCAGGCGCAAAACATTAATCGCCCCATGCTGTACCTGCCACGATACCATTTCTGGCGCGAAGAGGGCTCTGTAATGCTTGAAGTTCAATAGAAAGTGAAAATATATGCTGCAAACTCTAGGCGCAATTTCGTGTAGCTCAGATCGCAGAGAGCAGCGTTCCAAACCAAGCGCAGGGAGTGATCTCGATTCGCTTAAGACCGAATGCTTGTGATTCGTCCGTGTTAATACAGGTTCGCTCATCACCCGATTCTCTCTTGAAGTGCTGGGAGACAGAACGCTGTTTATTCCTTGCCAATTCAACAGATCTCTACGCACGCTTCGAATGGCAGGTCGAGGTAGTGAAAGAGATCCGATTCCGACCGCCTGAGTCTGTCCGTTTTTGAGCCTCGGAACGATGTCGAACTTTTTCTGATGGTCGACGGAAAATGAAAAGAGAGGTCTCCAGTTAGCGCCACTACAAGACTGAGAATCGGCACAAAGTAATATTGGGTGCATCTGCATCGGAATTCAGTGCACTGTACACGTCTGCATGAAGATTTTCGTCAGAGAATTCCTTTCAGCACCAGACCACATGAAAACAATAAATGAATACATCCGAAAAGACGAAGGAATTTTCAGCTGCCAAAGCTTGTTGATAATTGGGAATTGATATAAAACGTGAGCAATAATCGACACCTTCTGTAATGGTGCATTTCTCTCAAACACGACAAGTCTCTCGTGGACCTCCCAGCGCCCGGATTTTTCCAACCGAACGTTGTGCGCACATCTCGAGCTGGGTCGTTTTGGCATCAACTCAGGGCTTATCCTCCATAAGACACAATTCTGAACTACAGAATTCTGCACTTAGGCAGACGATCTCAAGATTTAACGGGTGGACGCACCACTAATTTTCCTGTTTCGAGCAGATACACAGCTGGTTTGCATCCTGTGATATCACACGGCAGGTCATTAGTCTGATGGGGCGTCGCGCTCTCGCAGACTTCACACCTCTGCCTCTACAATACAATTTGTCGGAAATTGACATATACTAAAAAAAGAGTAAACATATTTTACAGCCGTATTCTTGACTATTCTTCCACAGATTCGACTTCGTCAATCTTAGACGGTTCCCGAACTACCCGCCTAATTTTCTTCTTTGGCAATGTCATAAGAACATCCTCCGCCTTTACGAGGCCAAATTCTCTTTCTTCCTTTGACTCAATCTTCAACCGCAATTTCAATTTGACGCCATCTCTATCCCCAGAAGCACGGGCCTCCATTGCCTTTGATTTCCGCTTCCCTTTCTTTACGACCTCCTTCTTTCGCGGTGCGTTTGCTGCGCTAGGTTGGCTTTTGGATCCACCACTCGCTCTGTCCTTGAAATCAGCAAGCTCCGCAATGAACAAGGTATTGTGCGCAATGCCGGCATATGCGTCCCCAAATTTGTCCCTGAAAAAATTTCCAACGCTCTCGTAAACTTTCGGCGTCAAAGACTTCGCCTTCAGAGAAGGCATGTACCGCATTGCGATCTGCCATACGTGCGTATCACAAGGAATCTCTCCAAGTTGGTCCAGGCTCATGAGAGCAATACAGCCTGCGACCTTTCTGCCGATCCCTGGAAACACAGTAAGTTCCTCCGCAACCTCCATCCTCCCCTTCTTACGCAAGCCCATCAAGTATTTCTCCGGGGATACACCCTTTTCTTGTGAAATTCGGACGAGCATCTTCGCGCTTTCCACGATGAACTTCGCCCTGTACCCGAAACCCGCTTCTCGCAAATCGTCCTCGCGCGCAAGTTTCGCAATTTGACTCACACGAGGGAACGCAAAATACTTCTGGCCGCGATATTCCCCGACCAACTCGCCGTACGCCTCCGCGATATGCGTGACCATGGTGGTGATACGCTTGATGTTGTTATTTGACGAGCAAATGAATGCGAAAAAGCATTCCACGGGCGGCTGTCGCAGCAACCGCGCGCCGCGGTAGTGTGGGAACAACCTGCGGAAGTTGTTGTCAGCACGGCAAAACTTCTCCACAACCGGGCGCAGATCAAAGTCAATCTGCAAAAAGTCAAGCAATTCTGGTTCGAAAGCGTCAAGAGCGGCAGCCGCTCCCATCGCCGGTTCCAGACGGTAGTACAACACCTCCGGATCCCCGATCGGGGCTTCAACATCTCGTTGCCGCATCACCACGAGCCGGTCCGAAAGAACGCCCGCCCACTCGCGGTACATCGCGTCCTGCGCCGCCCATGTCACTTGCCCAAGATCGCGCCACCGGAACGATTGCCCGCCCGGCAGCGTCAACGACAATCTCAGATAGCCGTCCGGTACCGCGAGCCTCCTCCAGTCCCGCCTAGGGCAGGTCCTGCATACACGAGCCTCGCCCGCTGCGCTCATCCTCGCTATGGTGCTGGACGGCAAGGCAGGGGCGAAGAGCACGCGGCGGGCGGAAATCGTGCAAAGCATTGGGGACGCATGCGGAACTTGACTGTCAACACAGGGCAACAATCACGGCATTTGGCCGTATAATCTGATTGGCTGTCTTCAGATTCTTGGATATCCACCGTAGTCAGCATTCTTCGGCGTGCTGATTTCTATCATACAGTATCATAATGTTTGATCAACTGATTGGTTTCGGGTGATCCTTATTTTTGCAAGGGCACTAGTGCCCTTGCAAAAATAAGGATCACCCGAAACCAATCAGTTGATCAAACATTATGATACTGTATGATAGAAATCAGCACGCCGAAGAATGCTGACTACGGTGGATATCCAAGAATCTGAAGACAGCCAATCAGATTATACGGCCAAATGCCGTGATTGTTGCCCTGTGTTGACAGTCAAGTTCCGCATGCGTCCCCAATGCTTTGCACGATTTCCGCCCGCCGCGTGCTCTTCGCCCCTGCCTTGCCGTCCAGCACCATAGCGAGGATGAGCGCAGCGGGCGAGGCTCGTGTATGCAGGACCTGCCCTAGGCGGGACTGGAGGAGGCTCGCGGTACCGGACGGCTATCTGAGATTGTCGTTGACGCTGCCGGGCGGGCAATCGTTCCGGTGGCGCGATCTTGGGCAAGTGACATGGGCGGCGCAGGACGCGATGTACCGCGAGTGGGCGGGCGTTCTTTCGGACCGGCTCGTGGTGATGCGGCAACGAGATGTTGAAGCCCCGATCGGGGATCCGGAGGTGTTGTACTACCGTCTGGAACCGGCGATGGGAGCGGCTGCCGCTCTTGACGCTTTCGAACCAGAATTGCTTGACTTTTTGCAGATTGACTTTGATCTGCGCCCGGTTGTGGAGAAGTTTTGCCGTGCTGACAACAACTTCCGCAGGTTGTTCCCACACTACCGCGGCGCGCGGTTGCTGCGACAGCCGCCCGTGGAATGCTTTTTCGCATTCATTTGCTCGTCAAATAACAACATCAAGCGTATCACCACCATGGTCACGCATATCGCGGAGGCGTACGGCGAGTTGGTCGGGGAATATCGCGGCCAGAAGTATTTTGCGTTCCCTCGTGTGAGTCAAATTGCGAAACTTGCGCGCGAGGACGATTTGCGAGAAGCGGGTTTCGGGTACAGGGCGAAGTTCATCGTGGAAAGCGCGAAGATGCTCGTCCGAATTTCACAAGAAAAGGGTGTATCCCCGGAGAAATACTTGATGGGCTTGCGTAAGAAGGGGAGGATGGAGGTTGCGGAGGAACTTACTGTGTTTCCAGGGATCGGCAGAAAGGTCGCAGGCTGTATTGCTCTCATGAGCCTGGACCAACTTGGAGAGATTCCTTGTGATACGCACGTATGGCAGATCGCAATGCGGTACATGCCTTCTCTGAAGGCGAAGTCTTTGACGCCGAAAGTTTACGAGAGCGTTGGAAATTTTTTCAGGGACAAATTTGGGGACGCATATGCCGGCATTGCGCACAATACCTTGTTCATTGCGGAGCTTGCTGATTTCAAGGACAGAGCGAGTGGTGGATCCAAAAGCCAACCTAGCGCAGCAAACGCACCGCGAAAGAAGGAGGTCGTAAAGAAAGGGAAGCGGAAATCAAAGGCAATGGAGGCCCGTGCTTCTGGGGATAGAGATGGCGTCAAATTGAAATTGCGGTTGAAGATTGAGTCAAAGGAAGAAAGAGAATTTGGCCTCGTAAAGGCGGAGGATGTTCTTATGACATTGCCAAAGAAGAAAATTAGGCGGGTAGTTCGGGAACCGTCTAAGATTGACGAAGTCGAATCTGTGGAAGAATAGTCAAGAATACGGCTGTAAAATATGTTTACTCTTTTTTTAGTATATGTCAATTTCCGACAAATTGTATTGTAGAGGCAGAGGTGTGAAGTCTGCGAGAGCGCGACGCCCCATCAGACTAATGACCTGCCGTGTGATATCACAGGATGCAAACCAGCTGTGTATCTGCTCGAAACAGGAAAATTAGTGGTGCGTCCACCCGTTAAATCTTGAGATCGTCTGCCTAAGTGCAGAATTCTGTAGTTCAGAATTGTGTCTTATGGAGGATAAGCCCTGAGTTGATGCCAAAACGACCCAGCTCGAGATGTGCGCACAACGTTCGGTTGGAAAAATCCGGGCGCTGGGAGGTCCACGAGAGACTTGTCGTGTTTGAGAGAAATGCACCATTACAGAAGGTGTCGATTATTGCTCACGTTTTATATCAATTCCCAATTATCAACAAGCTTTGGCAGCTGAAAATTCCTTCGTCTTTTCGGATGTATTCATTTATTGTTTTCATGTGGTCTGGTGCTGAAAGGAATTCTCTGACGAAAATCTTCATGCAGACGTGTACAGTGCACTGAATTCCGATGCAGATGCACCCAATATTACTTTGTGCCGATTCTCAGTCTTGTAGTGGCGCTAACTGGAGACCTCTCTTTTCATTTTCCGTCGACCATCAGAAAAAGTTCGACATCGTTCCGAGGCTCAAAAACGGACAGACTCAGGCGGTCGGAATCGGATCTCTTTCACTACCTCGACCTGCCATTCGAAGCGTGCGTAGAGATCTGTTGAATTGGCAAGGAATAAACAGCGTTCTGTCTCCCAGCACTTCAAGAGAGAATCGGGTGATGAGCGAACCTGTATTAACACGGACGAATCACAAGCATTCGGTCTTAAGCGAATCGAGATCACTCCCTGCGCTTGGTTTGGAACGCTGCTCTCTGCGATCTGAGCTACACGAAATTGCGCCTAGAGTTTGCAGCATATATTTTCACTTTCTATTGAACTTCAAGCATTACAGAGCCCTCTTCGCGCCAGAAATGGTATCGTGGCAGGTACAGCATGGGGCGATTAATGTTTTGCGCCTGACTTGTTCAACACGTGAACTTGTTCCTTGACAATGTACGCTATCTCATTTGGCACCCATCACCAAATATGAAATCATGAATACTGAATTTCCGGCTCCGATACTGCTTCTGCCGTGTCCGAGGCTTATGGCGCACACATGCCGCAGTCGGGGTGCGTCGCGCCCCAGTTGCCGAACTGCCTCGTCATGATTTCCGCTGCGTCTTCAAAGAAATTTTAATGAAATAATATTTCATCATGTCCAGGAGCAGGTGAGAGTTGAAACTTGAAAACGCAAATTTCGCAAAAATATAATACCAGCTCTTCGTCAATTACTGAGGTGGACGACGGTTCTTCAAAGTCGTGGATTTTGCGGACAAGATTTCAGATGTCTCGATATACTATGCAAAAGGTCGCTTCTATCATCTCAAATTTATTCTCGCTTTTCTTTCGGAGAGCCTTCTAACTGACGACTTGCTGGTAGGAATTTTCGAGCCCTCTCTTGCCGGTTCCTGGCATACTGGCCTTTAGGACTGATCTACTTCACAAGAAAATCTGCTGGAATGTTGATTGTATTTCATTTCGCGAGCAGCCGTCCATGTGGCGTATCTCTCCAAATTTCCCTTCTTTTTGTCATCACCATGTATACTTTCCAAGAACGTCCTCAAGATTAGAACGAAAGCTTTTAGTAACTGAACGTACGTCATGTTTCTGGCTTTGCTTCCTTCCTGAAGTCCTCGTCGAAGCCCTTCGGCACAGCAGTCGAGTATCGTCGTTGTTCGTGCCAAAAAAATGACCAATAATTAATCCGGACGACTACTGCACGCCAACGGGATATTGCTTTCGATGAAAAAACATACTCTTGAGAAAATGAATTTGGAACGTATTCGCGGCCGCTGAGAACAAACGACCACGAAGTTTACTTAAGTGATCCTAGGTTATATTGACGTGCAGATCATTCACCGGAAATTCACACAAGTGGCGAGCGAAGTATTAGAACGATTCCGGAAGGCACGGCTTCTCATTTTCCTTACTTTTTGTTTTCGCATAGGTGGCCCTGCATTCAGTACAGAACTCTGGGCAATTCGGAAGTCCAGTCCGCGCCTCATAGAAGAGATGCGTGCCAAGCGAGCAGTCGACGCCGGTTCAATCGACTTCCCATACGTGGATGGTCAATATGGGAAACCAAGTGTTTGAAGCCGATTCTTTTTGATAAATAATTGCTGCAGAGCCCTTCGCGCAGTAATGATTTGCCGAAATTGACCCCAGCGACCAGTTTTACAGACACATTCGTGGCGAAGGCCAACAGCAATGTCTGAAGCAGGGGTAGGCATTCGATGACCTGTCACAGTATCACCCGTTTCGCCCCCTCATTTCACCCACACCATACGTTCAACTCGGTGAATGTTGACACGATTTGAACCAGCGAAGAGCTAGACGGGCGGGTTTGACTACGGAAAGCCCCAATGGCACAAATAAAAGCAGTGTGAACAACAAACTGCAACTTGTTTCGGAGGGGAAATGATAAAAATCGCCATGGTTGTTTGTTGTCTTTGCTCTGGCTTCCAAGCCAGGACGCGCTTTTTATATTGCGTCCTCAGCATCCTGGAGGAGAAGAACAAACAGAGCCTTCTACGAAGATCCTCTACCATACTTTTTGAATCTTTGAATCGACTTGGTGTCAGAGTGATCGATGAGACGGAGATTTTGATCACAGGTTAAAGGTAATCTGCAACTTGGTGCGGAAGAAGAAAATCATTTTCACTCACGTGAGATACGACCTCTGTTTCTGAATCTCTGCGTACCGTCCCACAGTAACGATATCCTCCCGCATCATAGTGTGCAAGTAATCAGGTGCTAGACGAATCTTGATAGTGGAACCTGGGCAATGCGCGCACTGTACTCCTGAATGCGGCATCGCAAGCAGTGCGAAGGAAATTGAGATAAGAATCCTACGGTTTTGAATCTTATGGAAAACTGATATCCATGCCGATTTGGGAAAACAGGTGGATGCCAATGAAATCTCCCTGGATGACGGGCGGGGATGTAAGACAGTGACGCGCTGAACGTCTATAATACCTCCCACCGCCTAGCTGCATCCATGAGCCTGAGGCAAAGTGCGGTGAGGACCCCGACAGAGGCACCTCTGGAGTCGTGAGCCAAAATTTGTTGCGAATTGGAATGCTATTTATCTGCGGCGCACTCCTGCATAAAGTAGTCTCAAAGCTCAGATATTTATGCACGTAAGAGCGTGCAGCGTTCTGTCTCGCGGCAGTTCAGGAGAATATCGGATTAGAAGTGCTCCGACATTTTCGCCTATTCACGCAAGAATTCAGTCATAAAACGAACACTTATCGGCCACTGCGAAGAAATGGGAACTCCCGGCACTTTCAGGGATTTATACTGGAGCAAGCAAGCTCTGTTCGTCAACGTCGAATAGACGCCAGCAGGTTCAGTTCACGGAAAAAAAAAACTCGCAAGGCGATATATCTCTCGCTTCAGTGAACTCCGGACAATGCAAAACTCTCGTCGGGGCATTCGTGACACCGACGCTGTTGAAGAGATTTGCGGTCAATATTTTCATCTATGATGTCCTCAAGGTGTGAATTCTTTCCCACTTTTTTTAAATTTTTTAAAAACCTTCAGTATCACTCATAAGACAGAAAGGGAATGGCTTTTCAAAGGGAATCCCTTCTAAAATCTACTAGTGTATCGGGACTCGTTAGCTACTCCATATCGTCGAAAAAGGTGATCGTCATAAAGAGTAGTTGGTCTAGTGCCGTTTCAGTTTCCAGTCGCTCTTCTTCTATCGGATGGTATCCTGCGAGCTTACTTTGAAGTGTGTCGAGGTGTCGCAAAACGGTGTCTCCATATTTCTCTTCTAGTAGTATTGAACTTATCGGAGGGAAACGTCCAAAGGCCCATTTTACTGCTAGTTGTCGGTGTCGCACTTTAGCAAACCGTAGGATAGCTGGTACAACTCTTGGTTAGTCGAAAGGGAGTTTTCTCTTCCTCGTTGTCTCTGAGAGTATTCCGTCGTCAGCTGTTAGCTGGACCTGCAGCTGCTTTCCCTTCAGACCTTTCTTGATGTGATTGAGCGGGTCTTAGAATTGCTCTCGACGTAGCATGGCTGCTATGTCTCGATTCGTCCATTGGAGTTGCTCAAAGTTTCTGCGGTCCCTCCGTTGGTTCAGCAGAGATTTTTCACGAATTCTTGACCGTTCGAGCATTTTAAAGGCCAGCATTTATCGCCGAATTTCCGCCGAGTCTATACGACGTAGTAATC
>JADWZK010190783.1_pt1 | contig 11813 bp, 12 predicted proteins | sample 8957641 | NCBI WGS metagenome assembly JADWZK01 (sample SAMN16576796, study PRJNA672827) | algae metagenome | host: rhodolith | place: South Korea: Udo, Jeju | collected 2014-09-18 | reverse complement strand
AAAGGATTTTTTACTGCGTTGTTCGCGACAACTGTTGGTTCTGATGTCAGTTCTGATGAGGACAATGATTATCCTAGCGCTTCGGATACTGAGCGGAATGGAACAAAAACTATAAGAATATCCCACTCGTCTCCAACATATCTTAAGTTACGCAGTACCGAACAAGTTGAGGCTCAAAAGCTTGCTCGGAAATGCATTGCGCGTTGCCGTGTGGAGGATATATTGATTAACGAGGCAAAGATTCTTCGATCAGACGCTTTGCATTGTTTGTCAAGGGCCATTGCACGTGCTGCTGGCCGCATTTTGGATGCCACGGGGTCTTATCCGGATTCGAACGGAACTGAACACTACGCTTCTGAGAACAAAAAAGACAAAGAAGCTCTGGATGATTTTTCATTATCGAACGATGGCTTGGATGGCCTGTCGAATTCTCTCACTAATCTCCTTCTTAACGTTTCGGAAATCTCGCCGTGTAGCCCACCAGTAGACTCTTCCGCAATTATTGGTGTTGCGGGTGCGTTCGAAGTGATTCGTTGCATGTGGAAACGGATGGTGAGTACCGCGGATATACGAACGGGACATGGACTGGGGCTGTTCGTGAGCGCGATGAGCGGAAGGCACGGGAGTTTGTTGTTGCGTTCTGTATTGATGTGCTATGCAATTTGACTTTGCAAAACCGGGACCGCTTGCATATTCCGTGGCCAGCTTTGCATGCGGTTTTGGTGCGCATCATTGCGCCAGCTACACGCCCATCCGCGTTACTTGAACGGTCCGTCATTGCTCTGCTACGCGTCGCAACAAGACTTCTGCATCGAGATGAGCTCCGAAATGATGTCCTACGTACCCTTAATTTGATTGTGAGGCTCCCTGCGGAAGCTACATCGGCGCTTTCAGCACCCATTGCTGCCGGTCTGTATAACCTTGTGAAGTCTCACGGGTCTCACATTGCGTCGACACCCGGCTGGCACGCAATATTTTCCATCATTGAAAGCATGGCTCGATGTCCGTCTGGTGCTGTTGATACTGCGTTGAAATTGTTGTCGTTCGTCCTTGCTGAAAAGTCGTCTCTCAACGCGGTTTGCGCAGAAACTTTTGCTCCTGTTCTTGATGCAGTCATGGCGTTCGTTAGCTTCGCTTCCGTGAATGCCTCACTACAGGCTTTGGATTTGCTGTTTCTATTGTCTCAGCGAATACCTTTGTTGGTACGCTCCGGCAAAATAGATGACCAGGAAAAACTAAATGAAGATACTGGGGCGAACGGCTACGAAGGGGTTCTCTGGGCGGAATATTGGGGCCCGTTGCTCAAAGGCTTCAGTACCGCTGCTCGAGATCCAAGGGGTAAAGTACGCAATCAAGCTCTTGTGGCTTTGGAGAAGGTTATTGCGGTACATTCTGCTTCTGATTTTCTCAGCGCAAGTCAATGGAAAGTTGCGCTTTCTACTGTGATTTTCCCTCTGATGAAGCAGTTGTTCAACACACAAGGATTTTTGGAGGCCACATTTGAAGCTGAAAGAGCTGCTCAGCGCCAGCTGCGACTTGTTTCGTCAACCTCTGCTGGTAGCAAGGCCAGACGCTCGGCATCGGTGTCTGCTGACCATGATGAACAACTTGTTCGGTCCGTCCTTGCGGCTTGTGCGAAGACGCAATTGCGGGCCGTCATGCTAACTTCTAAAACATTTCTTCAGCATCATGCAGTAATTGCTGCAGGACTTCCACCGGAAGAATTCACTGACTTATGGCTGGGTGTTCTCGATGTGTTCCGTATTGCTTTGCAAGGGGATGTAGACGAACCCAGTGAGTCTATTGCCATTTATGCTCGGGGCTCTGAAGCAGATGAGCTGCAAGAGCACGTTCCTGAAAGCGTGAAAAATATGTTGCTTGTGATGTGCGACTGCGGATTACTGTCTGAGTCGGATTCTATGAGATGGAACGCCACATTCAGTCTTATACGAACTTTCTTACCAAACAACGTTGAAGACATAGAATCTCTAGCGACGATGTCTGCGTCTCAAGATAGCCAAACGGTTTCAGTCACGACGAGCACATAAAAATATTTTCTCCATGCTTAGCTTTTTGTTGCAAAATTTGTCCAGACTGTTAGAAGGGTCTTTTATTACTTTCCGACATTTGCAGTAGACTTCCTTACGGATTGCACGTGAAAATTATAAACGCGAGATAGGTTGATATCCGTGGTGTTGAGCTGGTCGCGCAAATAATTGAGATTGTCCTTGGTCTCGTTCAAGTTGTTTTCCGCCGCCTTGAGATTATTCTGCAGAAGACTCACTGCTTCCTCAAAGGTATATTCAACCATAACGTTTGCGCCAAGCCAGAGACAGACAGAAGTGGTTGGAGGGATGGAAGCACGCACGAATATACCGTCGCTGAGTTCGAAACTGGACTCTACCGGCTCAGATCCGTTTTCTGGTCGCTTGTTTCGCGCCTCTAACGCACTGACTGCTTTTAGCGCGCGTCGCACATCTGGGATCTTCTGTTCGAGGGATTGGCGCGTTTTCACAAGCTTTGTCTCGTAAAGCCGATATTTCTGGCTCAGGGATGAGAGCTTATCGATTAAGCTCTGTGCTCCGTACTTTTCTACCTGTTCCGGAACGTTGTCCTGCGATGGATTCGGATTGATGACCGCGGTAAGCATGACGACAGGTTAGAGAACGAATAGGGAAAAGGAACTAGTCTTCTCGTGTTTGAAAAGATAAAGTTGACCGCTGCTGCATTTAGAAGCACTTCTACTTACAAAGAACACGGCCTCGGGAATGCCGTCGTGCTCATCAGCGCCTCGCAAAACGGTGACCGTGGAGTCCGGCACAGTTGTGACGGTCGCAACTTTGGTGGAAGAAGCCATACAAAGCAGTATCAGAGCCCAGCGAGTGGGATCATCAGGTTTTGGCGCTCTTCACACTGCGACGAAAGGCGCCGCAATGGCTTCGATGTACGGCAAGTAAATTTACTTGAGAATGTACGCTGAGTTATCTTGGGCAGCGAATTGTATCATACCACGGTGCTTAATTACTCTGGAAAGTAATTTATAGCATGCATTTGCAATTTCCTGGACAATTAAAAAAAGAAATGATCCCGGCGACTACGAAGAAGTCTCCATCGAACTTTTCAAGGCTCTGCGTTCTCGACCGGTTGCTTCGAGCTGGAAGGCGTTCATGCATCACGGGCGGGTTACGCAGGATAGAAATGCATTGATCACGTAGTGTCGTCAAAAGGCGCAAGTTTTTCAGGTAGCTAAATGCATAATCTGCACTTCCACACTCTTCCTTCTAATGCAGCTTCTTAATGTAGCACTTCCTTACAGCGATGCATGGGCGGGCATCTTTCGAAGAGGACGACATACGCAGCATCCGAAATGACGCCAAGGACTCATTACTCGAGCGTTCTTAGTCTCTGTTTCGTCCTGATTGTCCACTGTTCCACGCGCAATGGACTTGCCGCCGGTGCCTGTGTGGGAATACAGACTTACAAACTCACAATTACGATGAATTGGACAAAGGAGAATGATCAACTACTTCCCAAGAACCCGACAGTCCCTGCCGTGTTTGCCGTCGCGCACACTGCGGATTTCAAGCTATTCGAGGAAGGAAAAAAGCTGGATAACAAAACCGTTGACTTTGTTCGAAATAAGAAACCCGCAGCGCTGAAGGAAAAATTGGAGGCCGAAATGAAAAAGCGAAAAAAAACAGTGGTTCAGTTTGTCCAGACCACCGCAGACCAGGAAGGTAAGATCGCCCTCAACGTTGAGGTTGACGGCGGTCTGAACGCTACCCGAGTTTCGCTTATTGGTCTCTTGTTCCCGTCGCCAGACTTCTTCTTCGGTGCTTCAGGGATTGAGATGTGCAATGGGACTCAGTTCAGGGAGAAGATCCCTGCAGATTCAAAGAAGCTCCTATGGGCCGATTCATTCGACGCAGGTATTGATGACCGAAACGAAACGCAGAAGGAGCCTAAGATTGTGTCGAGACCCGTCTCGATAGACAACCGCAAAGCTCTTCGTCAAGGTTACGCGACCTATTCATTGGAGCAGGGCCGTTTCAGGTATGTTCCCCAAAAATGGAGGATTTATGTCATTGCCGGATGTGTGGTAGTTGCAGCAGTTATTGCTGTTATTTCTGTCGCCGTGCTTAACCACCAGAAAAAGAAGAAGTTCAGGGCCGCCAATCCGCCTCCTGCAGCATAGCAGCTCCGTGGACCTAACAAAGATGCGCCTTGGCGTGATCCCCCTTCTAACGTTTTTGAGACATCTTTCTCATGCCAAGGGGCGACGACACAGACGGTGGCCTGCTGTTTGTACAATCTTCCCGCTTTTTTATCAAATTAGGTAGCCTCAGAACAGACTCTCGTGGTGAAGCCTTATTGCATATTATAAATGCGTTTGGACTTTCTTCTTCCTAACCAGGCGCTTCCACATCCTTCTGCCCATTCTCCTCAATTCCTCATCAATAAGTACACACATCCGCGTTTGGGAGCAGGGGGCCCTTCCACGCAGCGTTCATTATTCCTCACAACGACCTATTGCTGCAAGTGATGTCAAACAACCCACGGAATCCGAATTACCTACCCATCCTGTGTATGCGACAGACTCCGTTCATGTTGTTTAGATTGCATCTTTTACACGAATTACTGTCTCCAGTACTTTCCGTAAGTCAGCACTTTCCCTTCTTATAACGCATTGCAACGACTTCAGGATCTCTATTGTTGCAGAGCTGTTATCTAAATGTGTGATAAAAGTCTCCACGGCAATTTGTAATCTCCCCATTTTCTCCGCCATACCACAATCCTGCTGTTCGCCTAAAGCCCCCAAAAGACGAAAAACTTTTGTCCACTTCAGAAGCTGAAATATTCCTCTAGTTTGGCTCACATACGCCGTCCATTCCTCAACGCCAATAGGTCCACCAGTGACGACCGCATGTCGATTGCATCGTTCGAGACTTCTCACCATTGTCTGATACCAAGCCAGCACGTCATCAAGTTGTTGTTCAATGGCAGCGCTACGTTTCGAAAATCGGGAGCAGCATGCTTTTGACAGACTTTCGCGGCATGACGGCAAAGCGCTCCATCGCAGTTGGTGATTGCATGCACCACATTTGAAGGAATCGCATCCTTCCACGTTCTCAATAAGAATTCCGCAGTGCGAGCACCGTTTCGCCATCGCGAAAACATCCGCGAGGCGGTACATTTCCTGCTGTGCCAAGAACGACCCCACTTCCTTCGCGTGCTGGCACTCTGCGGGGAAGTGTGCCTCATTGAGGCAATAGAAGCAAAACGCATATCCGCACTTGCAAACAACGGTGTGTTCCCTCCAACCGCCACCGTGTATACATACAATTAACTCACATTTCGGAGACGGGCAGAACTGAATGTCATCCGAAGCGAAGACAAAGTCGGACACGAATTCGTCTCTATAGCAAGTCATAATGACGGCGGTCACGTCGTTCGCTGACGTCGCGTAGCAATTTCTCCAAAAGCCAAAGCGGCACAATTGAGTTGCAGTCCGGAAACGGGCATCGAATCAAGTCGCGCACTCCCCCGCTAAACTCGGCACGAAAGTAGCCTCCCCAGCACTGCGCGCACAGCACTATACCGCAGTCGGTGGCAAATAAGAGTTCCTTGGTGCCGTCCTTCGCTCGAAGCAGGTCGCGCAGGCGATATTGCCCGTGACCCGACGCCAGACCGTTTTTAAAGTTGCGGCGCACATCGTCTTCCTGCAGTGCCTCCGGCGCTGGCTCAATTTTGGGCACTGCTTCCGATTTGACAGGCACAATTTCATCCGCATCTTCATTTGGGACAGGCACGATTCATCAGTATCATTCACTACGACCGCCATTCCAGCTGAGCCGGCAGGCTCAGACGGTTCCGGTTTGGGGGCGTCATCCTTCACTGATTCAAGTTGACATGTGAATTGAAGAAGTGCGGCGCTTATGTCCCAACGATGTTTTCGCAGAAGGTCTTCGGCCACATCTTGTTTCACACCAATAATTTCGCACACTGTGTCGACCATTTGCATAGTTCTAAATCGCGCCTCGCAGTACGTCACTGTAAGAATAAGAAAAGGAACACCGCAAACCGTATTGAGATCCTCGCATAGTCAGTGAGTCCGTCGCCAGTATTTCCGCTCAACATCGCTTGCAAAGAACAACACAAACGGAAGGGGTACGTACAAAATGAGACTGCTGCAGTCGGCTCCATAGGAATTGAAATGTTCATGGAACTGTCCTCCTCCATTTCCACGAAAAGGTCAGAAATTAGAGACTCTTCGCCGCTGCCGAAAGTTACCTGAGGCTGTAGGTCTCCTCCATCATCCATGCCTGTCGGTAAACTGTGGTTCTGGAATCGCGGCGCATGGTTCAACCTTGAGATGTGTACCTGCTTATACGAACGTGGGTACGTATCAATACTGTTGCATGCGCTGCTGGCGGAAAATAGTTCCCTACACTTGTACCTTTTGGGGACTTGCTGCGAGAAATGTGCCTAATCTTTTTTTGAGACACTGACTGGACGGAAAACAAAGCGCGAAACTGGCACACAAGTTGATGCTAGAGGATTTGGAGAGGTCTCAAAAATTAAATGCGTCATATGATAATCCGGGGAACGGGAAGGCAGAGGAGCTACAGTACAACTGAAGTCCGTCGGTGGGCTGACAACGATGCACCCCTGTGCAATTTCCGCATAAGGAGCACTCTCATTCGCTGTGTAGCATATTCAGAACGCCACCTCTCTCGTGTATCCATTTCAGCCACAAACTGGTAGAAACTGGTGCTAGTCATTGTCATCATCTGCCACACACACCACCCTCATGATATTGTCTTCCGCAGAAGACAGGAACCGCCTTGAATTAGTAAGGGGCATGAAAATTCCCATGCAAAACTCTTGCATTGATGATGAATCTGATTCGATGAGTCACCAGCCCCTTGATCAGAACGCAAGATTGCTCACCGCATGATTATACTTCTTCTCTGCGATTAAGAGGGGACCTTCTCGTCCAACGGCAAACGTAGACTCAAAGCGAGGCTATCTTGCACGTTCGTAATAAAAGAGGCATCTCTACGGCATTCCGTGTCAAGTGAAACCCGGTTCAATTCATGTCAAATTATCCTGGCGCCTCAAGGTAGGTCTGTTCCTGTCACTGTTATTGATCAACTTTGGTTTTCACCGACTCTCGTGAACACCTTGATGTTTCGGATTGCCTTTAGAAGATACTGTAGTTACCGTCGCTCAGTGGCAATCAGCTTTTCTCAAGCGAGGTCGCGAATTTTATGAAATTGGAAATTGTTTGATGGCCTTTCAGGCTGCATTGTTTTTCAGCAGATTCTGAACGAACCTGAAATTGGTAGACTGAATTTATGATCCACTGAAGACACGGGTTAGATCGATCGTGGCACTTCTCGTTCCCCCGTGACGGTCAAGTCTCCAATCTCCACCAATCTGGTCGGCGACCTCTGCCGTCATCAAGACTACAGAAATGCATCGCGCACGCAATGCGCTGCGCGCTGCGACTCGCCTGGGGACTGCGACCAGACAGGCGGCCAGATACTCTGGTGCGCCTCCTCTGATAACGAGGCCCTTCAACTTTACTGTGCCACGATCGCATCTTTCTAAAACTTTCCACGGAGTGCGCAGCATTCTGCGGCGGCAGTTCTCGACGAATTCGGGCGGCGAAGTGGCGCCAGGGAGCGGGCGGCTGACGAACCTAAGCGGCCTCGGTCCGAAACGCTTCTACAAAGATGTGGACGTGTCTGAGGCCGGGCGTCGCCGATTCGCGGTCACAATTGACGGGCGCACCGTGAAGACGCCGCGCATGACGCCGCTCGAACTCCCCACCCTGCAGCTTGCGACGGCGGTGGCCGCAGAGTGGGACGCGCAGGAGGACCGCATCCGCCCGTCCTCGATGCCGCTCACCGCGCTCGTGTCGACCGCGAAGGACATCATCCCCACGTTCCGCGCGCGCGTCATCGCCAGCACGCTCAAGTATCTGCACACAGACACCGTGTGCATCCGCCCCGCGTACCCGTCGGAGCTTGTCTCTTTTCAGTCCAAGTACCTGGACCCCATCACGCAGCACTTTGAGCGCCAGGGTATTCCCCTCAACGTCGTGCTCGGATCGCTGTCCGCACCGCAGTCCGCGCCCACCGCGGACGCGTTCCGACAGCTCGTTGAAAGCGCGGACCACTTCTCGCTCGCCGCGCTGGAGAGCGCAACCGCAACCGCAAAGAGCCTGCTCATTGCCGCGGCGATGCGCGACGGCGCGTTGGACGCGAAAGCCGCGCTGGAAGCTGCGCGGTCGGAGGAGCTGTGGCAGAGCGGGGTATGGGGCGTTGTCGAGGGCGGACATGATATGGATGACGCGGACACTCTTGTCCGCCTTTCCGCGGCGGATTTGCTCTTCCGATTCGTGGAAATGGATCCTGATGCATTCGTAGATGAGAATTCTGCAAGTGCAAAGGTCGAAAGATAGAAGCGTGGCTTAGACACGGCCCTGCCGCAATAAGAATTTCGGGGATTATTTTTGGAAGAACGACTTTCCGATGTACTGTAACTAAAGATCCCGTCTGGATTTCAGGCACATTCAGACCGACTCATGGAAATTTCAGGGTTGCCTTACTCTGATCATCTCTGCGCATGCTCCCATTTGACTGGCTGCACTGAACACATCTGGATATGACAACTGACGGAGGGGAGTGTCGGATGTACCCTGAAGGTAAGGCGCGGTGCCACTGTACTACTGCCGCTCCAGCAACGCGTCATGCTTGGCGCAGAGAGGACGTTGACTAGACGCCAATGACAAGCGAAAGCTCTGCAAACACCGTGTCCGGAGCCCTGAAGGAGGCCAATGTAGATCTTGTAAAGACCATATCCACGTTTAGCGACAAGTGGACAAGCGACTTGCAGAGCGCCAAGACGAAGGCGCGCGACCTGCATGGCACCGTGCTGCATGAGCGCCAGTCGCTGCAGGAGTCGCTTGGAACCGCGGCGCGTCTGTGGGGGGTTTTGCGCGCACCCGCTCCACGCGATTGCCATCTTGAGGCCGCCACCGCGCAACAGCGTGATGCTGCCGTCGCCCTGCGTAATGTGACGCAGACATTGCAATTCCTTGACTTCTTCGACGGAATCCCGGCCGCACTGGACGAAGCGCACGCCGAGCTTGCTCGAATTATTAATGACGGCGCCACCGAATTCGTCGCGGGAAATGCGAGTACTTTGTATAATGTGCACGCCATGCTCGCCGCTGTTGAACGTGTCCGCGACGTTTGCGTTCTCGAGACCTTCTACAGCGGGAAGGGGGGTCCTTGTTGTACGCCCGAGGCGGTAGCGCGCGTGGAGCAAACCCGAAAGGAGCTTGACGAGTTTTTGATGCATAAGGTTTTTGGTGACATTCTGAATGTCTCCCAGTCCAATCCACGCTTCCTTGTGTCGGCGGTTCGCATTGTGTTGCAGGAGGAAAAAAGGGATGCATGGCGGGAAAAACATTTGGCGAGCCATAAGCTAGAATCGCGGAAATCTGGTGGTGACGTCTTTGTTGCGCGAGAGTACAAGAAACGCTTTTTTGAGGCTGTTGGAAATCAGGTTAATGAAATGTTCTTGACCATTGACAAGACCCTCAGTTTGAATACGGATATTGTGGAAGAGGTTACGCCAAGCGAGCCGCCTGTGAGCCCGAATGCGGAAGAAGTACTGGAATTTCTGAACGCGCGCATTGCAGATAACGAGCTTGTACAGCGCTTTGTGGCACCATGCTTACCAAGCACATTTGGTATTTCTGCGTTCTACGAGGCCAAATTGCACCATCGGATGATGATGACGTTGCTCGGTTTGCTGCGCAAAATCACGGAATCGAGGTCGGAGAGCGTGCAACAGGACGCCATGATGAAGTTTTTGCTATGGTACAGCTCGTACCGACGGGGTTTGGGCAGCGATTACTCCGGTATCGATTCCTACCTTGACGACCGTGACCGTCAACAGCTTGTCACCTTCATGCGCGAGCACGTGGCGACCACAGTCGGCACGCAAATTTCGCTTGTCCTCGACGCAGACTTGCAGTCATGTGAGGAGGAGGCGGCCGCAGCTTCTCGGAGCGATGTCAGTGCTTCACAGCGCGACCGCACAATTTCGTCAAATGTACCAGAAGCTGTCTTTGGGGCCATCAATGAGATCGTTGGGCGAGCGTCAACACTTGGCGTAAAGGCGGTACAAAAGGCCGTTGCAATTGGCATCGCGGACTCGCTGCATGTCTTCCAGTCCAAGTTTGCACAGGCACTCAACGCAAACGCGGAACAACCATTGTCGGTCAAAGCATCAGTCTACGTATGTTCCGTGGCGAACAATATGGCGGGATGCCTCGAGTTGGCCGAGGAATTACGCGATAACCTCACCAGTTCTATGAGCGACGATGACCGTATCGATGTCATCGCGGCGCTCGAAACTAGCGTTGAAGGATTCCGCAAAATCGCCATCCTCGCCGTCAACGATTTAACGAGAGGAGTGGAGCAGGCGTTGCTGTCGTTGACGTCCAAACTTTTCGCACCCCATACTGGAACAGACATCATTCTGGACATTGTTGGAACTCTAGATGACTCGTTCCAGAGCCTTGGACAGCATTTATTACCGCTTCACTTCGAGCAACTTGCTTCAGAATGTCTTCGAAGTGTGGTAGCGTACTACGTGACGCCGTTTCTGCTGCTGGGGCACAACATGCTGAAAACGATTATAGTCAAAATGAGACGCCAAGAAAATCTGCGGTCGCCCCGGAAGACAGACCGTGGGTGAGAACGGGCTCGCAAACCATGGGCCGTGACCGGGCGGAAGTTGGCAGTATTCGGTCACGTCAGCGGTTGTACAGTGGTACCGGAACCGGGTATGGTTTGTTGGTGATGAACAGCAGTGCCGTCGTGGCGCAGATCGATAAGGACATCGAAAACTTGACAACGTTCTTTCAGGCGAAGGTGGAATTGTATCAGCGCAAGCAGTTCCAGTCTGTACTGGAACCAATGCACGCTATTCGCGCGCTATACACATGCCCCCCGACTCCCGCCGACCTCGTCGAAGCGTACCAGGTGGCTAAGGCTAGCGTGCGCAACGCCATGAGCGCGCTGTCTGCGAAATGCGGACCCGGCAGGAGGTCAATGTCTGTGCGCGTCGCAGAGGCGATTTGGAGTTCGAGATCGGACGTTACGCGAGTGTGCGCGATGAAGCGGTATTGTATTCTAGTGAACATTCTCCGAATTATGGTATCACGTCGAAGAATGGGACACAGTCGGGAACGAGCATACAGCGGGCTCTTAGTAAGCGCGCCATTTCCGTCAGTTCAAGGTTTTCCGTGGATACTTTGGCAATTGAGGATTCTGGATTTTTGTGGTCGCCGTCTGTGTCAGTGCAGAGAAAGGTGTTCATTGAAGAATGACCCAGTATGAAAGGTTACCACTGATTAACTGTACCTAAGGAAATCTCTGGTGCTCCACTTGCCTAGCTTCGGGAACATAAATTTTTCGACAGTGCATTTTTGACATTTGAGGTTTGCTGAACGACCTGTGCAGGTGCCTAGTGAGTTTTTCGAACATGGCCTCTTGGTAAGGTTTCAACTGTTTCAAAAGGAATGTAGATATTCTTGAAGAGATGGGGGAGGCTCCTGGCAAAGAAAGAACTGGCAACTGAACTTGCCGTAAAGAAGACTCACCGGTTCGTTAGGAAAGGCAGCTGTGTAAGGCATTTGCGTTCACCAATTTTTTTTTACCGTGGTTGTTCCGCACAAGATCCCCCTACAATAGAGATGAAAAGGGACTGCTACAACAGGTTTAATCACG
>JADWZK010372982.1_pt1 | contig 11817 bp, 8 predicted proteins | sample 8957641 | NCBI WGS metagenome assembly JADWZK01 (sample SAMN16576796, study PRJNA672827) | algae metagenome | host: rhodolith | place: South Korea: Udo, Jeju | collected 2014-09-18 | reverse complement strand
TGGGAAAACATACACGTGTACACGTTTCGATCCCCTGACCGTGATCTCCCTAAACCGATCGAATAGATGTTGATCAAGATGTCTTCTCTGCTGGTCTTGCCGGCACAACTCATCCGATGTCCGCCCCCGAACGACGACCGCGCTCCCGCGCTAAACTCGTGATGAGCGAAAACACCGCGTTTTCGTTTTCTGCGGGAGCACTCCACTCCAATTTTGTTAGGCGGGGTGCATTCCCGGCGACATCGCCGCGGCGACAGCCGCTCTTGGCTCGAATGTCCGCGCGACCGCCCGTGAGTATGGAGCGTCGTCGCGTACGCGCAAAGGACTGGGCGCGGGTGGCCGTCGCAACTGTGGGAATTGTGGCGGGTGGCTGGCTTGGCGGTGATGCTACACGTCAAGTTGACGGTCCGCCGCGCGCGGTCGCTGCAGAAGTCAAGACGCGACGCCCAACTGACCCGATCCCGTTGCGGAGCGCTTGGAATCAAGCAGTCGGATTACCTTGGGGAACGCGAGTTGAGAATGCGAAAAACCACACAGTATTCCGAGGCCGAGGAGGAGATCATGGAGCTGGAGGAGTACGAAGTGGGCACGAAATGGTTCCGCGATTTGCAGGCTCTTTGGGCAGGTGTTGCCAGCATTGCAGGCATTCTTGTATTGTACAAGGGTGGTGTTCTCTGGGAACGTTGGATCCAGGAACAAGAGCGAAAAGATATGGAAGAGGAGATCGAACTTACTGGAAAATTTATCAGTCCGCGTGCTGTTCGTAAGGATGATGATGAAGAAGATGAGAAAGGAAAAGGTAAGAAAAAGAAAGGAGATGAGGAAGACGATGGTGGGAAAATTAAGGGCAAGGGCAAGAACGGCGGCGATGATGACAAGCCTCCGATTATTGGTGATTCCCCACCTGGCGGAATTGACGCGTTGGAAAAGCTGCTAGGAAATAATTGAACGGTTGTCCTCTTACTATCGCGGTTGGCTAGACTTATACGACTTCTTTGTAATTGCCATTGTAGTGTAACACGTCTTCTCAATAACAATGACCCGATTCCATCCCTATTGGTGACTGTAAACAAATCGGTCTGAAAATCTCTATGGTGTGAAGAACCGGAGGCAAAAGGATATGAGTTAGCTCTGTTGGACAAGCTGTAGTCTTTACAAGGGCAAGCGGTAAACGTTCTCAAACTTTTGGGAAGGCGAATGCAAGGACCGAAAGTTAAAAAGGCGACCGTGCCGAACTTAACTTCCGCAGCTAATGCAGCCCTCCGGGTTATCAATCGAGCATGCAAGTGCTGCCTCAACTTCCGTGGCGGCCTTTGCCTTCTCCTGAGCAAGCTTCGCAGCGGCGACGTCGGCCGGGGTAAGCGTAAACTTGATCGCATCTGTGCTGGGCTTAGTCCGAAGGTAGTACAATCCAGTCTTGAGCCCAGCCTTCCAACCATAGAAATGCATGGAACTGAGCTTTCCGATGTTGGGCGCGGCCATATGGATGTTCATGCTCTGGCTTTGATCGATGAATGCGCCACGGTCGGCAGCCAGCTCGATGATCCTCTTCTGTGAGATTTCCCACACGGTCTTGTACAAGGCCCGGATGTCGTGAGGGATTTCCCTAATGTTTTGCACTGAACCGTTCGCGGCCACGATTTTGTTCTTCGTCTCTGCGTTCCACAATCCAAGCCGCTGCAGGTCCTTCACGAGGTGGGTGTTCACAATGCAGAACTCACCAGCCAGCACACGCCGTGTGTACAGATTGGATGTGTAGGGCTCGAAGCACTCGTTGTTTCCGAGAATCTGTGACGTCGACGCGGTAGGCATTGGCGCCACGAGGAGCGAATTGCGCACGCCATGCTCCTTGACCCTGACACGGAGCGAGTCCCAGTCCCAACGCCCAGATGGCGGCGTCACATCCCACAAGTCAAACTGAAATTGACCCTTAGACATCGGCGATCCTTCGTAGGTGGAGTACGGTCCATCTATCTTAGCGAGTTCGTTGCTCGTTTCTACAGCACTGAAGTAGATAGTTTCAAAAATATCCTTGTTCAGCACACGTGCTTCCTCACTCTCAAAAGGCATGCGCATAAGAATGAAAGTGTCTGCGAGCCCCTGCACACCAATGCCAATAGGGCGGTGACGCATGTTGGAGTTCTTGGCTTCCTCGACGGGGTAGTAGTTCCGGTCAATAATCTTGTTCAGATTCTTAGTGACCATCTTCGTGATTTTTCTCAGCTCGTCAAAGTTGTAATAAGGCTTTCCATCTTCGGGGATAACGACAAACTTGTTCAACGCGATGGAAGCCAGGTTGCACACGGCAACCTCATCCGGAGACGTGTACTCTACAATTTCTGTGCACAGATTGGACGATCGAATGGTGCCCAAATTTTGCTGGTTGCTCTTCCTGTTGCAAGAATCCTTGTACAGCATGTAAGGTGTTCCGGTCTCGATCTGCGCCTCCAAAATTGCGAACCACAGCTTACGAGCATCAATGACCTTGCGAGCACGTCCATCAGCCTCATACTTCGTGTACAGTTCCTCGAACTCTTCACCCCAGCAATCCGCAAGTCCCGGCGCCTCATTCGGGCAGAACAAACTCCAAGTCTTGTCGGCCTCAACGCGCTTCATGAACAAATCGCAAACCCAGAGTCCATAGAACAGATCGCGGGCCCTTTGCTCCTCTTTGCCGGTGTTTTTGCGGAGGTCCAGGAACTCGAAAATGTCGGCATGCCACGGCTCGAGGTACATGGCGAAGGCGCCCTTGCGCTTGCCACCACCCTGATCGACGTAGCGAGCAGTGTCATTGTAAACGCGGAGCATGGGTACAATTCCATTCGATGTACCGTTCGTGCCGCGGATGTAAGATCTCGTCGCTCGAATGTCATGAATGGCAAGCCCAATGCCGCCAGCAGACTTGGAAATCACGGCGCAGCGCTTGAGGGTGTCGTAAATGCCCTCGATGGAGTCATCCGTCATGGTGAGTAAGAAGCAGGAAGACAACTGCGGTCGGCATGTACCGGCATTGAACAGAGTGGGTGACGCATGAGTGAAGAGCTTCGAAGACATTGCATCGTACGTGGCCAGGGCGGCGTCAAGATCGCCGTAATGAATACCGCAAGCGACACGCATAAGCATGTGCTGCGGGCGCTCCACAACTTTGCCGTTCATACGTAACAAGTAGGAACGCTCCAATGTCTTGAAGCCGAAGTAGTCATACGAAAAGTCACGGTCGTAGATGACAGCGGCATCCAAAGTGTCGCGGTTAGCCATAACAAAGTCGTAGAGATGCTTAGAGACGAGGGGGGCTGGTTTTTTTGTATGCGGCGAGAGATAGTTATAAAGGAGCTCCACGGTTTCAGAGAAGGACTTGGTGCTGTTCTTGTGGAGATTGGACACGGCGATGCGCGAGGCGAGCAGAGAGTAATCATGATGCTTGGTTGCCATGTACGCAGCGGTCTCTGCTGCGAGATCATCAAGAGCCGATGTGGACACGCCATCGTAAACACCGGTACAGACCTTCTGGGCTACCTCTGTGACGTCGACCAAAGGGTCGAGCCCGTAAGCGAGCGTCTTCACGCGAGCAGTGATTTTGTCAAACTTCACGGGTTGGCGGCGACCATCACGCTTGATAACATGGCGCTCCATGGTGCAGAATTGGTCGGCGGTTTCTTCTTCAGATTCGTGTCTGAGAGAGCTATGTTCACCAAGAGGGGTGAGGAGGAATGAGCAGAGCATAAATAGGGAAGAGAGAACGATGAGTTGTTTGTGCTCAGACGAGCTGACGTTTGTTGTGCTCCCGCCAAAGTTGCATCTGGCGTGACAGCTGTACGAAACGGAGATAAATCATTGGGTGGTACTCCCGCCAACGGACATGTTGATCCCAAATTTTGGCGGGGAACCGGTACAGTTTGGTACTCGTACCGCCTCCTGGCACACTATGCCCATTCATCCTCGAATGCTCCAAGGCAGCTTATTTTTCATACAGTATCTGCGAAGAAATTAATCAATTCTCATTTCAGAATTCAGAGTTCTCTCGGCAACATGAGAATTCAGGAGTGTCATGATATCTAAATAAATTAACTGAAAAATCAGATTGTGAATACTGTAAATCTCTCTAAAATTAATTTCTGATGAAGAATTATTTGTTGCCGAAAGTAATTACTAAAATAATTGCTTTCCTGTACTCTGCGCAGCACCACCAAGATCTACTGGCGCGCAACGGGGATCAAGATGAAATCCTCTCTCTTTCTTAATGTAATATTTCTCAGCGTCGTGCTGCCATATCTGCTCTATCGGACTTACCGCCGACTCACGCGCACAGTTCGCTTGCGCCGCTATTTTCACAATCGGCATGTCTGGATCGTTGGCGCGTCGCAAGGGCTGGGTCGCGCGCTTAGTATTCGCCTTCACGCTCTAGGTGCACGTCTGACAGTATCCTCTCGTTCGGTCACGCGCCTGGAAAAAGTATCTGCAGAGTGCGGCAATTGTGCAATTCTGCCGCTTGATGTTTCGTCCGGCTCTGAGGTCGTGCGAAAGGCGTGGTCGGAGGCATCGGCTGTCATCCCTGTGGATGTCGTGATTGCGAATGCGGGGGTAAATCACCGTGACAAGCGCTTTTCTATGCTTACATCAGAGGAGATAGATGGCGTACTAGATACTAATTTCCGCGGAGTCGCCCATCTCTTTCACGCAGCAATCACCGGCGGAATGCGCTCTGGTACCTTGTGTGCCGTTTCATCTCTTGCTGCGTACCGTGGAGTTCCTGGCGCGTCAATCTATGGCGCTTCCAAAGCTGCGCTAACCTCCATGTGTCAGGCGCTCAACGTCGAACTCCTAACAGAGAAACGGAATCTTCGCGTTGTCGCTGTGCACCCTGGGTTTGTGGATACCCCTGCTATTCGCGGGTTGCATCATCCTAAGCCATTCCTCCTCAGCGAGGAGAAGGCGGCCGAGCTTATACTTGATGCAATTGCGACAAGAAAGCGACATTATGGTTTTCCCTGGGTCATGGAGCATGTGGTTACCCGGTTTTCCAGAGCGTTGCCAAGTTGGATATACGACTACCTGTTGCACTACATTTGATTAGAAAAAAATGCATAGACAAAGATTATTCTGGCAAGTGCTGTTCTTCCTCGATTTGGCAAATTTGTTAGGAGCGGTCGTTAACCGCTTGCTCTTGATCTTTCAAGGACTCTCTTCTCGAGATACAAGAGAGTCCTTGAAAGATCAAGAGCAAACGGTTCGCAAAATAGTTGTGTTCTACATCCACATTTGAGCGTCACTGTGTGAGTTTGTAGCAATTGACGGAAGGGCTGGTGAAACTAAGAATGGACGACAATTCAAAAAGGCCATCTATCTTGAAGGCCTTCACCCGATACTACGCAAGCCTGATTTGGACGTATGTCTTGGAATACACATCCAACTGGATGGCGGCTCAAGTAAAATACAGCATTTGCAAATTTTTCCTTAAATCCACGGTGAAGGCATTAATAAGAAGCGCTTTTTATTTCATTAAAGCAAGAGCGTAGTGGACAGTGAATGGTACAAAGTCCGACTATTGAGCTGAGTACGCAATTACTACGGTAATTAGGAACATGCAAAGGAAATAATGTAGTATGTATTCGAAACTACGACGAGCAAGTTTGAAACAATGAGGTGAGCCGAACCCCTCGCATATAAATGATCACTTGTACAATGTTCGCACTGCTAGACGAACATCTGCTGCTGAATAATCGACTACATATAGTTTTCCAGAGGACTGGAGAAGGACTTCGGCAAATAATCAAGCAAGCCTTGATCCGACAGATAGAACACGTCTTTCAACGGCACCCCAGAAATCCCAAAGTAATACACTGCTCGCAAAGGAGCAAGAAGTGCTGTTGCTACCGACGGAAAAATTGCTTCAGTAAAAGTCGACGTGATGATTCCGCCGACGACGATGTTCCCGTCGATCGTCTGCGGATTGTGCAGACCTTCCATCCAAACAGTCTTCACTCCCATCACAGTGTCGTTAACCCCAGACGCAAGAGCAATTGTGTCTCCTGCTCTCAAATTTCGCGTAGCTGTCAAAACTCCGTTTGCGAGCATGTAGTGCCCCGCGCTCAGTTCGACAAAAGCTCCTGATGCGGCTTCAATTCGAAGGAATTCATTTAGGCCAGTGCTGTCCTTGTGGGTGAACAAGAAGACCGGCGAGAAAGAGGTTGGGCCTGTTCTGACTCGATCACCAATACGCAAGGTTGAGATTGGAACCATGCGACCAGACTCTATCTCGACCGTTGCCGAATTTGGGAAACAGGTCTTCGGCGTCAGTTTCACTGTGGGACCCGAAGGCTGTTCGGCACGAAAACGGCTCGGAGAGGGCACCGACGATTTTGAGGCCGGTATGCTTGGTGATTTCTTTTTCGAAGGACTGTGAGACGGCTTTGGAGAAGTCCCTGGCTTATCAGGTGAAGTCGGTCTCTTAGACGCAATAGGCGATACATTGGTCTTCTGCGGTGTCGCCGTCGCTGAAGGCTTCGGTTTCTGTGAGATTGATGCTGGGGGAGACTCATTTGACGTTGCCGGCTTTGGCTCCAAGGACGGGAAGTTCAACTCGTACGGTTTTTTTGGTGGTGGAGGTACTGGCGTTGTGGGTTCTATAGACGGCTTTTTGTCTTGAAAACGTGGTTTTCCATTGACATACGCGCACAGGTTCTGGTTGTTTAGCACGGAAAGCATACCTACCGAGAATTTGGGGAAATACGCAAACCAAGATTAATGTTAGTGAGCGACGGGCTAATGAAAAGGAACACTGAGCCTCTCGGGTATATTACCCGTCCACCGCATTGGCGATGTGCGTTCATTTCAATACCAACATGAACGGGGTCTATTGCATTTAACGCTATGAAGGACCTTATCCCACGACGATTCATCTTGAGCTCTTCAAAGACTTCTTCCAGACCTCTTTCCTTGGCAATTCTCTCTTCAGCGATATCGCGCCCATTAACCACGAGCATATACTCGCTTCTACGTCCTGTTCCACACCGCTGCCCGTTGTGGATAATCAGAGAATGGGGTACCCAAAACACGTCCGGTCGAAATGGTATTGGTTGAATGTCTTCGTGAATTAAAGTTGCTGATGCGCACTGAATTCCGTCGTGCAATTTGCTTCCCTTGTGGAGAACCGCCCCCTTCAATTGAACTGGCTTGAATACCCGTACGGAAGTTCTGAGTCCTGGGAACTTGGGCTTCGTGAGAAGACGGACGGTGTCTGCTGACTTTGCAAATAAAAACATTGCACAAATGTGAAAAACAAGCGACGTCATCCCGTAACTCTAGTCTTCCAAAGTTCCTTGAGGACCTCAAGGAACGAAAGGGATCGCGTTCAAGCATTCGTTCAAGTAGTGACCAAAAGGGAGCAAATTGCTCAAACCCCCCTGCGAGTGATGTTTGAGCAGCTTCCGTGGGCGGCCGCTTCATGAAGTCATCCAAACTGGCCACAGTGTTCGTGAGAACTATCACAAATTAGGATAAAATTGAATCGGTACTAAAAGAGGGCACATTTGCAGATGTCCAGATAGATGTGAAAAGAGGAGCAGACTGCAGTTACCGGATTTGGAGCGTCTGCCCACTCGGGGATTTAGTCAACGAGACACAGGACTTGAGTCTTCGGTACAAATTTGGACTGGTTAACGAAAGAAAGGATGTAGCTTCAATAACCCCTGGTGTAAACACAGCGGTGGAGTACGCACTTTGATTTCGGACACCAACAAACAGTTTTCCCATGCAATGAAATGGAGAATACTCTGTAGTTGTGGTTTTATGTGCATTGAGGGATCAGTTCGTAGGAAATAATGCGACATTGGCGAAAAGTCCTAGTTATGCACTTCCGGTGCAGTTCCTGTACATTCCACTGGTATCCGCATGACAAGAAGGGATTCCACGAATTTCAAGAATGGAAAACCGGTGTATGGGGGAATATTCCCCCATACAGTACGATAGATCCTTAAAGATTTCCCAACCACCAGCGCGCAATGTACGTGATCTTATAGTACGACAGCACCTTGCAAATGCACTCCGCAAAGTCAATGCCATCGGTAAGTAGGGTCAGCATAGGAAAGCGCATTTCAAGGCCGTGGCATTACGACCTCCTGCTGTGACGTGATGTCCTAACCTGATACTGATACCCCGGCAAAGTTAGAGCATTTTTGAAGCAACCTGTCTAAAGCTCAGCTGCTCGTCCATTGTTGGAGGCCGCGGCTGGTTTTCCTCATTGTCGGGTAGAGTAATGACGCCAGCAGACTCATCCCAGCCCTGCTTCTTCACGATGTCATCAATAGCCGCATCGTCCAAATTCAGCAACTCAGCCAAGGTGCTCTTGTCTATCGACTTGTAACTACGGCCGATGACACTGAGCATGAACTCTCGCACACCTTCAATCGATCCGGGAACAGAGGCCAAAAGCTCAGCGCAACTCCCAGAGGTCTCCCAAAAATCTTTGAAACGACCTGTCTCAAGTAAACCCTGCAGCTGAGTGATGACCGGAATAGGCTCGTCGACCTGCTTCCGATCCGGGATGAGATACAGAGCGCAGAGGAAATCCGTAGACGGCAAGTTCATCAAAGCTTTGATGAGAATTTTCGCAACCGTCGCTGGGTTGTATTTATCAGGGTAAAACTGATAAAGTTTTAAAACCGCAAGATTAGCGTCAGGATCGCAAAACTGGTGCGATACTTGGTATTCCACGAACTCTTCAAGTTTCGGAAGAATCTCTGGGTCGTAGCGACGCGTTTGCAACAGTTCCATCACTTGGGATTCCAGCTTCTCGCCGCCTGCATCGTCCGCCATGGTTTAAATAGGTATTTAAAGCAAGCGATGATCTTCCGCAGGCAGTTGAAGGATTGGAACCGCTTTCTTGAGATTCTTGATGAAAGTCAGCACCGCCCGCGGGTAACGATGCAGGCACTGTAATTTCAGGACGACGGCCGCGTTTTCCGAATATTATGAAAAATTGTAAGTTGGCCAATCGCTGATCCTAAACTTTCGAACTTTTGCTGAGGTGTAGAAGTTTTCGATCTGAACGTTGGAAGCCATTCTCATCGTTCTAAGATGCGCAGTTGTTGCTACAATCACCCAGACAGCTCTTCGCAGTAGAAAAAAAATTTATACTCGCATCAGAAGGCAGACACTGAGTTAAAAATGGACAGGCAACCATCTGCTTTTCTTTCCCCACATTTGTTCCTCGCACCGCAAACGGTTTCCAAGTACATTGTACACGAAGAAAAAAGTGCGGAATGGAACTGCGCACCACCGCGTCCTTTTGTCGCTGCGACTGCAGTTTTCAGTGGACCTGCAGTGAAATCCGGGAGTGCATTACGAGCTGAAGTGCTGGTCTCACCCCTACGCGCAGGGATAAAAGCCATCGCTGTCGGAAAAGATGGCGTGAAGCCGATACCGCCCGACATTGTCGATTCCATTACGGCGGAGTTGGAGCTCATCGCAGAGATGGATGCGTCCAGCATTGGAGAAGACGATCTGCGGCTCGATCTCTTCATTCTGCGAGCAAGCTTCATGGGCGCCCTCTTTGTGAAAGAGTCTTTGAACGAAGCTGAAATGCGCATTCTCTGTCTGGCGTCGAACGATGAATTCGCAGAAGGCCGTGTAAGGAGTGCGCACGGAATGGAGTGCTCATCAGGTGAGGTTTTGGCTTATGTTACTGCAGGCATCAATCCGTTTGAGCCCCAGTCTACAATTTTGAGAACCTATGCGTACATGTTGTTAAATGGGGAACCGCTGTCCCAGGACGAAGCAGAGGAGCTCGGGAAAATCCTGTATTTGCCTGACGGTCTCAAGCAAAGAACGGTGGAGGATCGATTTGCATGGACTCGTCAGAATCGCAAGAGTTCATTGACCTTGGAAGAAATAGAAGAGCAGGTGAATCGCTTATACCCTTTCCTCGGCAAAGACATATCAGCGAAAGCGGAAAAGGCGCTCATTGCGCACGTGATGCGCATTCGGCATGAAACTGCGGAAGAAATTGCCGGACTTGCTCTCGCTGCGCAAAGCACTCTCTCACCGGCTTTCAAGACCGCAATTCCTGTAGATGAAGGATCCAACGGAATTTCTCTTGCCCCTTTCGTCCATATCGCAGAACCATTCGACGGTACTGTGACTTGGGATGTGCTCACACCTTTGATTACTCGACATTTGCGGGAAACTTTTGGTTTTAACACCGTGATGTCGACGGGCTATAGCGCGGGTCCGAAGTATGGCCCTAATCTGCTCTCCGTGGCGCAAGCGCTCGGGATTCCATTTTCACGTAATGCGGCAGAGCTGCGAGAGAATTGCAACAATGAGTACGGTGCTGTTGTTCAACAAAGCGATGTAAGTCCCGGGTTAGCAGAGTGGACACATCCGCGTCGTGTCATTCTTAAACGGCCATCTATCGCTACAGTGGAGAAGTACGTTGACGCAGTACCGGGCGGCGCAGCTGTGTTTGTCGGGAGCGCCTTCCATGGTAATTACATTGAAAAAATGGCTGCTGCTGCAGAAGCACTTGCGTACCCGGCTTACGTTATTATTGGAAAGGGTATGGAAGGCACCACTGGGCTTGGTGTGGGACCGCGGAGAGTGGGGCTGTTCTTGCTTGGGTTGCGAAATGCGGATAGAACTTACATGAAGGAGGAGATTCGGTTCGGGCCGCGAGATGCAGGGGTTGAGCCGAGCTCAGAGGAGCCGGCGAAGGGTAGCGCATCTGCGTCTGAGACGGCAGTCAAGATCCAGCGTTTTGTGGAAAGTGGTGGACGCTCTGGTGATCCAGTGTTTGATGCCCGTGTGGCTACCACACTTGCGGGATTTGACCTCGTGTTTACAAAGATAGTTGAGCATTTTGAGACAGAAAAAGGGAAATGACGAACTCTCTCTTCGTGCAGATTTTGTTATAGTCAAGTACAGTAGTAAAGGGCGGTGCAGCCTCTGTGCCCTCGACAGCAACCTATTTATTGTCGACCTTATACATCTCTTACAAAGTTACACAGGCCTGGGATTCGGTGGAACATGCTGCAGATCGTCGAAGCCTCAAGTTAGGGAGCGGAAAAAGGATTGAAACTTGCCATATGAATAGGTCTTGAGGTTATGCCGTGTAGAGTCCCGAGACTTGTGCAGAGTCTCCCGTCCAGCTCTCTGATTTTCCAACCCAAGTTTCCGAATATCGTCGATGTTGTAACACGGGTCTGTAGTGTGGTCATTGTCTCTTGATGTGGCTTGGCACATGACTCTTGCTTTACGGGTGCACACTGCACACTTCGAAAATCTCGGTACGATATTTTTGCGTACGTTTTGAATATGTTAATCATTTTGCGTCCTCCTACAATACCAACAATGCATGCTAACCTTCAGGGTACTTTCCAAAAAACGCCAACCCCATCGAATTTCATTTGGTTCTACCATAGTTGCTGGTTCAGCTTTGTTCGTTGAACACCAACAGAAACAGCTTGTTCGGAACCACACTGATATTTGCGAAGAAATGCGAATGTGCCAGGGTCGTATTTTTAACTACTGTAACTAAATGCAATTTAACACGGCTAATGAATAAAACAAACTAAAGGCCAATTTTAGCCAGCCATGTATAGTCGTGCTGACAGTAAAGCACTGGATCGCCGGCGTCGTCATCGCTTCGGCGGACCCAACATCAACTTACGAGGTGAAAATGGCCAGCTCTCTCACTCCTCGTTGTTCGAGCACTAGATTGCCGCGCGCGACACCATGGCGGCGCGCTCGGAATCAAGTGCACGATCTCCTACTACGCCTGCCGAGCAATGCGAAGAAGTCGCGAGGTTGCCGAACATCACC
>JADWZK010162797.1_pt1 | contig 11820 bp, 9 predicted proteins | sample 8957641 | NCBI WGS metagenome assembly JADWZK01 (sample SAMN16576796, study PRJNA672827) | algae metagenome | host: rhodolith | place: South Korea: Udo, Jeju | collected 2014-09-18 | reverse complement strand
TTGGGAAAAGCTCTTTGTTGCGTGCAATTGCGGGACTCTGGGATAACGGGTCTGGGGTAATTGAAAGACCGAAGACTTCGGACGTTTTTCTTCCTGCCACAGCGGCCATATTGTACCCTTGGAACTCTTCGCGCAAATTTGCTTTACCCCAAGGATGATGTTCAAGATGACAACACTCCTTCAGACGTGGCCTTGCTCCGTATTCTGGACCTTGTAGACCTGCACGAACTGCCCGCAAGAATGGGTGGCTTCGATACTACAAGAGATTGGGGGGATACGCTGTCACTTGGAGAACAGCAACGGTTGCAATTTGCGCGTCTTCTGATTGCGAAGCCCACTCTGGCCGTCGTAGATGAGGCTCTGCCGCGCTTCTGTCGAAGCGGAAAGTCGAATGTATGGTCTTTTGGAGACTATGGGCATTACTGTTGTGTCAATAGGTCACAGACCGAGTCTTTTGAAATATCATGATGTGATTCTGAGGTTAGGCGGAGAGGGTGCTTCTTGGGTACTCGAGGAGATTAAACAGGAACAGAAGGATCGAGTTGTGGCTCAGTCCTTGTAATTGAGAAGGATATCAAGCACCGTACAATACATAGTTTAATACGGAGAAGACGTTTTCACCAGGGTTTTTTTTTTAAAATACTTCTAGACGATCGTCATGCATGTCGAAGTTGCAGAGCCCTGCAGGGAAGACCCACCGGTAAGGCAGATCAAAGGTTCCTACCGAAATGCAGCATTGAATCAAGGGCTCAAGTTGGTAGATACATAACGGGGAACTTTTGTCGTACCGAGGCTTTATACAGAGTAGCAAAACGTAATAATATACATACAAGAACTGACAACACCTATCGATTCGGTTCATCAGTGATGAAGGTTAGAGCTACTTCTCGACCAACTTCTTCAACAGTGCTAACTTTCTTCTTGTGAATGACACCAAACCACATATCTCCAGCGTTCACAAACTCCGGTCTGAAAGTAGTCGTGATGAACTGCGTATCAGCCTTGGCCTGCTTCATAATGAGATTAGCAACCGCCTGTCGATGCGTCGCGTCCAAATTGGCATCAATTTCATCGAAAAGGTAGAACGGAGCCGGGTCAAGCCGCTGAATAGCGAAAATAAGAGCCAACGCAACAATTGACTTCTGACCTCCACTTAGTTGCTGCAATAAGTACGCCTCACCAGTACTGGAAAACATAACTTTCATCGAGACACCTGAATATTGCAACCTTCCCTTCCCTCCACGCTGGTCCCCATCCGTTTCAGCCCCGTCCTTCCCTGTTGACTTGAGCATTACCAGGGATGCCTTTCCACCGGGAACAAGCTCGGAAAACACCTCGCTGAAAAATCTGCTCACACCCTTGTATGTTCTCAGAATGTCCTCATCTTTCCTCATATCAAGCGAATCAATCAAACGGCGAATTGCGGTAGCGCCGGACTCCAGTTCCTCTTTTCGCTGTTTCAAAGTTTCCCTTTGCTCCGTGAAGTTAATAAACTGGTCTAGGGCCTTCTTATTCACATGAGAATACTCCTGAAGCTGCGCGTTCACTCTTTTCAGGTTTCGAATAAGCACTCGATGCTGGATCCCACGATACTTGCCGAAGCCGCTGGAAGTGATCCAAGTTCTCTGATTTTTCGCTCGGCTTCTTCTTTCTTTTGTTTTGCAAGGGCCTGGTGACTGTACCTTGTTTCAATCTTTTGTCGCTCCTCTTCGACAGACTTGCTTATCTTCGCCTCTTCATCACGGTCTTTTTCCAATTTCGCCTCCAGAGATTTCGTTGATTTCATCAGATCAGAGATTCGAGAGTTTGAAGCTGCAACTTTAGCTTGCACGGACGAAAGTGCCGTTTCTGCTTGCTCGAGTTCTTTTCGTCGCTTTTGAAGAGCTTCAGCGAGGGAAGAACACTGTTCTCCATCATCGGTGATTAACTCACTAGCCCCATTTATCTGCGTCAGACCATCACTATCCAATATAGTCTGCAATTCTGCTCTCCTTCGCTCGAGGTTTCCTTCAAGCTCCGACTTCAGCTCATTCACTTGGCGCTCCAACTGACTTCTTTGCTCTGACTTCGGACCTAGGCCTCCACGAAGATTGTCCAAAGAAGTTTTCAATTGCGCGAGTTCCGCCTCTTCAGCCGGTGTTAATCCACTGCTCATTGGAGTTTTCAGTTCTGCATCGATGCTTAACAGTCGCTTTTTCGTATTTTCGATAGACTCTTCCAAAGTAGCGATTCTCTCTTTCGCCTTTGGAATACTCGCTTGGTCTGCGGTGTTGTATCGCTGAAGCTGCTCAGTTTCTGTTCGTAATCGCATAATTTTGGATTGCGAAGAGCGCTCCAAAGCCTCGCGTCTCTGAATTTCCCCAAGAACGCTCGAAAGTGAGGCATCAATTCGCGTAGCAGAATCCCGCAACCTGTTGAGTTCAGGCTCCATACGCCTCAATTTGTCTTCCGCTTCACGAAGAGCTCGTGCAGCTTCAATTCGGCTTCGGGATACATCCATATAACCTCCAGTCATGGCTCCTCGCCTATTAACTTGATCTCCGTCTAGTGTGACACAATCCACACCCAGATCGCGCGACATCTCTGTTGCAACAGGTACACTGCGAGTAACCATTGTACGCCCGAAAACTTGATTCACAGCAGGTTGGAAACGCTCATCACAAGAAATTTTGCTGACCAAGGGAATGGCATCCGGAGTTGCATCTGGAGGCGGGCGTGTATTTCTATCCAATCGACTCAATGGAATGAAAGTAACTCTTCCCGCACGCCTTTGCTGCATTATGCGAACGAGGCGAGCTGCGGTACTATCCGAGTCAACGACAACATGGGTAAGCGCGCCACCGGCTGTGACATCAGCTGCAGTTGTGAACTTGGAATCCACATCCAACAGATCAACCAGAGGGCCGAATACTCGGGACGGCCCAAAGGTTCTCTGATCTTCAGACGCAGCTTGCATTACGGCTGCAATAGCAGAGTAAGTCTCTGAACCAAAGACCGAGCGTTTGTTCGCCGCAAGTCTTCCCATTCCACTTCGAAGAACTTTGATCTTACTGCTGATATCTGCCTCTTCGCGCCATATTTCCTGTCGTTTCGCATGCACCTCGTCACGCTCCTTATGCAGTCCAGACAATTCTGCAGTCGCATTGGCAGCGGTTGACATCAACTCTTTAATTGATGCTTCATTTTGCTGGAGCTTGTCCGTATTCCTGACGCATGCTCTTTCAAGCCTTTCCACATCCTTTCGAGCACTCACCAATTGAGACTGAAAAGAGTCACGGGCCTTTTTTCGCCGTGCGAGCTTCCTTTTTCAGATGAGTGTCGCGTTCCTGAACAGAACTGAACTGATTCACTCGATCTGCCTTGACGCGAAGCGCAAGAGCACTTTCTTCCGCTGCTGCGATTTCTTTCCGCAAGCTCTGCTCTTCTTCCCTTACCGCGTCGAAATTTTCTTGCAGTGGTCCCAACTTCTGTTGTTTGCTTTCGATGAGCGTCCTTATTCTTGCAAGCTCGACGCGGGCGTTTTTTCCGCAGACTCTCTTGTCATTCAAAAGCAATCTGTTCGGCCTCAGCCAGGTTAACCTGCAACTTCGCGACTTTGTCCACGTTTGCCTTGCGCTCAGTATCCAACACCTTGCGCTCTTCCAGGAGTGGCTCCAGGTCTGCTTCGTTGGCCTTTAGGTCTCGTTCATGCGCGGCAATACGAGCTTCTACCGCATTAAGTAGAGAGTGAAGCTTTTCTCCAAGCGAAGCACCTTCCGCTCGGTCATTATCGATTTCATCCAGTTGCTTCTTCGCATCCTCTAAGTCCTTTACGTGGATAGTGTACTCCAGGGCGCGGCGATCCTTATCTAGCTTCTGGAAAGCCTTGAGTTCTTCCTTTTCAGTCTCCAGTTCGGCCAACCTGGACTCGATGTAGTTGACAACCTCGGCAATTTTCTCCCGCTTCGCGTCGGTCTCTTCCATAATTTTCAGGGATTCCTCACGGCGTTCGTCGTAGACTCGGGTTCCCGCTACCTCCTTGAGCAGCTCGAGACGATTCTTGTCAGTCATTCCGCAGAGAGCAGCGACCTTGCCCTGCTGCACGATATAATACGGGTTCGAGCGGGAAAACCCAGCGGACTCAAGCAGATTAAACACTTCAGTTCTGGACACATTCTTCCTATCCAGAACGTACTCATCTTTTTTCAGACCGACCATTCGGCGCAATGCGACTTCATCTTTATCGAACGGAAGGCGGCCATCGGAGTTATCGAACACCATTTCGACATAAGCCGATAGGACGGACGCACCGGCACCCTCATGCAAAAGTGCGACTCGCTCTTCTGCTCTGAGGGACGAAAACGTGTCCGACAGAACGAACCGAACGGCGTCGAAGAAGTTGGATTTGCCCGAGCCATTTCGACCGACGACAACGTTGTGACCCGCAGAATACGGACCGACGGTAATCGCATCGCGGTAGCTCTTGAACCCGGAAATGGTAATTTGCTTGATATGCATTATGGGAAAGTTACTTGAACGAAGGCTCTGATATCACGCGGGCCTTCTCGTGCCGCGACGGGCTACAGTACGCGTTGATTCACCCCAGTGCAAGGGAAAGTGTGCCAGACAAAATCTCGAGTTCCCGCGACTTGGCGCACCGTGATTATGGGATGAATTGAAAAAGCCTTTTGGGCTTAGCTCATACAGAAAAAGCTAAATAATTTATATTTTTCAGGGGTAGGAGAAGAATTAAAGGTCCAAATACCAAAATCGCGGGAGCTTATCTGATTGGTATTTGCCTTAATTGCTACAAAGTAGAAGAAAATTCAGAACTTGAAATAATCCTCTGGATCATCGTCTGGTTCTGCGTCGCAGATAATCTGGTCGATGTAAATCTTTAGAGCTGACGCGTTCCACAGACGGCAATGTTGGACGCTTCGTTCAAGTTGCGGTCAATAGTCTGCACAGGGCTGCGGTTCTCGCCTGTAAATGTACAGTACTGATCTGAACGGCAGGCAGAAATTCTAACCTTCACTAATGAAGAAGACGTTCAAGATGGCGACATAGGGACGTCAGTGATAATCGAGCTATATTAGCAAACCCATTTCTACAGTTTTTCTCCTATGGTCGGTCGCACTGTATCCTCAGCGTTACAGTGCGCATTGAAGTTTGGAATGGAAAAGACGAGTGTTGCAGCAAGGGTCACCCCCTTCCGTCGCACATGTGCGCGAACGAAAGGGAAAGGTGTGTTGAGTTGTGCGAACTATGCCACTGTATATTTAAAAAAAAATCCTCTTCCGAAGAATGGAACTTGCGAGTCTAAAAAAAAGTCCAGCCGACGCAAACACTGAGGTGATTGCTTACACCTTAACTAATGTTTAAGGTGTAAGCATACGGCAGTCCTTATGAAAATTCTTACCATACAGTATGATCCGAGTACGCGAACAGTCCCCCCCACTGTTCCTTAGAATCCAAAGAGACGGAAACCTTCAAAAACCCAGTCGTGCAAGCTCACTTCCAGAGCTCTTCGTATCATCGTTGTTGCTCCTCACCCCTTTCCCGACCGAAGAATTAAGCTATGTTAAGAAGCATCTATTGCACTTAGAAACTCGTTCCTTCTCCGCTTGTCGTGGTATAACGATATCGAAACCAATTACCGAAAATGATGATGTCTCCTGAAGACTGGAGCCTCTGGGATGAGCACGCCGACGCATGCGGTCGTCTCTTTCTCGCCAACAGGACTACAGGAGAAACGAGATGGCTTTGGAAGAAATGGGATTTAGAGGGGCGTTTGTTCGTTGAGAACATTCGCACAAAGGAAAAGGTGTGGCAAAGCGCCATGGACTTACGGCAGAAAATTGCGACCGGTGTGGCGACCAAAGCAGAAGTAGCGGCTTACCATAGCGCCGGCCGTCCCGGTGCAATTCCGAGTCAAGGAATGCAGCAGTACCAACAGCAAACGAATCAGGCACCAAACTCAAACGGATTTTATGGGGGTGGAAATGGTGTAGGTCATCATTATCCTCATCAGCAAATTCCCCCGCATGTTCCCCAAACCCAGGCCTATCCTTCCCATCCAAATGCTGGAGGGCACCCTTCTTATGCTTCCGTTTCCGCTGCGGGTACTGTCCCGGGGAATGGTGCTCACAATCCCCAGGGCCACCATTATAACCACCAGCATCCAGCAACCTCAATGCCTGCAATGATGCCCCAAAATGGATTTAATGGACATGCCTACATGCATCAACCGCCCGCTCTGGGTCACCATTTCCCGCCGGGACCGGCGCCATGGAACCAAGCCCCATATCAGGCGCCACACCAACGCGAACTTCTTGTGCAGCCCCCCGAACAGTACGGAAGTGCTCCTGGGACGAGTGCCACAGATGCTCACTCTGGTGCGCATATGCATTGGAACCCACCTTCGAATCCGACGAATCAACAAAATCTGCCCCATCATTCTCGTAGCTTTCGTCAAGATTCCGTCCCAAATTCCTCCACTTTCCAAGGAAGGGCTACAAATGCGAAGCGCAGCGCTGCGAACGTGTACAATCAGCATGCAAGGGGTCGTTTCTGGAACGCTGATAATACTTCGAATCAGACCAAACGTAGCAAGTTCTCGGATGCGCGCCAGAGCGACAACGATAACAATCATTCGGTTCATAATAATTCAGTGTCTGGTTTGAAAACTAACAATCGTCCTTCCATACAATCTTCTTTTCGCCCGCAGCCGGACCCCGTTGTCTCAGAGAACGTTCCGATGCGTCGTCGGAATTCCAACTTTGAGCCTAGTTCGAATACTGCAAAAATGTTACTGTTTGTTTCACATACGTATGTTAAGAATCAAAGCAAGGTTGCCCTCATGCATGACCGCGATTTTGCAGTGGTCAAAAAACAGAGCCAGAATCCAGAAACGGTGCTTTTCGATGGATTCGACGAAGAGGATGTGAATTGTGACCCTGTTGTCGGACTCAGTCAAACTGTAGAGAAAGACTATTTGCGACTCACGTCTGCCCCCAAGCCCGCGGATGTTCGCCCACCGGCCGTCTTGAAGAAGGCGCTGAAGAACGTCAAGTCACGCTGGAAAGACCAAGAGGCTGACTATGACTGGGTTTGTCGACAACTCAAGAGCATCCGACAGGACTACAAAGTACAGCATGTGGACACGAGCGACACTGTGGATGTCTACGAAACTCATGCACGGCTTGCTCTTGAGAATGGTGATTTGGGTGAATTCAATACCTGCGTTGCCCAGGCGCAGGGCCTCTACGAAAAAGTGGAGCGCAAAGAAATTATCAAGGACGAGTTTTCTGCATACCGCATTTTATACAATTTGCTTGTAGGCGCTGGTGAATGGGAGCATGCCAAATTACTCACCCAGTTCTCCGCATTTGAACGAAAGCGTGTTGCCACACGATTTGCCCTTGGTATCCGGCGCGCGTTTTTGTCTAATAACTACCATTTATTCTTTGTTCTTTGCGCAAATCAGCCCCCGAGAACCATGGTTTCGTTTCTACTCGACCTCTTGGCCCCAAGCATTCGATCTCGCGCATTGGCTTCTTGTGTTGTAGCTTATGGACCGACAACTTTGCCTGCATCGTTCGTCCTCTCCGAACTTGGATGGAAAGAAGATCTTTGTCTCGATGTTGATATAGATTCCGATTCGTCTGCGTCTCGTGCGTCACCGGAGATCGAGCATGATATGGAGAAGCAGTTGCGACGTCTGCATGTGACGAATGAGCCGATATGGGTACAGAAAGCATTATCATTCTTGATTGGTATCAATGCCGTCTTTGAGTTCGTTGGTCAGAACTCCGAGGCCGGAATTGCAGGAGTTGTCTTAAACTGCAAAGCAACAAGGCAGAAGGGCGTTGTTATTGTGGGCCAAAAGGGCTTAATCACCCATGCAGGAGCAACCAGATAGATAATTAGTCGTACCTATACAGAAGCCAAAGCTACTGCAAACTCATTGCCAAGCGAGATGTGGCTCCATTGCACAAGGTAAGATCTTCAGACTAACTGTTCTTTTTTATTTCTTGCGATATTTATGTTGGTTAAAAGTAGGTCACCGTTGCGTACACTGCACTTGGGTCAGCTCTATTAAACGTCACTTGCTCGCCTACAGAAGCACATAATCATATATAGCCCGTGATAGTTCGTCACAGCACTTTGCGTTTTTTTCTTTACGTTGGGGACTTTGGAGTGCTGTAGGAACTGTTCACATGAAGACGAACTTCCCCCTGGCCGCCTCACATAAAGTATACTTATCCACCTTCCCTGTTCTTCTTCTCTTTACCTACGAAAAATTGTTCTACAATCCCCTTCTGCATTTGAACAAACGCCTTTACCATAGCGTGAACCGACGTACCCAGCGAGCAAATTTTCTGAACCTAGTCGAGGTATCTACAAGGCCATGCTTCCCGGATTCATATAGGTCCTTACGTATGAGCCACTTTCTTACTTCATCGTACAGAATAATGAGCATGCCAAACGGTACTCCAGGAAGCCAATGCCAAAACTTGATAGGCCGCACTCCAAACCCGCGCTGGAAAACAGGGACATATATAATGGTCAGCGCCACCGCAAACTCGAGGATCACGGAAAAAATGAGAGCATTGTTATTATTCCCGTGTTGGAACAAACTGAGCACCCTTGTCTTGCATGCAAAAACAGTAAACGCTTGCGCCACCACAATAGCGGCGAAAAAAGCAGTCTGGGAATGTCGCAATACCTCCCTCTCCTGCACTGGTGTCCACAAGCGGAAGCACCCCTTCGGCCGCGGTCTTTGCGTGCCGTTCTTCGCTGGAACAGTGTTCACACCGTTTATGAGCATGACGGGTCCAGTGTTTTGCTTCGGGTTGAAGCATGCGTTCCGGTTTCGCACGCGATTTCCACCAATCTGACACACGAAGTTATCGCAGGCCGGCAGCCCTGTCTCATGTCCCATGATCTTGATCATGTTGTTAAACTGGTTCGCAACCAGCGGTGTATTGCCCGCAATAGAGCTGTTCTTGAACTGCAGCTCGGAAAACAGTTGCTGTCGCTGTTCAGTGAAACCTGGCTTTGCGGCCGCGAAATACGATTTGAAACGCCGGTTTTCTTTCGTGAACCAGCCCGCCTCGTACCCAAACCCGCCGTACTTTGTCTGCGACGCGTACAACCAGCGCTGGTCTGCCAGCTTCTCCGACCCGAACCTACCCTTGTGGTCTAGCCCGACCAACGCGCTCGGTGTGAGTCCAAAGTCATACATGACGCAGAAATACGCAAAGAAGCCGGCGAAACTCTGGATGATACCCATTTGTAACATGGCGTAAGAAATAAGTCGAGGGTTAAGCAGACGCTCTGTTTGCGCGTCGCGCGGCGGGCGGTTCATGAGGTCGCTCTCAGGGTTCTCATAGGCAAGAGAAATTGCCGGGAAAATGTCGGTTCCCAGGTCAATCGACAGGACAAGGATGGTTGTGAGCGGTACAGGAATGTGGAAGAGCACAAAAGCCAGAAAGGGCATCAGTTGTGGGACATTGGAGGTGAGACTGTAGGCGATCGACTTTTTCAAATTGTCAAAGATGAGACGGCCCTCTTCAACGCCGCTCACTATTGAGGTGAAGTTATCATCCAGCAGCACAATGTCTGCCGCCTCTTTCGACACCTCGGAGCCCGATTCTCCCATTGCAACTCCGGTGTCTGCCTGTTTGAGTGCAGGGGCATCATTGACGCCGTCGCCGGTCACTGCTACGACTTCCTTCACGCGCTGCAATTCCTTGACAATAACCAATTTCTGCTCCGGGGAAGTTCGAGCAAATACAATTTCCGCATGCGCGAATAATCTGTCCCAGTCATTCTCTGAGAAGCCCGGCAGGTCGGACCCGCTGATCACAAGTGCACCGGGAATGCGACGTGGTTTCCCGTTCTCGTCCACTTCCACAGGCGCTTTGTCAGTATCAGCTAAACTCACAATAGGCAACGTGATGATTCCCACTTGCTTTGCAATAGACCGCGCTGTTCCCGGGTGGTCCCCGGTAATCATGATCGCTCGCAACCCCGCTGATCTGCATTTTTTTTTTACAGCGAGATCTACCCTGCACGAGGCGGGTCTTTAGAGAAATAAGCCCGACAAATGTGAGACCCTCGACCGGAATCTTCTCGCGCGGTATTTCATCCTTGTTTTCGTATAGAAAACGAGTCGTTTCCTGGGGAGACATGTCCAATTCCGCTAACCCAAGCACGCGCTCCCCGGCATTTGCCAATCGTTCAATCTCATTCTCAATCGCAATTCTCCTCTCCTCCGAGAACGGATGTCTTCCAGTGTCTGTAAGAATAGCTGTACAGTTATCAAGAACACGTTCCGGTGCACCCTTCATGACCGCTCGGAGTGTGTTGTCTTCCGGCTCATTAAAATTCATGGTGACCATGTACTTGTTCGTTGAATTGAACGGAATGGTAGCAAGCAGCTTGCTCCGCTGTCGCATAGCCTCCACATTTTCCAACTTCTCCGCAAACCGCAAAATCCCAGCCTCGGACGCATCGCCACACACAACGCGGTCCTCAACCGGCTTATCCGGGTTCTCTCTGCGATCCATATCATCAAACACCGCAGTGGAGCAATTAGCAGCGCCGAATAACAGCGCGTCAAAGCAATCCTTGACGCCGGACACCCCGGGACCGTCCAAGTTCTGCGGCGGCATCCAGTCGATATCCACCCTCTCACTGCGGTCCGCATAGTATATGTGCGACACGTGCATGCGGTTGCGCGTGAGCGTGCCGGTCTTGTCCGAGCAAATGACAGTGCTCGACCCAAGCGACTCAATGGCGTCAAGTTTCTTAACGAGCACGTTGCGATTGGCCATGCGGTGCGCGGAGGCGGTGAGGGCGACCGTGACGGTAGCAATCAGTCCCTCGGGGACGTTACTGACGATTATGCCAATGCTATACACAAGATTATGGAGGAGTTTGGTGCGATTGAGGAGCCCAGCAATGAAGAAAATGAGGCCGACGCCGAAGGAGAAGACGGCGGTATTGACGACAAAGTGGTGCATGTCCATTTGCAACGTCGTCTTGTTCTCGTCTGCATCACCCTCGGTGGTGAGCAATACGATTCTTCCAAAGACAGTATCCGACCCGGTGGCGATGACAATGCCTTCGGCAGTGCCATCGACGGCAAGGCAGCCGAAAAAGGACAAATTGGCCGTCTCCAACGGGTCATCAGAGGTCATATGCACGGAGCGCGTGAGCGGGTCGCTCTCGCCGGTGAGCGAGGAATTGTCGACGCGGAGCTGCGAGGTGCGGACAAGGCGGACATCGGCCGGTATTTTGTCGCCGAGTTTGATGCGCACTACGTCGCCGACGACGAGGTCGCGGCCGGGATGACTTGCACTCGGCCGCCGTCGCGCACGACAGTGGCCTTTGGAGGAAGAAAGTTGCGAAATTCACGCAGCGTTTGGTCGGACTTGTGTTGCTGGAAGAAGGCGAAGAGAGAGGTTATTATGACCACGAGATAGAGAAAGGCGCCCAAGAAAGCGTTGGAGACGTCCGACGGCTCCATAAAGTAGGCTATGAGACAGAGAATGGCTGCGAACTGCAGCATTAGGGAGAAGAGATCCGTGAAACTGCGCAGTAGCGCCTTCCATAAAGGGCGGGGTCGCGGCTGGGGTAGGACGTTCGGCCCGAACTTTGCACGGCGCTTCAGCACCGCGCCGCTGTCCAACCCGGTCGAGATGTCGTGCCGAGACTCTGCGCAGCGCGAGCACCGAAAGTTTGTGGATCCAGGTGCGCGGTCGGGTCCGGATTGCCGGATGGCGGCGCGCTGCCGAGAGTCAGGGTCTATTGGTATTCGGATGTCCATGGCGG
>JADWZK010301740.1_pt1 | contig 11841 bp, 9 predicted proteins | sample 8957641 | NCBI WGS metagenome assembly JADWZK01 (sample SAMN16576796, study PRJNA672827) | algae metagenome | host: rhodolith | place: South Korea: Udo, Jeju | collected 2014-09-18 | reverse complement strand
TTTTCCAAAAGAAGCTGGAGATGTCATCTCGAAGCTCTTGGTATTCGACCCGAAGAAACGACCATCAGCAGAATCTGTATTGAAAATGCCATGGATTCATGAAGAGGGAGATGATTTTGACGAGGCAGAACGCACAGAGAAGAATGAGCAAAATCAAGAAAACAAAATTGGAGGCAGCAAACACATGGAAATCTCTTCCCTAAGAGGATCTGGGGGAGACCTCAAACTCAATCCTTCTATTCAATCAGGTTCGAGTGATGATGGTCGTCAGAAGTTGGACGGCAAAATCAAGAGCAACCTTAGTTTCATGTCAGCTGCAAAGTTGATCCCTGATTTTCCTATAATTTACGCTGCAATGCGAGATCCACAGAATGGCATTCATGTTGAGAATCGGCGCTGGCGATTTCGCAGTTTCCCTAAGTGCTTCATCGGCACGGAAGCGGTGTCTTGGCTGGCAAAATACAAGAAAGTCTCCCGGCATGAAGCTCTTCGGTTTGGGCAAGAAATGATAGACGCCGGTGTTTTTCATCACGTCTGCAGAGAGCATGGTCTCAAAGACGACTATCTTTTTTACAGGTTCCAGGAGGACGATCCCGCAAATGCTCGTGTCCTCAACATCCGGCAGATTTGGTCTGAATCGCTTGGAACGCGGGAGCCCGTGGAAATATCTTTTGAACTTCTGTCGCAATTGATCAGTATTTGCAAGAATTACCAAGCGAAGGACTGCGAAATCAATATAACTGCAGTTCAAGAGGACGAAAATTATTTGATGCTGAGAAATGCGACCGCGGAACTGCAAACTGTGGATCTCGAACGCAGATCTGATGAAGAGAAGTTGGCGTTTATTGTAAATTGCCATAATTTATTGTGCATGCACGCTCGCATACAACTTGGAGAAGTGAAATTGACATATCCTACATCGTTCAACACCAGCCTGAACAAGTTTAAGTACGATATTGGTGGTGCTCACATATGCATGAATGATTTGAAGAGGTTGCTAGTCTTCAAGAGGAGGATGTCGTCTAAATCCAACCTCACTGACGAAGTATCACCTCTCGCAGTGAGGAGTTTATCCATGCCCTCGAGTCCTGAAGGAAAAGTGTGGAAACTCTTTGGTTCAGGACACTCAGACTCGCAACATGTTAATGAGTTGGTTGGAATGGCCCCAACGTTCTGCAACCCGTACGCGTTCTTTGCTCTCAGTGACGGCTCTCCGGGTTCACCGGCGATGGAGGCTGTGACGGAAAATGACATGTCCGCAATAGGACTAACGAACATCGCTCGTCGGCATGTAGAGAATCATGTCAATATTGTCCGGAATGGCAACCCAGGAAGTAAGAATCTTGCCGTGTTTCGTTTATTCCTGGACGCCGCAACCGGTTTTGGTCACGACCAGAATTCAAAAGAATTGCTCACATGGATTGACACTAGCGTTTCTAATCAGCCTGGAAGTCAGTCTGATAAGTTTAACTTGGTTCAAGACTTGGAGCTTCGGCTCCTACTCACTGGCAAACAAGTTGGCGACATATCCCTATCAAGCAGTATTGTTTTTTCCCCTATTTTACGTCTCCCCAAATCAGACTTTATGTGATGTTTCACGTTGAATTCAGCTAAGAAAAAACGCTAGACTTCAGGGTCTGTCTCACGCATCTAATAAACCAGTTAATGGCACCACAAAATTGCTCTAATGCATCTGAGTCATGTCCCGAGGGCAGCAACACCGCTGGCGCATAAACTTCAACGCGGCCACAACATGCCGCACACTATCACCGTAAAATTTTTGAACTACGGCTTCTTCAGCTGTCTCCAGGGCACCAGCAATGCTTCGGCAGGCCATGAAGAGCAATGGCGCCAATCCCTCATCCATACCAGAACCTTTTGTAGCATCTTCAACTACTGCAGCAACATTGAAACATAACGATTCCGCCGCTTCATTTCTTGCATACTGACGCTCGGGTCCATCGTCGAGTAAGTACATAGAACGCTGCGCATCTATATTTAAGGACACCTCTGTTCTCCGAGGCATAAATTTAAAGGGGCCGATTTGCAGCGAAACGGAGTTGGCGGACGAAAATTCGTCAGCTGCAATTTTGCTAGCTGGTTCCCATTCTTTCATCGCTTGAAACCAGGAGATCAGATTTGGACGTCCTTCTGCTATATTCCAATCTCTGAAGTATTTGCACGTCGCCGACGCTCGTTCCATGATCGAGGCTGCAAGAAATTGTAGATGATTAGCAAGGTGGGGAAGAGAGGGGATGGTAAAGACCGGAATGGAACCCAAGGGAATGACTTACAATACACAATGTCTACAAATGAAGGTTCGGTACCCAAGAAAAACGGCCCGGAAAATTCTGCGAGGGCTTCCTCCACCAAATTCAAGGCAGTTACCAATCTGGTTGCTGACTGAGAACAACTCTGCGGGACGGCGAAGAACTGTTAACCAGGCACCTAAGAAGACGCGCTCAAGCCGCAGGTATCTTTGGAAGGCTTGCATTTTGCCATTGTGGTCGTTGGGTATGAGCTTCGGATACGGTGCCTGAAATGTTTCTTCCAGCAGAAACATGATACGAATAGACTCGGTGACAAGTTTGCCGTCCAGCATAATAACCGGGAGAAGTCCGCCTGGGTTCTTCTTCAAAAAATCTGCTGACTTTGGTCCGTAGCAGTTCATGTTTTCCTTTTTAATCGCATAGGGAATTTTCTTTGCCTCGAGAAGAAGTTGGACCTGCAGTAGCAAAACACAAAACAACAGGGACATTAGAATGTCAGTTGGATTGCAACACAACTGTAGCAAGATTCAGCGAAGTTAAATATGGGAACTTAATAAAGTGAATACGCTCTTTGTGGCAGTAGGGACACCAGCCAGCATGATCGCGATATAGTACAACGCGCACATCAACTTCAGATTGACCAAACAGGCGAATAGACTCGCGTTCGGACGTTGGAGATATGGAATAGGGCCCATTTATGTAGTCGATAGGTTTTATCAGCTCGAGAATAGTTTCAATGCTCGGAATTTCTGCAACTGTATTCGATTGATCGCGTTCCTATGTCAAGTTAATCGGTCGCGTTGCAGGTCGCAATTTTCGCTTTCTTGGGGCAATTGTACGGCGTTGGATGAGAGATCTGGCATACTGCCTGTTTGCACTCTCGCTACCAGAAATTAACAATTGCGGACTAGCAAAGCCTAACTTTGCATTCTGGATTTGCCCCATACTGCGCAGTGTGCTGAGGTAACGGTGAGATAGTGGGATAGAGTGCGAGGTGATAATGGTCGGCAGTGACCGAACATCGAGATGAGATCAACTGACTCATCAAAGCTTGTATTATGATACCGGTAAATTATCCGGAAAGCCAAGTCTTCAGCACCCCAAACTCTTTTGCTTTTGCCGTACCCGCACACAGGTTTTATACAATTTGCAATGGGTTATGTGCACGGGGAAGCTTTTGTTGGTGGATTTGGCCGCGCTCCAATGAAGAAGAAGAATCGGTTTCCGCTGTTCGAAAAAAAGTGCTGCTGCCAAGCCACATCTCAAAGAACAGCCAGCTCGATTTCAGAGATGAAGTTCCGCAACAAAAGAATTTTTGTGAAGCGAGACGATGAGTTGTCTCAAAACGGCGTGACGGGAAACAAGGTGAGAAAGTTTGCGTCCCTGAATTCTCCAGGTGCGTTGTCGGGCGTCAACGCTATAGTCTACGTAACGGCGGCGCGCAATCCAATGCAAATGTTGGCACTGGCGAAACATTGCAAGCCACAACTCTACACCATTCGTCTACATTACTCGGCAGGTCCCGGACCGAATTGCTATAGTGGAGGGAAAACTTTCAGGCTGCGCTATGTTCTGGGATGCTGCACATACAGTTACCATCGCCTGATTTCAAGGAATCATTCATGAAAGCGCCACCACTCGAAGCCGCTTATGCGGCAAAGCAAATAACTCGAAATGCGCTCAGGCTCACCAACAACGCGAACATTCTCTTTGTGCCACAAGGAGCGGCTTGGCCAGGTGCTGAAGTGGGTGTGAAACAGCTCGCCGAAGAACTTCGTACACAAATTGCTGCCTTCCGAGACGCAGGTATGCTGGGTATGCGGCGGCCGATAATCTTCCTTAGTTCAGGCACAGGCACGACAGCATTTTTTTCTCGCGCAGCATATGTCAGACGTTGCGAAAATTGTCACAGTTCCTGTGTCCGGCGACGAGCGATACCTCATCAAGCAGATGCGCTGGCTACATGCGGCGTCGCGCGCGAACAGGACGGACATGGATTGCCCCATATTTCCTGACGTTTTGTGTCCGCGCATTCGATCTTCTTTTGCAGATGTACGGGGTGACAAATTTCGAATGTGGCAGGAAATGCAGAGGGCTGTTCAGGGGAAGTTCGGGTTCGATCTGGTTTACGCTCCTAAAACATGGGAGGAGTTCTTTTTGGCTATCGACGAAAAGCGGTTGAACCTTCAAGGTGAAGATCTTTTCTATTATCACAGCGGAGGACTAGAAGGCAATTCTTCAATGCTTGGTAAGTATCCATTCTCAGTCTTCTTTTCCATGCATCTTCGCGGTGGGCGTAATGCTAACGTTGTTCTCCGTGCTGTATTGTTTGCGACCAAGACCGATTCGAAAAGAAGGGTTTTGTAATTGAGGATATATGACGTAGCAGTTGAACTTTACGCTCTGCTACTAAATTTGAGGTTGAGGATGAAGGCCGTTGGGAAGGTTCAGGGGGTACCTGAACCTTCCCAACGGCCTTCATCCCCTTTTTCCCTGCGGCCTGCTTCTGAATTAGTTCTTCTTACGGGAGATGTCACCTCCACAGCATCTACAAATGAATAGTTTGAGAAGGAAAACAAAAGCGCAGGAAACATTATGAGTCAGACGAATCGGGGAAGGCAAGAGAGAGTGAAAAAAAATTGCTTCTGTGCTCGGCGAAAAGAACCAGTTGCCAGGCAACGAAACGCCTTGGGATACGTACTTCGCAGGAACATCTCTGTTTTGGTGCTTGCATTTATGCACGCGCCTGACTGGCAGTCGAACTCGTACTAGGATAGTACCTCAACGCCTAGCCTTACTAATGATTCACATGCCAATAGAAAAAATATTTGCTCCATATCACGTTCATTACATTCCGCATCTGCCGTATGCAGCTTCTATTTCTCTTTCTCATCGAACTCCATATTCGCGCCTGTTCTCTCCAAAAGCCTCAGCTGCGCATCCACGAAGTCTTTTTCATGCTCCCCGAGACTTCTGGTATAAATAACAGCGAAAAACCCGCCGTCATTCTTGTAATTAACGTCCGCGCCATTCTCCACAAAATACGACATCATGCGCGACCTCAATCTCCCATACGCCGCGAGCAGCGGACTCTGGTTCTGCTTGTCCGCCCACTTATGGTTTAACGTCGACGCCCTGTTCCTCAATGCACCACAGAAACTTGTCCTAATCATCGCACCGAATCGCCGTAAGAAGGTCGGCAGCAGGGTCGTCAACGTACGTCGGCATCATGTATATGACAGTGGCTCGGTATAAGCCGGTTGCGCCCAATTCTTCACAACCGCCGACAGCAAGAAACTGAGCTGGCCGGGCACCGCCGCGACGAACGCAGTCTGTACGCTCTCATCGCCAACGCCACCGTCTCCCAGCAGCGCCCACCCCGCACCAGTCTCCTCGCTGCCTACAGCGGGGCCACCGTACGCGAAAATGCCGCTCGCGGCCGCGTTGATTGCCTGGCGCACAGTCTCTCGTCCCGCGCCCGGGGTATGCGCAAACAGCAGGAAGGTGCACGGCGATGCCGCATCCAGCTTCGCAAGCGCGCCGGCAGTCGCCTCCTGCAATGCCGACATACACGCGCTTTCGACTGCGACCGGGCCGCCAGCAGCGGCCACCTTCGCCGTAGCCGAAGCAGACGTGATGCCACCAGGGCGTCGGAACGCAGCAGGAGAATTTCAATATTGCCGGTGGAGTCCTTCTTGTTCACGGTGCGACCCAGTATTGTAACCTCGCTGCTCAACGCTTCCTTGAGCGCTTTCCCAACGGCGCCGATGTCCACATCAAGCGCCACGGTGCAATGGCACAATTGCGGGTGCCCGCCAAGACTTTCCTTGGCTTTCTCCAGAGCTGAGAGAGCCGCCGCTACACCATCGCCGTCAAAAGCGACAATGTTCGCGCGTCCCGTCCCCAGCGCTACCGGCTCCCCGGCCACCGGGGCTTTCTGTCGCTGCCTGTCAAAGTATTCCTCCAGGCTAGGTGGGCCGTCAGTATCGGGACTTTGAATCATGGTAGTTCGCCCGGCGAACGTACATGAGAGATGAACAGGCTTCTTCTTGCACACTGTGAATCGAGGCTTAACGCTACCTTGAAGTCGAGGGAAACCGGGACTGCCAAGAAACGCCACGTTCATTTTGATCGACGAGAAATCACTGCTTCCCAATTCGTTGCTAACTGATTCACGACGGCAGGAAAACCGTACAGCAGATCAGTGAATGATTCCTTGAACTTTTAGATATCATATTGGATCTCAAGATCCAATAGCCAAAAGTTCCATTAAAACTGAACTGAGTGCCCGGTTTTCCACCAATCATCATTCGAAAGCTGTTCGCAATATTTTGAGAGAATATTTTTTATTGTTTCAAATCTAAAAAATGTCCCCGCACGAGAAATGAATTGTACGACATTTCTCGTGTTGCGACACTTTCACTTCCATACCGGTCCACTTCCGATATCCATCCGGATATCGGCAGTGGATCGCTATGGAAGTGATGGGCACCGAACGGCAGAAGGGACAACTTTTTGAGGTCCACTTAGCAGAATGCGTGGTTGCAATAACCAAATGCCGTCGACAGCATTTGCCAAAATTTATTGCAAACTTCTTTTTATAACTAATAGTCTGGACTATTTGCCCAATACCTGCCAGGGGCTCCAGACACAGGCGTGTAGACGCCGCCATTCCCCATCACTCCAGCCTGAGCGTTATTCCTCGGAGCTTGATTTCCAAGCCACACATTCGAATGCCCATTGCCTGGGTGTCGGTTTGTCCAACACCCTTTATATGGTATTCCAGTACCCTCGGGAGCCGACACAGACGTCCTCGATCCTCCGGCAACTCCATTGTGACCGCTGGGGACGGAGCTTGCATCCGCGCGATGGTGCTCTGACATGAACGGGAAGCCGCCTCCGTATATGTTCTGCATAGCGTCAGTCGAGTTGTCCTGAAATCCGAACCCGACGCATCCCCCAAAACCACCCTGCGGGGTGTTAGGTCCGGCTGCGGCATAGCCGAAATGACCGGGGCCAGGCGGTCCCATTCCAGTATGCATGCCCGGTTGAGCATATGGTGTGAATCCGTATATCGGATACGGGTATTGTGCCGGGGGCTGGTACATCGCCCCCGGCAGCACCCAATGACCCATTCCGCCGCCCACCGTGTCCTTTGCCGAAAACCTTGACCCGTCCTCAAACGTGCCGTAAGCCATCATCCCCATGTAGTACGGCGGATAGGTCTGCGGGGGAGCCATGAAAGGACCGCAGACAGCTCCATCCCAAACTGCCCCAGGTACGACTGGAGCGGTTGAGTTTGGCATTTGTGACGGCATCGTGGCGCTCCTTGCTACACGACGCGAAAACCCGTCAGCTCTCGAACTCACCTGGGACGGCTTTTGCGAGGAAGTCAAAGTCCCGCTTTCAGGAACATCAGGAACACTTGCAACCGCAGGCCCAACTGCGGTCGCGGTGTTCGTGTCTGAGGAGCACTTATCGGCGACTGGCAAATTCGCCAGCTCAAACTCGATAAGTTCGAAAGATCCGAACTTGAGCACAGGAGATTTATTCACCCCTCCGCATGGAGGGGTGGCGGGAGAATTCACGACCGAAGCAGCAATAGCTTCAGCTTGCTTTTTCTCCTTCTCTTCCTGACCCTCCGCTGACGTCGAACATGCGTTGGCGCACTCCGTTCGCGGCGCAGAGGGCAGCTCCGCCGCTTCCGGACCAGCGGCAGTACTATCCGTTCCTGGGGGGCCATGACCACTCGTGACTGACACATTTGCCGCAACAACGGTCGAGTCTTGCGAAGCCTCCACCGAAGGCTGGGTGGCTGTCGGCTTGGCACCCTGCTTCACACGCGGTACATCTTTACGAGCCCGGTGTTTGCGGCCCCCGCGATTCCGCTTCTTCTTTTCCTCACTGTTTCCCGTCCGAGCGGTGTGTTCAGTTTTGGTGTTGCCGCGGTCGAAAACAGGAGCGGTGCTAGGGGCAATGACAGGCGATCCCGTCGCATTCTTGATTTGGACAGGGGGCAGGGTCGGTTGCTTCGCGTGGCAAGTGCCCGCGGCGGCAGCGGCGGCATAATTGAATGCCCGCTTTGACGAAACAGTTACGGCCGGAAGTCTGGTTTCGACAGTGTTCAACTGATTTTCTTTCGCAGCCTTGGAACCTACATCATGCTTCATATCCGTTCGAGAGTGATTTTTGCGCCCGCCACGATCGCGCCTCTTCCTCATGTCGACGTTATTCGCACGAGGCGCAGGCTTAGGTTCGGCGCTTCCGTGGTTGGCAGGGGGAGCTGTGCGTGGGGTGCAAGCAGGTGTGGTAGTCCCACTGCTGACTTGGATGGCCGACAAGACCTGACGCTTCGCGTGGAAGGGGCCCTTGCCGGTAGTGGCAGCAGCGGAAGCAGCGGCAGTTGAGCGCCGGATGGCAGGCACTACGTTTTCGGTCCGTACAACCCGCGTTCCGGGGACAGCTCGTCCTTTCCAAGAGGAACGGCGTTCTCCCTGACGCTTCTTGGTTTTACCGACCTGAAACCAAGCGGTACTTACCGTACCACTCAGAAAGCGGTTAATGGCCATGTACAGGTCCATATGGCACGCCTTGAGTACCCTGCACGCTTCATCGAACGACACATTGCAGACATCAATGATCTTGGCTACCTTGGCCTTGTCAATACCTTTTACAAGAGGATTCGACGCTGAGATTGAAGTGTAACTCATCATTGTTCTCAGGCTTCAGTATTTGCGCTTCGAGCTTCGATGTTCGGTGATCGGTGTTCGTGGTGAGGATGGTTGGGTTCGGAAGCTCGGCTAAGGTCGAATGTTCGGCTTTTATACACATCGGCGAGGGTGGAGCAGGTGCTTTGGGCGCTTTGCAGAAAAGCAAAGCACACTTTGCGAATTTCATGCACCTTTTCTGTCCTCATTTTAAGGCCCATAGTTGTCCTGAGATTGCGTGTTTGCACGAGCGAAGGAGAATGACCTCAAACGAACCCCTGGATTAATCTTACCCCTCTGCCCAACGATAAGTATTGCGTGTTTAAATTGGCGAGAGGGAACGACCTCTGCAAGTCGCCTTAGAGCGCCCTTACCGCTCCGCACGCGACACATGTTGCACGTAGGTAACCCTTGTGCAGTAATTTTACCGCCCCACTTCGCATGCCTTTTGTCTGGACTATGTTAAATTGATAGGCAACTAATGTTAGTAGGGACGTTCTTTTACGTCTACGAACAGTAACTTGCCTATCCCTACATTCTAATAAGCGAGTTGCCCTTTGTAGACGTAAAAGAATGTCCCTACTACGTTCGTTGCCTATGATAGTATTCTTGTGTCCAGCAAAAACGTGTGCCAAGTGCTCTGGGTGCTGATCAGTGGGTGAAACAAGACCACTTAGCTCCTAGTTACTACCTTGCGCAGTGAGAACACTTATAGACATTAGTCCTCTTGCTGCTCTGTGCAGAATATTTTGGAAATCAGTTACCAGCTAAGGGATATGTCAGAACTTAAACGCTACGAATGTGATCTGTACGGAACGGTTTTAAATTCAGTTTCTCTACGCAAAGGAGATAGCTGAGGACTGCAATCCAGAAAGGACTACCGTGCCGTCGTTAGCCGAATAAAATGTCGTTGAGAGCATCTGACAACATTGTTTCAAAGGCATCTGAACAGAGCTTGTTCGACAGAGGCACGGAATATCATCTCAAACATTGGAAAGAGCTGAGCGGCTTAAATTCTACGAATAGGTAGCGCTACGTCAAGGTTTGAAATAATCGCATGCCTTCGACAGCATCTTACAACATTTTACTTCCACCTATCTAATAGTATGGACTATTCGTCCAGTACCCACCAGGGGCTCCTGGGGCTGGGGCATAGATACCGCTGTTCCCCGCCGCTCCGGCCAGAACATTATTTCCGGGGGCTTGGTTTCCAATGGCCCCGTCGGAACGTGCGTTGCCCGGCTGTCGGTTTGTCCAACCCCCGGGACCGACATTGCCCACGTTCAGCCCGCCGCTATGAACCGAGTTGCCTCCACTGTACTCACTGTACGGCATTCCAGTAGCCACAGGAGCCGGAGCAGACAGCCCTGTACCAGCGGCACGCCGTGAAGCCCGCTAGGGACAGACGTTCTGGTATTCTTGTACGACGATGTGTCCATACCTTTGTGCTCCGACATCGGCGCGTACCCACCCCGACCGTACATGTTCTCCAGCCCAGCGCTGTTACGGCCGCTAGCACCCGCCAGACCCGAAGAAGCGTCCTCAAAGCCAAACCCAACGCGACCCGCACTGCCCGCGTTGAACTTGTTGATATTACTGCTCTGCCCCGGGTAGCCGCCAAACCCACCCTGCGAAGTCACTTGTCCGGCCGGAGGGTATCCGAAATGACCGGGACCTGGTGGTCCCATTCCAGGTTGCATTCCTGGCTGCGCATACGGCGGGAATCCATACATTGGATAGGGATATTGAGGCATCATGTATCCCGGAGCTGGCAGCGGGTCCATTGCGCCTGGCAACACCCCAGTTCCAGACGTATTCCCCTTGTCACTATCTCCAATTCCAGTGCCCAACATGTCCTTTGCAGACGAGCTAATACTCGCACCACCAGTCAGCATAGGGTTGTCCCCGAGACCTGGCATACTGGTGTACTTTCCGCCTGTTGCCCCAGTCGGCATTCCCGGAAGAGCTGATGGATCGTAAAGCAAATTAAGATTGTGACTGTTGTTGAGGTCTGACCCGTTCTCATATGGGCCATAACCGGGCATCATTCCCACGTTATACGCCGGATAGTTTTGCGGAAGCGGCATGACAGGGAAGATACCGGATCCATTACCAATTGATCCTGACACGACTGGAGGGGACGTTGAGGTCGGCAAAGCGACGGCGCAATAGGGTCTCTCGGCGGGGGCGGAAGGCCGTCGGCGTTTGAGGTCGCGGGGAGAGTTGGTTGAGAGGTAGGCGTCGTCGTAGTTCCCATCGAGACGGGGGGGTTTGTAATTCCCGGAATAGATGCAGGAACGCCAGGAACCCTTGTAACCGCGGGAGCAGCCGCAGATGGGGTGCTCATACTTGACACGGTCTTCTCCGACACTGGAGCAGCCTTCTCCGGCGCCGACCAGTTTAACGGGTCCAACGCACCGAGTCCGAGAGATCCAAACTTAAGTGTAATAGAATCAGCTGTCGAATTGTCTGCTGCTGCGACCACCGGAGCGACGGGAGGATTGACGACAGAGGCAGCAGCACTTTCAGCTTGCTTCTTCTCCTTCGCCTCCTTCGCTGCCGCTCGTGCTGCCCAGGCGTTTGTGGGTTCCGGTCGCGGCAGCTCCGCCGCTTCCGCGCCAGCGGCAAGTACTAATCTGTTGTTGGTGGGTTTTGCGCACTGACAACCGGGGCGTCTGCCGCATCAACGGTCGAGTCTTGCAAAGCTTCCACAGGAGGGTTGGTTGGAGGTCGGCTCAGTACTCTGCGTCGCCCGCTGCGCATCTGCACGAGCCCGATGTTTCCGACCCCCGCGATTCCGCCTTTTCTTCACATCTCCGTTTTCTACCCGAGGTGCAGGTTCAGCTTGGGTGCTGCCCTGTTCG
>JADWZK010136599.1_pt1 | contig 11844 bp, 4 predicted proteins | sample 8957641 | NCBI WGS metagenome assembly JADWZK01 (sample SAMN16576796, study PRJNA672827) | algae metagenome | host: rhodolith | place: South Korea: Udo, Jeju | collected 2014-09-18 | reverse complement strand
CCCAGGTGGGACAAGCGGTACCACCTCGTCGTGCTCGCGAAGGACACCGGCGGGTACCGCAATTTGGTCAAGCTCACCACGATGGCTCACCTGCATGGCAAGGTCGGCCGCGGCATTTTCGCGCGGCCGTGCATCAATAAGGCGCAGCTGTTCCAGCACCGCGAGGGCCTCATTGTCTCCAGCGGCTGTCTTGGCGGCGAGGTTGCCCAGGCGATTCTCAACGAGCAGATTGATGTGGCGAAGGACGTTGCGCGGTGGTATCGTGACGTTTTTGGGGACGATTATTACCTTGAGATTCAGGATCATGGGTCTGAGGAGGATGTTTTGGTTAACAAGGTGATTGTTGGCATAGGGAGAGAGCTCGGGATTAAGGTAATCGCGACCAATGACTCACATTTTACGTCGTGTTTAGACGCGGAAGCCCATGATGCGCTCATTTGCATACAGACAGGCAAGGTGCTGACCGACGACAATCGGCTACGATACGCGGGAAACGAATACTTCAAGTCAGTCGATGAGATGCGCGAGAGCTTTGTGGATCACCTCGAGGATCGTGATATTGACTCCGCTTTGCAAAACACGCTGCAAGTTGCGGACAAGGTGCAGTCATACGATCTGTTTGGCGAGACGCGAATCCCCCACTATCCAGTCCCCGCTTCGTTTCTTGATGGACATGGCGAATACCTGCGCCACATCGCCCGCAAAGGGCTTGCTGAGCGTCTCGCCGTTCGATGTGCATCGGGCCTTGCTGAGGAGAGCCAAAAGGACGAGTATGCACGCCGCCTTGAGTTCGAGGTTGACATGATCGAGCGTATGGGTTTCGCGTCCTATTTTCTTGTCGTGTGGGACTATATTCGATACGCACGAGAGCATGGCATCCCTGTAGGCCCCGGCCGTGGTTCAGCTGCGGGTTCTCTTGTTGCATTTGCGCTCCGCATCACTGACGTCGATCCGATCCCGTTTAATCTGCTGTTTGAGCGCTTTCTCAACCCGGAGCGGAAAAGTATGCCCGATATCGATACGGACTTCTCGGTGGAGGGACGCGAAAGAGTCATTGCGTATGTCGCCGAGCGCTATGGCAAAGATCGCGTCGCGCAAATCATTACGTTCAATCGGTTGACGAGCAAGGCTGTGCTGAAAGATATGGCTCGCGTACATAATGTGCCGTATAAGGAGGCTGACCGGCTTGCAAAACTCATTCCAGTGGTTCGCGGAAAGCCGGCTACGCTCACTAAAATGCTGGCGGATGACTCACCAAGCCCAGAGTTTAAGAAAATTATTGAAGGAAATGAAGAACACAGTAATTGGATCGAAAAAGCGAGGCGCATCGAGGGCGCGAATAAGACTTTTGGGATCCATGCCGCAGGTGTAGTCATTTCTGCTTCGCCGCTCACCGACGCAGTACCACTCAGCGTTGCGAAACATGGCGAGACTATCACCCAGTACCCAATGGAGGATGTTGAGAGTCTTGGGCTGCTCAAGATGGATTTTCTCGGATTGAAAAACCTGTCTGTCATTGAATCCGCACTCCAGTTCATTAATGCAGGAAGGCGCCGGAACGGCGTGGAGGCGGAGCTCGATTTCTCGGTGGACGCTCTACCTCTAGACGATGCTAAAACATTCCATTTGCTTGCGTCTGGAGAGCTTGACGGGATTTTTCAGCTTGATGCTTCTCTGGGGATGCGAAATATTGTGCGAGAACTCAAACCGTCTAGTCTTGAAGACATTTCTTCCATTCTCGCGCTCTACCGTCCTGGTCCGCTTGACGCGGGTCTGATTCCTCAGTTCATCCGACGAAAGCATGGATTGGAACCGATTGAGTACGACCATCCCCTACTGGAACCTATTTTAAGGGATACATACGGTATCATGGTATATCAGGAGCAGATTATGCGCATCGCGCGGGATCTTGCGGGTTATTCTCTCGGGGAAGCCGATATTCTTCGTCGGGCAATGGGCAAAAAGAAGGTTAAGGATATGGCCAAGGAAAAACCCCGTTTCGTCGCCGGGGCTATTGAGCGTGGTGTGCCGGAGAAGGTGGCTACGGATCTTTTCGAGATGATGATCCAATTTGCCGAGTACTGTTTTAACAAATCCCATTCGACCGCGTATGCCTATCTCACGTATCAGACTGCTTATTTGAAGGCCAATTACCCGGTTGAGTATGCAGCTGCTCTTCTTCGTTCAAACATGAGCAACTCAGACAAATTAGTCCGATACCTTTCCGACGCGAATATATCCGGCGTTAAAGTATTACCGCCATCCGTGAATCGCTCCGAGCTCGCTTTTACAGTGCACCATTCCCCTGACGGGGACAACGAGGTGCTGTTTGGGCTTGAAGCTGTGAAAACAGTCGGCAGTTCTGTCGGAGAGGCAATTATTACCGAGCGTCGTGCAAATGGTCCATTCAGCAGCATTATAGACCTCATCGAGCGCGTTGACTCCAGAGTGTTGAACAAGCGCTCAATGGGAGCTTTGGTTCTATGCGGCGCGTTCGACGAGTTGCATCCGAATCGAAAAGTTCTGTCGGAAGAATTGGACACGTTGCTGAATCTACGCCGGAAGTTGCGGGATCGTCGAAAAAGGCGAGCGGCTAAGGAGCTTTCCGAAGAGAAAGAACAGGCCGAGCTTGAACAAGATGCGGCACAATGGGAGAAGGTGCAGTTCTCGCTGGAAGAGGAAAGTGGGACGCAGCCGGACTTCACGCTGCTAGAAAAATTGTCTGCGGAAAAGCAAACCCTTGGCTTCTATGCGTCGGGACATCCGCTGTACGACCTCGACGAATATCGCAAGTTTCTGGGATGCACTAAGGTCGTTGATATTGTTGGTGATGGTGACGCCGCAGTAGAAAGCAGTTTTCCTGGTATCTCGCTGGGTAATGTGCATCAAGTCAATCACGGGGATGAGACTATGGTATTGTCGGTCATTTCGGATCTTCATATTGTGAAAACGGCGCGTGGACATAGCATGGCGAAGTGGATGGTTGAGGACGAACAGAGCAGAGTTCAAGGGGTCGTCTTCCCCAGTGCGTTCGCAATTTGTGAGCAGAAACGACCATCTTCGAAGCACATCAATGTCGAAGGGGAGTCAAAAGAACATGAGACACTGGCACCTGAGGTATCAAACACAAACTGCACATCCGACGTGCAGGGAGATCCTGAAGATGATTTCAAGAACGTGAACGGAGATAACACTGTAGCAGATCGATTAGAGTCAAAAGCCGAAGAAGACTACGACCAGGTGGTGGAAGAAGATGCCCGTGTTGTCGTCTGGGGCCGCGTGGACCGCGAGTCATCAGGCAATGTGCAGCTTTTCATCGATGATGTGCAGCGAGTGGAAGATGTGACCGTTGTCATTGCCACTGCGGAATACGATCAGGAGCGCGATACAGACGTCCATCTTGCGGTCATTCGACGCTTCGTTGGCGAGTTTCTCGGAATTCAAGGACCAGTCCAGTCAATGTCGTATTCGTATAAAAATGAGGCTGGTGTGCAGATAACGCGCCAGAGACGACCAGCCAAGGTCGATTACAAAACAAAGCGCAGAAAACCTCTTATTTTGCGGGTCCTTGCAGAAGATGGCTCTGTTTCTTCATTGTCGAATCTGGGCAACCGATTCCGTTTTGGTGACGTCTCACAGGAGGACTTGTCAGCACTGTCGAAGATAACAGGGCTGCATTTTGAAGTGATCAGTGCTCTTGATGGTATGAAGCAAACGTGTGATCCGAACCTGAGTGTCGCAAAGCCGTGTGTCGTTGCAGAGAGCATCCTTCCGCAAAACCCAAGGGACGTCGAAGCCGTTGAAAGTGCCTTGAAGGCTGTCGAAAAGCAAGACTTCAGTTCCGTGTTCGAGACCAGTAATATTTCTGCCGAGAAGCCGGAGCAGTTGCACCTTGCAGCAGACCCCGCGTTAAGGAATGAACTTACCCAAATACCCATCAGTTCAGTTTTGAATTCTAGTGGTTCTGCAACTCTTTCCGAAACAGTGGAGAAGGAAGATCATGCAGCCCTAAGGATCAATGGGTTGACAGAGCAAACGCCACAGACTTTTAAGCCTACATTGGGCGAAGAAAAAGCGTCTGAAAAGGATTCTTCCTTGTTGGAAATAGCTGGGAAGAAGAGAAGCGACTACCCGTCACTCACGGATGAGCAATTTGAAATATTCGCACGGGACTGTGCCGAATTACGAGAACTACCAGGTGTATCTTTTGCCACCTCGCCGAAAATCGCGGCTCCAAAGCCTGATATTCTTAAACAGGTTACACTCCCCAGCCCCGTTGTGTCAAAACCGGCGTACATGTCGATGCGACCCACGAAGAAACAATCGCATGTACTAGCAAGTGTTGCAAATGGAGCACCCACTTCATACACAGAGGACGAGTTTTCGACTTCAGTCGAATATTCGGATCCGCTGTCTCTCCCTTCGTCGCACGAAAGTTTTCCTGCAATCAGTACCTCCAGTAATGGTGCTGATGTTGCTCTTGACTCCGGTGGTCCACCGTCATACACGTTCGACGTGACTCCTAGCAAGGCAGATTTCGACAGATTGTTGAAAAGATTGGCAAGCTTGGAAGAAGAACTCGCAACTCTTCGTGGGCAATTCACAGTCCTGAAATCAACATCGAGAATCCATGATACAGAAGAATCAGGTCTGTCGGACTGTGGCGATGATACTATTGACGGCGGCGCTGCAGACCAGGTCCGAATTCGACCTACGAGCGAAACGCTTGCCGAAATTGACACCTCATTGCGAGTTTCTGCCAAGGCCGTTAAGGGGTCCAAATCTAGTTCGAATGTCATTCACGTGTCGAGTGGTACCAATGCACCTGAGTCTTCCCCGGTTTCGGATTTTTCGGAAAGTGTTGAGTCTGCTGGGGAAATCAACTTCATAGAGATGTGGAAGACAAAACCCAAGAGGAAAATTAGCCCTTCGCAAGTGAAGCGTACGGGAGTTCATTTGGGGCCTTTTGAAACATCCCGTCTGCTGGATCTTATCTGCTTCGTTGCCGGGGACGCTGCGTACAGTCATTGCCATGATTCGTTTCAGGTTTTGGTGACGTCTGGGTTTGACCTCTCGAAATGCGCAAATAGCCTAAGTGGAGGTTTCTTAATAGACATTTTCGCGCGAGTGGTTTCCGTGGATTTGAACTGCATATCGGTGATGGTGCGAATCAGAGAGCATGCTCCTACGCAAGGCAGAGAGAGGATGATGACGCTGACATCAGGTGTGGTTGTGTTCCGAGCTTCTTCGCCCGTTGCAGATATCACGTGTAAGTCTGTGACTGCGAAAACGGCCAAGCGACAAACTGCGGAATTGCTGAATGGCAGAAGAGAAGCTCTGTTGAAGAGCAAACGACTTGGCGTTGTCATGCGGGGCAAGGAAAAGAAAAAGCATCGAAAGAAATCGCCTCCTTCTGCACCAGTGGAAGACAGGTTACCGACGACGAAATTGGTGCCGTCTGATACAGTGGTGGTGTCGAACACGACCAGAACTCACTTCAAGTCGGACTCGATCTCACTGTCAGACGGAGGTCAAATTTTGGAGTGGATGTCGGCAGCGGCACAAAATTGTGCTGCAGAGAATATCGTCATGGTTGACATTACGTGCGTGGAAGCGATGGAAATCCTTCATGTGCCGCACACAGTCGACCTGGAGTCGGATTGGGATGCTGTGTGCATACGGGCGAAATTGAGCTACACGGCGTTTGGGGCGGTGACTGTGGATGTTGCAGCACAACTGTTGAAGGATGGAAAGCATGACCCCTCATCTGGGACTATTCAGGCGATATTCAAGATCGCGTGTAGTCCGTTCGCGGCGGTATCTTCCATTCACTTTTGCGAGGAAAATTGGATGCCGTTTGATCCAGCGAGTCTTGCCCAAGCTACTCCACTTCTGGACCAGCTTCATCATGAAATGAATAATTCTTCAAAATCGTAGTAATACAATTAGATTTACGCTTATTGGTTGTGGTGATAAATTAACTAAAATTACCAAGGACAAAGAAAGTATCATACCTCACTTCTGACGGGCACCAAATTAGTTTCTGCTGCATTCCCAGTAGCCCTTATGACTGCAGCGTGCAGATTGTCATTGCTGCTTGTTTCATGGAGTCGGGCAGCAAAGCGTTCAATTGGTTATTGATCTGCCGCGGTCTGGCTCCAAGGGCTTTAGCAAGTCCGAGATTTCCCGAGAAGAGCCACCAAAAAGTGGACTGCCGCGTGTTGGATCAGAGTGGGGTGAAGCTGACAGTACAAACTACTAAATCGCTTTGTCCGCAACAAAGACAGATGAGGATCAATCTTCGTACAGCCAACCAATAAAATTGTATACAAGAGGAAGAAAGAGAGCTGCGTGCTTACCACCATACAAATGCCTCATTTTCCATGACACTTTCTTCACCTGTATCTTCCCCTCCGCGGCATTATTCCGCTGATTTCCTCTTGTTCTGTATGCGTTCTGAAAGCCAACCACGTCTTCCTCCTCGTAGTCTGAGCTTATGTGGAAGCGCCAACGTGAACAGCGATATTTGGGATGTTGCGCTGCCAATCACAGCTGTTTCTGACGTCACCCTGATTTAGAGAGGAAGCGTTGCGTGTAACGAGTACAGTGAAGAAAACTAGTGCCGTAAAGAGAGCGAAGTCGACAAACCGTACACCAAATTCGAAACTTCGAATGCCCAGTATTATTTCATAATGCACACAGAGTAATTGACCTTTCGCAAATGCAAGTGCAAAAAACCCAGGTTCCTCATGTTCTCCGCCCGATACCCCTTGCACGAACTAAATGCAGTTTCTAAATCTCAGACGAGATCAGAAAGTTTTCCACGGAGTGATTTCCATTCCCCTCAAAGCAGTCCGCTGTGCACCAACACCGGTTGCGACATTCTTCAGAATTGTTCAATTGCAATTGTTTTTTAGGGCGCTTGCACACCGTATGAACACGCAGACCTCTCGACAGGGCTTGAATTGCCACAATGATTACTGTACAAGTTCAATGCCGCACATCAACGTTTACCAGGAGGTGAATAAGAATATATTTACGCTGAGGGCTGCAGGTATCCCTTAGTAAGAGCCGTGGGGCCTGATTGACCATTCATGAATAACTGGCCAGGATATATAGAAAAGAGTCAACACAGTCTTGAGCGCCAGACTATTGGAGAGCGGGGGTCCTCATCAGGTGGATGCCGTGTGTGCAGTGCCAATAATGGTCGGGAAAACGCCGCCCATCTTCAATTAGCCATTAAGGTGTACAAGATCCTCGATTATCGTAATTCGATGTCAACATAAACTATTCCTAATGCACCTTCAAAAAGTTGCAAATATATACATATGTGTTACAGATTATCTCCATCACCACCATCTCGGAGAACGTTCATGCCATCGCCACCACCAGGATTGCGAGAGCCACTGGCCGGAATTCCCTCCCCCACAAAATAGCATCTATTGGTGCGCCGCTTGTCGAGTTCCATGTGGAATCGCAAACTGAAGGTCTCCTGTTGCTATTCCTGGATTATCTTGCTCAGATACCGACCTCTGCGCACTCATTTGTTTCACGTGCGGATCTTGATATCTGTAATCTTGACTTCATCGTCGAGACATGGCCAATAAACTAACGAGGAGCGTGCTTTTGAGTGCACTCACTCTCTGGAAGTTCATGTCCCTGTTGAAGCAAGATGTGTTCTCTGCAACACCCAGGAGCTACATTAATGCTACAGAATATGGGCTTACCTTCGCGTATGTCACTGCATTCGTGTCAGAAACGTTCGCGTCTATCTTCTGTTGCAACTTGGAACAAAATGCATCATATTCAACGACATTTCTTCTTTATATAGATCCTTTCTCTTCCTCATGACCAAGCTCGTCAGCGGAACAATCACCGTCCGCATCTTTCCAAAATATTGCACACCCGCGAGGGATGCATGTACATGTGTGTTGCGTTCTTCTCAGCGCGTCCTTCGTAGTCATTCTGATGGGCACAACACTTACGGAGGGCACTCGCAGACTGACCTTCGAATCGAGCCGTTGGGAAGAAGTCACCAAAAATCTGGTCGTTGAGGACGAATTCGATGAACATTTTCAAGAATGCATGCGCACATTCAATATTTGCAAAGAACAACAAGATTATTGCGATGACTGTGTAGACGCCTGTAACCGAGCCGCCGATTACGCTGATGACGTCTCGGTCATGGGATCGCTCCGATCCTTGGCAAACCAGTGCCTCACAGGGGAATTCACTGACTTTCCCGGTTTCGCGCAACGCGCAGTGAAATGGGTTGTCACAGCCACATTCCCCTGCTCGGCTAATTGAGTGGTTCTGTGTATCGAATCAGCGCCATTCGTGCGCAAAATTCAAGAATCCATAACATATCCTGCACTGATTGTGATGGAATGGGATGTTGTGAATAGTCCGCGCCCTTGAATGGGCCAGTTCAGTGTTGCTGCTGCTAAAAAGACAAAACATTGACAGCGGATGCACACAGCCATCCCTGAGAATTCAGGTTCCTTTCGCAGTGACTCAACGTATTGGGGCAGAGCAAGGTGTTTTGCTGGAAAACAGATATACTAGTTGAGCAACGAGGGATTCTCAGAAATCGCCGCAGAACACACAGCCTTTATGACGATTTTTTTCTTGCTAACTTCAACTTCGACAAAAGAGTCTGATCTTTGTAATCTCTATTTTAATTTGTGGCATCGTCTTCCGCAGTTGTATTTTATGCATTGGTGACAACATACCTGAAGTTGTATTTTTCGTCTACAGCCATTTGGAGAATTGGCCGCAGCTTCGGGAAACTTAATCGTTCCTACTCAACTTGTTTCCTTCTTTTTTGTATAGGTTTATGTGATAGGATAGTAACTCGTAGTAAATTGCTCCGAAAAAGTTCAATTAGTAGCACATCGTTCAGAACGATGTTCTTATTCGTAAGACCATCTTCGGCAAGAGACGTGCTTTGTACCGTAATCTATGGAGCCTTAAAGAATTAGAGGTAGCAATAAATAGTTATAATGAGGTTTATCCAAAAAAGACACCATATGAAGTACTATTTTTGATATATGGAAACCGTCTTCGTAACCACTGGCATATTTCCAATGTGATATGTGCGCCATACAACTATGGTACATGTACTAGCTCTTCAATCTCTTTCTCTGCATAAGGCGCGAACCGCAAAGACCCAGAGAAAATACTGAACTTGTCGATGAGCTTTCAGCTCTCCTGGACATGATGCCTATGGGAGGATTGGCAGTGGAACATCTACGATACGCGGGCGCTTTCAATTAAATGAACGTATACAGAAAGAGCCAATGATTAGCACTCGACGGAGATATAGCGCCTATATGGCCTTAATTGACGAAAAATCAAATTCATTTCATTTTATTCTCCAAGTGATTTTCCGCGCGAGGAATGCAAAGAACTGAAACTAGACTGCCCGGTGTCTCCTTTTTCCCAAGTGACGTGCTGGTACGGCCCAGTGATACAAAGACAGCGAACATGAAGACATTCTGTCGATTCACAAATAACTGTAGTGTTCGACTGACAAAGTCGCAACCCTTCACAGTGAAGTTCAGTGGTCCCCTTCCAATGATGAAGCATAGGCAAGGAATTCCGAGTCACTGGCAGCAGTCAATTCCCTGCCGTGCTCTTCGTCCATAGGAAATCATGTCCATCATTGGACCCTCTCACAATTACTCAGTTCCATTCCAAGCGAATCAGTTCTTTCTTGTACCTTAGTAGCCTATCGGAAACCGGTTCTGTTCCTCGAGAATCGCTGTTTCATTGTACTCAGATATATATATTCTTTATAACCGGTTCGGTTCCTCGAGAATCGCTGTTTCATTGTAATCAGATATATATATTCTTTATGTCCATGGGCTTCAATACCAAGAGCCTCGATATCATCCCAAATTGACTGGATAACCTACTACGCCCCATCTGCTGATTGTCTCAAGCGATTGGCTTTTCAGAGCGGTTTTTATACTGATTTCAGAAAACCAGCTCTGGTGATGCGCCTCAGCGCTGGCTGTGAACTCTGCGTCCACATGCTGTTCCACTAGAATTATCAACATGCTAAAATGTGCAAAGTCGTCGGCGCTTCGGTGATGACGGTCGAGACTCGAGACAAGTCCAAGCTGCGCTGATGTTAGCTGAACGGGCACCAAAATATCAATAAACGTCAGAGATCAGATTGGGAATCATCGAGGCAAGGTTATCATCGATTTTTAGGCCAATCGATTCAACACTACGGTTCGTATCATATCAACTATTCACAAGAAGCCACACCTCATAAAAAAATTACTCGGTATTTGATTTTCGATATGACAAATGAGATTGTATAAAAATATTTGAAATATTTCAATTAATAGTGAATTCAATTGCCAGATGTTCGAAATGTGCTCTCAAATGAATCGGCTGGATTACCCCGTGAAAAGCGAATGATAAGGCAATACTCAGGAATCCTTCTTGAGCCAATTTTGTTCGTGGTTTTGCCAACTTTGACTATTAATCGATATCATTGATGACATTAACGAGCAAGACGTCACGTGGATAAGCAGTGACGCTACCACTGAGCAGGGCAAATGAAGTCACCTGAGGAGAGAGAGTCTCAATTATCGCATATCGCATTACAATAATGTCTGTGCCTGAAAACTCCAGACCATTTGATAGGTCCAGATGTACAGTTCAGAACAATACGATAGCTGAAAAGGAAATATCGCCATGGAGGAAGTCGAAAGTGTCTCCTGCCAGACACAGCGACACGTTACGTTGTGCTTACAAAGGCCTCAATAAGGCGAGATATTTGGAAAATTATCTCTCGGTTACAGATCGTCGTGGAAGACAGTTAGTGAATAAGAACAATATTTTTATGCTGTTAAATCGCTCGATGTAATCTAATGTATTCTGCGATAATGCCCCCAATGGGACTAGCACCGTTTCGAGGGCCTATTCTTTTCCACTCTATCGTGTCTTTCCCGAGACAAATTGCTGCGTTTACGTCTGGGTCAGTCAGGCCACCAAAGATTGTTGCGAGTCATGACAATAGTTCCCAGAGCTAGTTTGGATAGCATCTTTTGATTCAACATAGAGTGGAGAAAGTAGGGGCTGCCCGATTGCCTTCCTGCCTGCTGGGCGTCTCTTTCAAGAACTTCGGGAACTCTTCCCCTGCAACAACCGGGGGAATCCTGAGACGCATACTGGGGGCGCGCATTACTGGACAGGAAAAATTTCTAAGTTACTCTGCACATACCCACACATCCTTCCCTCTAGAATTCATTCAAAAACTGTGTAACTCAATGCCATGAAGGTGAGTTGCTGTTGCAGGGAGAACAGTGGAGATTACAGGCTGGTGGAATAGTTCTGTTGATGCTAGAGTTGAGCAAAGTGCGATTCATGCTGACCTCCTCGAATTACATTTTAATCCTTAAAAAATTATTTTCGACGCAAAAGGTCACCTGAATACGAGAACATGTTGATTTTAGAGAATTTTGGGTCTGCCAGAGTATGCGATACACCTTTACTTATCCATGCGAAACAGCGAAGTCGGAGCTCTCCTCGATGAGCTCTTTGCTGGGCGATGCGTCGGGTGCTCTTATCGACATGGCCAATATGTGAACTGGGAGCTTTTCCTCAGCATCAAAGTTCTAATCAGCTCAGTTCGTCCGACGCAAGAGGTGCTGCAGCATAAACTCGAACGAAATCCGTCAAAGTGGTGGTTCCTGCGTACCTCCCGAGGACAAAACGGGATGTGTTTCATGAAAATGTAATCCACCTGCTGTTAACCTGTAATGTTAGGGAAAATCGCTCGCCCTGTACGTTCATCTACTTGAAGAAGACATTGAAGATTCTCTCAGA
>JADWZK010042992.1_pt1 | contig 11852 bp, 11 predicted proteins | sample 8957641 | NCBI WGS metagenome assembly JADWZK01 (sample SAMN16576796, study PRJNA672827) | algae metagenome | host: rhodolith | place: South Korea: Udo, Jeju | collected 2014-09-18 | reverse complement strand
TCGACAAGGTGGAGTGGTGCGAGCGGGCTTGCATTTTTTCTTGTGAGTGCTTTAAGGCCACGTTGTATTTTACTAGTTTTGGACGACCTGAGTGAGCACGGAGTTTGATAACTGTACGACTATTGTTGGGGAAAGCTTTGGCTTCCATTTATCGAAGGCGGCTTACGAAAGAATGCGTGGATTGGCAAATTCCATAATATTATGTTTTATGTATCTCCTATCAGATACGGCTTGCTCACAAACTCATTAAAAACTCTACGTGCCTTCCTTCTGCAGTTAAAACTTTTTCTCCGTCCTCTCACCGTTCACGCAACAACGCGTTGCCGTCCTTTCGCAACGCCGCGCAGCTGCGCGATCGTGACAATGTGCAGTGCTATTATATATAACGGCGCCGTTAGAGAACGGTCGTGCGGATTGCGCTCCGGTACTGCATCGGCTCCGCAAGTGGCGAAACTCGAGCAACAGATCTGTTCCTCACAGCCGACTGTGAGGACCAGTCTCCTTCCGCCGTCGCAGTGAGCTGGCACGAAATTAACAGAATTATGAGAATACTAGCAGATACCTTCCCTATTTTATATATATTTTTTGTGTTCCCAATGTTCCGTAGCAGTTTGAGGCTTCCGGTTGGATGGTTCAAGGAGCACATTGGTACGATTGGTTGGCTGCGGCTCTTGCTGTGCAGTATGATAGAGAGCGGTGCGGGCGACGGCGAGTTCGGCATCGAAATGGGGACAGCAGACGCTATAGGCCACGTGTCGTAGTAATACGCGGCCCACCGATGCATCGCTCACGACGGACGGGGTCACGGACTTGGGCACGGCGCCAACGCGCCTCCTCTTTTAATGATGCAGTCCAAGTCGAGCTCTCGCTCTGACCCGCAAATCAAGGGTGCACCCCAGGCGCCCCACACGCAGCCGCCGCACGAGTGTGAGGTGTGCGGCGTCCGCTTTGCAAAGGCCGCAAAGCGCGACGTGCATCTCCTCGACGTCCATAGCGCCCACTTCGGTCTCTCCCCCCGCGCACTCTCCCCGTCCGCCAGCGGCGGTGTCGGTCACACCGTCAGTCGCGCCGTCACGGAGGCCAACCTCGCCTTCTCGGCCATCGCCGGCACCAAGCGATCTTCCGCCGTGTGCGCTTTGTGCCCGAATTCCTCCACCACTTTCAAGAACCCGCGTGACCTCGCACAGCACATTTTGTCCAAGCACAGCGACGATACTTTCAAAACCGAGGCTTCCGCCGTCTCCTGCAGGATGGCCCCTCCCCCGGCAAAGCGCGCGAAGCTCATGTCTAAAAAGGTCAAGAAGGGTGGCTCTCCGCCGCCGAGATCGGGCAACCTCAAGCGGAAGGAACCACCTGCCCCTGCGCCCAGTGGCATGAAGCCTCCGCTGTCCCCAAAAGGTGCTTCTTCTCGTGCTGGTTCTCTCAGTCCCCGTGCTGGGTCTTCCAGTCCCCGTGCCCGTTCCCCTCCAAAGAAGGTCGCGATCGTTGACCCGTCGAACAAGTCTTCCGTCAATAAGGATCAGTCTTGTTCCCAGGCTAGTGCCGCCGCTGATCGTCTCTCCGTCCCTATGGACTTCTCGGCTATAGTTGGCTTCACGTCCAATGCCCACAAGTCGTACTACCGTCTTCCGAAACGATGACAAACACTGCATTAGGAGTAGAATAAAGCAGCTTGGGATGGGTAGAAGTAATACTATAGACTAAGGTAGTTGGTGCACGTTAACAGAACAGAATTCCTTGAGCAAAGGATACATTTTTCTTTAAATGCTACAGGCACACACATACACACACAGAGATTACAAGTTAATGATTCTTCAACGAGTTATATAGCGCCTCCGGCTTGACCATGGCAGTATCCAGCTCACCGGTCGCTGCTCGCCGCACCTGCACAGCAACCTCCTTTTGTACCTTGAAGCTCATTGCAGCAAGAAACTCTGAAGTAGTACGCGTAGGGACCTGATCCACCCCAACCACAACATCTCCAGGTCGCAACCCTGCACGATCACCCGGACCACCTTTGGTCACGCCGTGTACCAGGAGACCTAGCGCAGTTGACGTGTTTGCATTACTAAGCTCTTCCTGCAACCACGGCGGCACCGAGTAATTCTTATCCCACTGAATGTCGGCAAGTACTTTTGGGGTCAACGATATCAAAACAAGTCCCAAGAAAGGGCGACGTACGGAACCATGTTCGCGTAACTCCTCTACAACTTTCCGTGCGTAATCAATTGGAATAGCGAACCCGATACCTTCGACACCACCTTCAATCTTTTTCGAACATATACCCAGAACCTCACCATCCAGCGAAACTAGAGGACCACCAGAGCTTCCGGCATTAATGGCCAGGTCGGTCTGAAAATACGTGAGTCCTGCAAGATCTTCGCCTGTCGACGGCTCGAGATCGCGTTGTATGCAACTGATAATACCGAAACTGCACGAGTTCTCCAAGGTAAGCGGGGAGCCAACGGCAACGACGAATTCGCCGGCGCGAACCGCCGAAGAATTGGCAAACTTGACTGCTGGAAGCGGTTCTCCGGGATCAATACTGAGAACGGCGATATCGCTCATTTCGTCAGATGCTTCAACAGCCCCTTTAAAACTTTGCCCGTTGGCAAGCGTGACCGTGAGCTCAACACGATCGCCCGGTTGTAGTGCGCCACCCACTTCGCGGACAACGTGAGCACATGAGAGAATCTGGCCGTCCGAAGATATGATGAACCCTGAACCATGCGACACTCCAATTTCAGTCGGTTCCCCACGACCAAAGCCAGGGCGATAGCGCGGTTCGCGAATTACGGACGCGCGAATTTTGACCACCGACGGCAGAATGCGCTCCACGGCATCCGCTACCGCATAACGCCCCAGAGGCGGCGGTGCCAACACCTTGAGTGAGTTCTCGGGGGTCGCAGCCAGAAGCTTCTCAGGATGCGGGTATGGGGACGCGGCCTCGGCGGAGAGCGGTGCGCAAGCGCAGGCTGCCAGAACGGCAGCCGTACGCCCGCCACACGACCTGGATGAAGATGCTCTGACGTGCGCGAATACATGCTTGAGAATAATCGAGGTTTCGCGTACGCCGGGGGTCGTGCACGCCAGATGCGCGCCAGAATACGAAAGTGGTACATGGATTGGAAGGCTATGCTACGGCGACGAAAAATGCGGTGGCGAAGAACTTTGTGAAGAGCGTCAGCACAACCGACACACTCAAACACCAGAACAGAAGCTCGAAACGCATTGAGAATTGACGCCGGAGAAGGTCTCCGTGGGAACGATGAGACGCTGGTACTGTAGTGGGAACTTGCTCGTGCTGAGAATTCGAATGGGAAGCAGGATGATCGCAGCATTTGATCTGCGGCGGAGTCGATGTCACGACGCCTGTTTTGATAATCAATAAAATCGCAAAACGTTCTGTAAGCTTTATTGTATCATAACTGCGCAGCGATGGGGGCTGCCGCTTTTCTTGATCTCGCTCTCCTACCGACGACGCAAAGCTCTGGACGCCTACCAGGTATCGATACGACTAATTCTTAGGGACGTAAACCTCGCCGCCAACACCGTGCTGCTCGCCACTGTTAACTTTCCGGATGCTCGCAAACTCCGCCGCTTTCTCCTGCATGCCGATTTCGATAGCGTCTTCCTCCCCGTATCCGTGCTCCGCGGCGTACGCCCGCACGTCTTCTGTGATTTTCATAGAACAAAACTTGGGTCCGCACATGGAGCAAAAGTGCGCAACTTTCCCCGCATCGCTCGGAATGGATTCATCGTGCATCGAGCGCGCCGTCGTCGGGTCCAGTGCCAGGTTGAACTGGTCCTCCCATCGGAACTCGAACCGCGCCTTGGACAGCGCGTCGTCCCACATCTGCGCCCCCGGGTGCCCTTTGGCCAGGTCCGCCGCGTGCGCCGCGATCTTGTACGCGATCACCCCCGCCTTCACGTCGTCCCTGTTCGGCAGCCCCAGGTGCTCCTTCGGCGTCACGTAGCACAGCAGCGCGGTGCCCAAGTGCGCGATGTTCGCGGCCCCGATCGCCGACGTGATGTGGTCGTACCCCGGCGCAATGTCCGTCGTCAGCGGCCCCAGCGTGTAGAACGGCGCCTCGTCGCACCAGTCCAGCTGCTTGGCCATGTTCTCCGGGATCTTGTTCATCGGCACGTGCCCGGGGCCCTCGTTCATGACCTGCACATCGTATTCCCACGCCCGCCGCGTCAGTTCGCCCTGCGTCTTGAGCTCCGCGAATTGTGCCGCGTCGTTCGCGTCGTAGATGCACCCCGGCCGCAGCCCGTCCCCGATTGAGAACGCGATGTCGTACTTCTGGCAGATTTGACAGATTTCGTCCCAGTGCGTGTACGCGAAGTTTTCCTTGTGGTGCGTCAGGCACCACTTCGCGTGAATAGAGCCCCCTCGCGACACAATGCCAGTCACTCGGTTTGCCGTGAGCGGCACATAGCGGAGTAGCACGCCTGCGTGAATCGTGAAATAGTCCACACCCTGTTCCGCCTGTTCTATGAGCGTGTCGCGGAATATTTCCCAGGTCAAATCCTCCGCAACTCCGTTCACTTTTTCAAGTGCCTGATAAATGGGCACCGTTCCCACAGGCACAGGGCAGTTTCGCAGAATCCATTCGCGTGTCTGATGAATATACTTCCCGGTACTCAGATCCATCAAAGTGTCTGCGCCCCACATTGTCGACCATTGCAGTTTTTCAACCTCCTCTTCAACGCTGGACAGTACAGCAGAGTTCCCGATATTAGCGTTGATTTTCACTTTGAAGTTGCGCCCAATTACCATGGGCTCCAGTTCCAAATGTCGCCTGTTGGACGGAATAATCGCTCTGCCTCGTGCGACCTCGCTGCGCACGAACTCGGGGTCCAAACCTTCGCGCACCGCTGCATAAAGCATTTCCTCAGTCACGATCCCCTTGCGAGCATAATGCATCTGGGTAAAGATGGTATCCCCACGGTCAACTCTCTTCTGAATCCATTCCTTTCTCATTTTCGGCAGTCCTTTTCGCGGATCTTGCCCCTGAGGTCCAGATGTATCGTAGAGATCTAACGGCGGTTCGCCACCGGAGAGATGCACCCGCCTGGTCGGTATATATAACTTATGGCCTGTGGCCTCGTGCACGATCTCGCTCAGCTCTTTTGTCGAGTTTGGAAAGCATTCGGAAAACAGTGGGCTCGTCGCAAACTGGGGGTTTAGGGGATCGCCTGCTTTTTTCCTTGGTGTCACGCGTGGCTGGTCTAAGACAGCTCGAGCGATTGACGGCCGATGGACATGACGAACGCCTCTCACGGAGACGCCCGGTAAGAAGGCATTAGAGTGCGAGGTTCCACGAAGCCATTGTGAAGACGTCGCGTTTCCGGAAAAAGTGAGAAGGAGCATTGCAGTTCGGGATGAGCTGGTCTTGCTAGGTCTATGCCAGTACTGTGCGATGTCTCTATATGAAGTGGACTCATGTGAACAGATCCGTGAGATTGCGAGCTGCGCAGGGGGGAGCTAAACTACGATGCGAGCACGAGTCGATTTCTGGGCTGCCATGGGCTGATTGGTTGTCGAAGCAGCATCTACGATTGCACGGGATATTTTTATTGGAGTTGTACATCATGCAAGTGCCTCTGCTCATGATGAATCTCGGTGGCGGTTTTCGAGTTATGCTCGTCTCACATAGTGCAACTCCTTTCCACCTGCATTCCGTTAGTGAAGATATTTACCACTGAGAGTTGCTGATGTCTTAAAGCATGGCATCATAAGTTGAAAAGCATCTCGCAGTTTAAGCTTCCACTCACTTTTGGCCAATCTTCTTCCGACTTCAGAGGGTAGAATGTACCGGGAATGGCAATTCTGCTTTGACTCGCAGTTTACTCTGTAGACACTATCGGTAATTACTTGACAAATAAAGCGTTAAATCAGCCTTCACTCCAGTTCACTTAAAATTCCAGAGGCGACATCCGTAGTGCTCGAAATGTCCACATATAGTTTCCATGGTTAGCGCGGATTAACGTCGATGAGCCCGGTTTGTATACCCCACACGAGAAAAGCCGCAGGAACCAATATAACAAGAAGACCGGTAATCAACCAGATGTCGACACCACCTTGCTTTACACCACTTGTGTATGTGAACCCGTTATTTTCTTCCTCCACAAATTCCCTTCGAAACTTGACCATCGGTTTGTCCTTGCTCAGCTCGCGTCTCGTTTTTTCGGCACTACTCAGCTTCGTCTCCTGTGCGGAGTCTGCATCAGTTTGAGTCATGCGCCATTTCGTAGCGAGGGCCACACGCGGAGAGGCACCGCGGGCGGTGAACAAACTGATCGCGTTCGCGGGCGGCACAACACGGGTGCAGATACAAACGCCGCATCCATTTTCCGACAATGGAGGAGCTCCTCGCGTCAGACAGGCCCTAATCTTGGCTAACCGGGCGGGGCTTCCCGAGTAAAATAGAATATTGCTGTGACTAAACTTCTCTTGACCTGAACGAATGCCGAGTGAATGCGTGGGTGCTTGTCCGCAGTGGACGAGATTGGTGGCTGAAAATAACTGGCAGATTTACCATATAAAATACCAGCAGTGGCTGTAGATTTATGAACAAATTTTTAGCACTCCACTGCAGCGCAAATAATAAAATGTAAACGATACTAGCAGGGCCGATTCAGTACGGCCGTCTTCGCAGCACATCGCTGATCAATTGTCGCTGCCGGATCTGACTTAGCGACACGGCATTCCTTCGATCTTGCGCAAGCGTAGGTTGCGCAAACACTTCTTGGTCAAGAGAATCAGAACTCGCGTCGGCGGCTGCGGCTCTGCGCTTCCAACTAACGCCGAGAACGAGTACGAGACCGATAAGGCACGGTCCCACGAGAAGGCCGAGCGGTAAAATCACAATTTGGGCACCAATGTCACCATTTTCCCCGCCACACCGCTTGTCCTTCCCGCCCATTTTTTTCTCCACTATTTCCCTCATCTTGTCCGTCACGCGAAGGTCCAAAATCGTCTTATCGACATCCCGGCGAAGAGTGTCACTCACATTTTTACCATAAAGCCACCCGGCGCCAAAGGTGTATAATCGCCTTTCAGTCGAGTATACTGTGAGCTTTTTGCATTGTTTCCTTTCCTTCAGTTCATATTGTGCCAGTGACTGTTGTGCAAAACGGAAAATAAATAACACCGAAGTCAGCAATTAGAGTATACGAAGCAGAGTGCGGAGCAAACACGAACAATCGAGAACGTACGTTAAATGTTACGACGAACTCGATACCCTTGTTCTCCATAAGTCGATCGAAACTAGACGTGAAAAAAAGCGAAGACAAACCGTTAGAGAACGAAATTATTCGCACCCGATTGCTGGAAAAAAAGAGAAAGAAATCCAAGTCTTACCAGTCGCCCTGAGTGGGGCACCGGTACCACGGAAAGTCACTAGAGTTAAATTCCCCGTAGGGATCCACTGTCCAATTCCCATATTCGAAAAAAAAAGAGAAGAATAAATCAATGTGAGACGAAGGCCACATGACCTTGGTACGGCCCCGTACAGCACGGAAAACGTGGAATATAAAAACGAATTCGTACCTGTCCGACTCCAAACATCTTCAAGCGCAGAATTCTTCAAGACAGCGTACTCACGAAGTTGCGTCCTCCCAAGCTTCGTGACACGCACACCTTGCGGGTTGGACTGCTCAATGAACAAAAAGTTGACAACGGCCACTTCGTAGAACAATAGCAGAATGACAAGAAATGCAGAGAGCGCGATGCGCCAGAGCAGGACAGCGCTCTTGTACAGGGCCTCTCTGTTCCTGGCGACGTCCTCATTGGACTCGGTGCGCTGCGGAGGCATGGGGTTATTGGACTCGTTATCAGACTCGCTGACAGTGGAGGTGGAATCGCCGGCGCCGTTACCCAAACCAGTGCGCTGACTCTCGTCCTCCGCGGTATCCCTCTCGCCGGGATAGTCGCCGAGAAAGTGCAAGGCCATGTTGATGAAACTGAAGGAGTCGGGGCTGAAGACCCAGACAACCAGGGCGCCGAAGGCGAAGAAGACGCCGAGCATTACGCCGAAGAGAATCCAGGCCTCGTCGCGAAACGGGCGCTTCAGCTGGTCCAGCGGGCCCTCTTTTTCGATTCTACCGATGACGACCATCTTGTCGTCAAAGAATGAGGTGGAGGGGTATAGTCGATCGGTCATTCGGTGGGACACCTCGAGCAGCATGCCGGTGATTGCGAACCTGTAGTCCGTGCTGGTCTTATTGAGGAAGGCGACGAGGTCGTTGAAGAGACATTGATCTCCTGCCCAGACGCATTGGGCGTCGGACAGGAGAGGTTTGGCGGAGGTGTGGGTGGTGTTCTTGATGTGGTCGAATATGTCGAAGGTGATGCCTTCGAGACCTGGAAAAGCCGTGGCGTGTTCTGTACACGTGAAAAGCTCCTGGGTTACATTGTTCCGCTTAGGCAGAGTAATGTACTGTGTAGTCAGAACAAAATCAGAGGACATGCGGTGGAGTGGGGGAGATGGTTAGATGATGCGGGGTTTTTGCTTCGCAACGCATGGAGAAAAAGCGAAGTAGCGGCACGAGCAACCAACCGGTTCTTCAGTTATAAACATGAAACAAATTGCAGTCTTGCACCGTTCGAAGTCGTCCGGTGCTGCGGCGAACTGGGTCATGCACTTATCTGGATCGCCGGGGGACCGTGGGGCCGAATTGGACGCGACGGAATAAAGTGGGAACGCGGAAACGGCGATGGGTGCGACGAGGGTGAACACTAGAAGCGCGGCACATGCCGCCGACGCGGCGGCGACGTGGTGCGGATTTGTCATGCTTGTCAGAGGACGCGGGGAGAAGATGGTGCCATGAGTGGGAACCTTCTTCTTCTACAACAGTCGCGCGATGTGCGACAGAATCGGGAGCGGACGAGAAAAATACGGGCAACATGAGACCGAAAGCGGTACGTTGCTGTTTGATCTGTTTGGAGAAAATTGAATTCCGGTGAAACATGGATTATCACTTATTTGTTTGAAGCATTTCCTCCGGGCTGTGCTGTAGAGCTTTTATGGTGCCCAGTTGCAATCGCGCTTTCATTCGTCCATACGTCATCGTCAGCATCCGGCAACAACGCTGTCCTACACGGCGCATCAGCGCATCTGTACAAATCTGTAATTTGTCCGCGCACATTCTCTTCCAGCGCCACCGTCGGTAATCATTTTTCATGAGTGATCAATCCTCGTCGTTTAGATTGATCACTCGTGAACAGTGATTCCAAATCGGGCCTCTGCGCAGCTCGACATTTTTTCACTTGATCTCTGCAGTCCTCCAAGCATGGAAAACACCCAAAACATGTCACAAAAATGATGGAAGCATGACCTGGTTCTGGCAATTGAGCGCAGCATCCTGCAGATATGCTACAAAAGGAAGAGCCCGTTACCTCACGCCCAAATCTGAATACTATGTCACCCACACCTAATTGGAATCTCAATAACCAATTCAAGTGCTCCAGTTACGAACGTGATTTTGGATTCTATTCTAAATCAGGTGCCGATGCTATGATGAATTGGCGATATGCGAAGACCAATTCTCCTCATCTCGCCAAATTTCGCTTTTCGGTCACCAAGGTTCTGTTCGTGCGTAAACAATCGTTTTGTCCAAACTGCAAGTACAATACATTACGTAAAGTTCTAAGTGTATTGCCAGTATCAAGCATACCCTACTTCTAGTCCTGTCGATCTATTGCACAGTACCCGATCCAAGAAAAAATTACTATTCTCTCGTCACAACATCCGGTCATCCCTCTGACGCTCCGGTTAGACCTTCAAAAAGAGCAAAATTACTATTGAAATATCCCTTGCAATTTCTTGCGCGAGTCATGCCCAAGTATGTGCTGTACCTTTCATGCAGAGAGCGCACCTGCAAAGCAACCACACAATCCTTCCACTTTCGCACACTGGTCGTCATGATACTCAACTAAGACACAGTCTATGTCTTAGTTGAATTGTGTTTGTGTTCAAGTTGTCTCTGTGTCACACAGACACAACTTGAACACTAACACAATTTTTTTAAAACGTCTAGTGCAGAAAAACGGTGTGAAAGAGGAGCATCTTATGCTCATTGCTGCCTCCTAGCAGCTGTCCATGCCAATCTAGTTTTACAATAGTGCTGCTGTGCAATTACGTTCGAAAATTCCTTCACACCAATTGAAAAGATCCTCGTACGGCCAGGTGAACCTCTGAAACATCTCCCTTTTTCGTGTCATTTCCTTAAGGCTTTGAATTTGCGAATCCACGGAACGCTCTCCCTGCGTTCTGGTTATTCTGTCGGCACTTTTTTTGCGATTATTTACTGCACTTCCTCTCTGCATTTTATTTTCTGCTCTTGCACCTGCACTTGCATTCCACCACTACATTTACGGTTTCGCACTTACGGTGCAATCTTTCCAGTGCAGACTATAAAAGGTGGTTGAGAAAGCCTTTTCCCCCTTTGTTGTAACTCAACTCGGACCTCATCCTGCGCTGAACCTAATCTCAGACCACTAAACCGCTTTCACCCTCAACCCCCAGATGCGTTTCTCATCTATCCGACGAGAGTTTTTCTTCCTCACCGGCGTCATCGCTGGCTTCGTTGCAAGTCAGGTGATCCACGGCATTCGGCGCGCATGTGTCAAGGCTAAAAGTTCCACGTCCGACGACGAGCGGCAAACGAGCTGCACGAATTGCCGCATTGCGATTGAGGCAGAATCAAGCTGTAACGAATTATCATCCAGCAGTCCCGGACAGCCGATGGACGACGAGTCGAGCACCGACAACTGGTTGTCCACTTACAACAGCGATATTGATGAGTTGAATAACGAGGCCTCAGTGGCCGCCTCCAATTCCGACTTGCGAATTGAGGCCGAATTGCTCGCGGACGACTGGTCATCTCAGTACAGCACGGGAATGTCGGTTGATACCTCATGGAGCACAGACGCCTCATCGTCCGTGTACACGACGGAGAAGGCTGCCCCAATTAATGGCGACATACCATGGGCCGAATTGGGTACTTCTGTCCTTCCCCTTGTGACTATCGTCTTGTTCGCTGCAACCGTCCAGTCCCCGTCGGAGTTTTATTTTGTAGACTGCTATGGTGATAACGCTATTGTGCGGAAGAGGTTCGAGATCAGGAATAGAGACTACGAAGCAGAGGTCGAGGCAGACAACGATTCACTAGTGTACAGAATCGGGAAGGCGGAGGACAGGGCGGGTGAGGCAGCGGTTGTAGCATGGCAGATGGGCGGCGCGCAGATTGTGGATGTGGATGAGATCGAGCACTCACAGACTTTCTGTCGTGTTGAAGAGTGGGTACCTGCGGTCTTTGAGGACGTGTGGCGCAGTAATTGATTTGTGCCATGTGACATACGGAAACTCGGCCAGCTCGAATCCTCTTCCGCTTTACTCTCATAGAGATGTCAAAGCTCATTTGATGCCATTCGGTACTAGCTTTATGTTTGTGTCCCATGTAAGAGACGACGTAACGAAAGTAGACAAGGAAAAAACTAACGAGACACACTGTCTATTGTACAGTACTGGATTTTCTTCTCATCTGATGCAGTGTAGTGCTTCGTGGAAATCAGTTCTGCAGTGTTGCGAAGCTATCTAATGCCGAAACGCCATCTTTTCAGTTGACCTGAAATTTGTATTGCGTACGTTTCGAACATCTTTAACAATCAACTGTTTACCCAATCCGACCTAGGTTGAGTCCTTAGAGTACATAACAGAGTGGTCTGTGACATGCGCGTGGTTAGGAAAGCTATGGAAGGCATTGAGGATACCAAAACATCGTTCAAAAATATTTTTTCTGAAAAAGCCACCCCTTTTCACCTTTAGTTCTCCTGCACGGAA
>JADWZK010334463.1_pt1 | contig 11875 bp, 11 predicted proteins | sample 8957641 | NCBI WGS metagenome assembly JADWZK01 (sample SAMN16576796, study PRJNA672827) | algae metagenome | host: rhodolith | place: South Korea: Udo, Jeju | collected 2014-09-18 | reverse complement strand
CGGGCCTCCCTGCCAAGCTACCTAGCGCTTCTACTGCGTGGGACTGGTCTGGGCCAGGGTTCTACGCTCAGCAGCGGTGCAACTCGAAGGGTTGGCACCTGCCGTGCCTGTCTACTGGCAACTACCTTGTTCTGGGCGCACCTTTGCAATCTTGTGAGGTTGCTGTGTGTTGTTGTCCCACGCAAAGGAGACAGTGAGGTCTAAGTCGCTTGGAGTTCGCGGTTGTGGCGTCGCAGGCTACGCGCTGTGACAGTGGCATCCCTGGGGTCCCGCGTGCGGCCGATGTTGGCTTTACAAACCAACTCGGTCAGCATCACACCTCCCGTAGATAGGTCCCCGGACCTCACGGACTTTCGAAGAGGCACTCTTTGCGGCCATGCGTATCTGGCATCGCGCTGCAACCAACGAGAGTTGCCTTTTACGAGGGCACCGGACCTGCTTCCTGAGCGAAGAGTCAGTACCGCAAGGCGTGCTGCAGCGCCTGGCGGGCCTGGTACTACATTTCTGGTATCTCGATCTAGAATCGGAAGCTCCTCGACCAGAGAGCTCGACCCAGTTTCTCGCGTTAGAAGTTTCCAACCTCTGGGGGTTGAGCACCCCGCCAGGTTGGTGGACGCTTTGGATGAATATTTTCACTCGGTGGCCCCTGGTAAGGGCTAGCACGAGAAGGACACGCTCTTAGCTATTACGCCCATTGTGGTCAGGCGGGGATTACATGCAGACGCGAGATTTGAAGTAAGCAGCTCTGTGCCTCACGACATCAGTGGTTAGACTGTGGGCACGATATGGTCAGGAGCTTACGCAGCTGCTTTATGAGCGCACCACCTATCCATCTGTTCCGTTTCCAAGCGAGCAAGTGGACAGTGATCCTTCTAGCTACCCGTTCTATCCCCGTGCTCGACCAGGGCCACTCCTTACGTCACGATGGCCCGGGTAGGCGACGCATATCGGGTGAAAAGATTGTTCTGGCATCGCCAGGGAACCTTGATCTAACAGCCTCACCATCGTGAGGTTTTGTGCTTCCTCGGTGCAGACGTCTCGGGCATCGCGCTTACAAGGCGACCTCTTCCTTCTCGCGGAACTGCAAGAACTGGCAGTTCTCGACAGGTGCAGCTGCGACGTCGAGGTTGTGAAGGGACCAATCCAGTTGTGGGCAGTGCCGACCGAGACGCCTTACGCCGTAGCAAGTACAGCAGATGACAGTGTCAGCCGGCGCGTAGAACTGCTTCGATCGCTGAGTTTCTCCTCTCCAAGAAGGCCTTATAAATCAAGATGATCCGGGATACGCCTTCTTAAGTACCGAGCATGTATCTGGTGGTGAAATGGTTCTTGGAGCAAGCCTTAGATTCTCGCACTATCTCAGCCGCAGAGATTACACGGCCTCTCATTCCTCTAAACTTGGAGTCTGCAGCTATACTATCCTCTTCTGTCCAGAAAGACTGGAGCAACTGCCGCACTACCCCGGGATATGGACAAAACGCAATAAAGCGTAAGGGACCTAGCGTTGTACGAATGCGATTAGAGCTTGACCTTCTCCGTGACATACTTCAAAAGAACCTTGACTCCTGCCCCCGGAATTATGTTGTCAATGCACGTGGGCTTAAACGAAAAGAGAACCGGAAGCACGTAGATGGGCCTCTTGCATGACAAGGCACGGCTCTCTACAGCTTTGCGCGTACAGGTCTCTTCACAAGTGTCCCAGACGTTTGGCTGATGTTCAAGAGGCAGTATCGCCGGCAGGAGATCGCCTCTTCGACGTTTTTGTGAGAGCAAAGAAGCTCTTCTTGGCCACGATGCTTGAGACGTTTGGACGTAGCTCGTCTTTCTCCATCTTTGCGAGGTTGTTGCAGTTCTCCCAATAACTTGTAGCGAGTTACCCTCTGCGGGCGTACAACAAGCAGAATAACGAGTTCGCCCACTTCGGCCGATAACCGTCCCCGGATGAAGACGAATGACATATCGAGCTCCGCGATTCAGAATCGGACTCTAGCTCCGCCTGGCGCGTCATTAACCCCGACTGGACACTGCGTGACAATCCTGAAATTTAATTTCGCGGCGTCTCACACAGGCATAAGCCGCTACGGGGTACGTGATGGTCCACAGCATGGCCTTCGCAGCGTGTTCGCGGTAATCCACAGAGGTTTCTGTGTGTTTGGCCGCAAAGCGCGCCGTCCTCTCAGCGAATCTTCCCTTGAGTACCACTATTATGAATTGGATGATTATTTCGTGCATAAGTGGACACTAGGCTTGAATAGCCTCCCGGAACTTTGCTTCGATGGACGAATTCATAGTGGCTTCAATATCTCTGGGGCTAAGAAGATCTCTGATGTGGTTCACCAATCTAGAGATGGCGTCCAACAACCCCCAGAAGTTCCCCGAACGTGGCAATGTTTGACTGTGTCTAATCAAACTTCGCGAGGAATATCGCGAACGTTATCAGAGGACGGTAAAATCAGTACGATCCTTGTCGAGTATTTTTTTCCCGAGCGTAGGCGTCTTCGTGACCCTTGTGAGTATCCTGAACCGATCCGAAGACAGAGGAGTCATATAGCGCTTCGATGAAAGCCTCCAGTTCGGACGATTGAGACACTTCGGCTGACGAGTCGAGGTTTTCGCTGGACACCTCTAAAGACGGGTTATCGTCTGTATCGCGCCAAGCGTGTAGCAATGAAAGTGATGTATTCGCCACCGATGGCTACCTGCCGAAATGGCGATCAACGCGGATACATATCTTCGCATTTTGGATGTCGGATGTCTAAGTGCGCTCTTGATCGGCCATTCGTTCTAGCTTTGTTGTGTGGCGATCGCCATTCCAATTTATTTCAGCACTTGGCTGAGCCGTAGAGTGTCCGACAGCAGTAAAACACCGTTCAATATAACGACACCGGAGTGGTAGAGATCTGTGGATCTGAGCGACGCGGTTGTCCTCGAACGATCGGGTAGATTTTCAAGAAAAGCTTTAACGGGACTTCTTAAAATCAATGAACAAACGAACAAGGCAGTCGGACACGTGGTCCAATCGCAAGAGGACAGCGAAATAAAAATGCGATCTTTTCTGCATTAAGCCATGGCCGTAGCACCAGGGCCGCGTGTCCCTGCAGTACACCTTGCGGTAGAGACTCTCTGATTGGGAAGCAGGTTCGGTTCCTTCTTGGGGCGCAACCCTGGCAGGCTGCAGCGCTGTACCAGACACTCTGAGCTGGAGAAAGTGCCTCTTTGAAGGTCGGTGAGGTCCCGGTACCTGTCTACAGGAGGCTTTAAGGCTGCTCGAGTTGTGTCGGAAAGTCAACCCGGCCGCATGCAGGACTGCGGTGATGCCACTCACACAGTGCGCATATCTACACGCCACTACAGCGAACTTTGAGGGACGTAGACCTCGCTGGCATCCCGAGCGGGCAAAAACACACAGCCGCCCCATCGATGCCGAGTGTAGAAGCCTGGCCCGGGACCGGACCCACGCGTAGGCGCGCTAAGTTGCCTGGGAGGTGCGCTTACACACGAGGTGCCTTTTCTGAACCAGTGCCACCGCCGACGAAATGCCAATCCCGGGCACGCCTGTAGCGGGAATTCACCCGGCGCGTCACTAGTCCATCGTTGGGCCACGAGGAGCATGCTCCGGAGTGTCTTCTTGTGGAGAACATCCCCACTAACGGGCGTAGTGTCGGTAGAGTAGCGTGAAACAAAGACGGAACTCGTACGCACGCCCTCGTGGACGCATTCTTTCCCGTTTTGGGCTTGGAGAACTCTCGCGAGGTGTAATGTTATTTCTGACGTACAAAACAACAATTGATTACACCTGAAATTACTAGATAAACACTTAATTTCAACCATGAAGCTCAGCAGTCGACACAAGTGGCACACCACTGTTGACGCAATTATCAAATTCTTCATCGCTCATACAGGTCATGTATACTCGTCCTAGCCCCTGTATCTTACGATCAGATCGGCTCCACGGTATATCATTCGGCGGGATCGGCGATTACAGGTGTCGTCGCAGGTGGTACTACACACACCCCGTTTGCCCCTGTACAAGTCCGCGTGTACCGGGACACTGGAGGCGGTCCTCAGCGGGTGACGCATGGCACCGCCAGTAAGCACAGTACATAATGGACGCTCGTCTGCGTCCCGATCCGCCGCCGTGAGCACAACCCGCGTGAGTAGAGGTTGCCCTCGACGTAGACCGTCCTACACTCCGACGTAACGCGCTCGCGTCCTCTTCGTCTCCTGCCGAGTTGGAAATTGCTGGTTCTGCTTCGCGAGTCTTGCGCAAGCGGCACTGCCTCGGCAGTCGTGCCACAAGTCGTGGGGGACGGTTTCCGCATCGAGTCTTCCACCTTCGGCCTCGCGGTGCGGCTTGCCCGACCGCGGTGCCTGTTGGGATGGGCGCGCGCTTGTAGCTCCTGCGGTGCCGCTGTACGGCCCCCTGGCGTCTGCTCCCTGTGAGGTGGGAGCTCTGCCCTCGCCTTCTTGCTAGATCGCCCGCGGTCACGCTCATGGCACGCTTTATACGCGAAGTTGCCGACGAAGCGCACACTTATCGCACCCGCTCCACCATACAGGAAGCGGCTGGGGATCTTGAAGAGGCCGGATCCACCACCACCTTTGGCTTGTGGCGTAAGTAGCGAATGTGACGCGCTCACCTTGCTCGAGTCTCAACGCGCCCCCGCTTACTGCGGACCGGATCCGTTGTTCGGCAACTGCCGTGCCGCGGTTTCTACTTTCTGATTAACGTGCCGCGTCTTGGGGTCCGGCCCTGTTCGGGTCTTGGCGGTTTCTTTAGCGGAGCCTACCGGCAGCCTTTCGACACGCTCTCGGCCTGCCTTGGGAATATGAATAGAGAACAGGGATAGGAAATAAGGAATAGGGAAGAGCGGATATTCGCTATTCCCTATTCCGTACTTCTGGAGCGGCTGTTAGGCGAAGGTCTGGATGGCCTCGGCACCGCCTCCTTAGCGTCCCCCGCCGAGACAACTCCGTCTCTTACGGGTACTACGCCAGCCCCGCCAGTCGACGACGACCCTCCAGCGGAGCTGCAGAGCCTGGCGATGACGAACTTGCCTGCGGCTGCATAGCCTGGCGATGACGAACTTGCCTGCGGCTGCACAGGTGCTCTCCGCGGACCCGAAGGACGGTAACTACGGCCACGTCCGCTTCGCGGGACAGGGGCCAGCGAATCCCTTCGACCACACGAAGTTAAGCGAAGATGGCTAGCCGACGTTGCGGGAGTTCTAGACGACACGTCTCCGCAACTGAGCTCTCTACCTTCGTGTTTCCGAGCAAGGGTCAGCGTTCTGTTGAGTCGCGATCGAGCAGCGACGCTAACTCTTGTCTCACGAACACCGCGTCCCTAAATCTATCCAGTCGGATCTACCGGTGGTGCGACATATGGATGAGGTCGCCTTTCTTTGCAGCCTGGCGAATCATCCGACGTACCGGTATCCGTACGGCGGCGTCCCGGATTTCCACGTCGACCGGGTCTGCACCGATCCCGTGGTCGAGACTTTGTGGCACGTCCTGCGTGGGGAGAAGCGGTTGTGAGACGATTGGCGCTACCGCCGGTGATCACGTCTGCACGCACCCCTTCTCGTGGGCTACGACGCCGCTGAGTTCACCCTGTTATTACGCGGTTCCCGGGATGGAACGTTCATCCGCCGCCTGATTGGTGGCTGGATCTGGACTTCCCCGCGGTTCCCCTGCCTGCCATCCTGGCGTACCGGGCTACTCAGTTGCACACCACCAGCGCGACCATGCGCGAGTTCTCTGAGAGGTCGCGCTACCAGACTGAGTTGTCGCAAACTTGTGCGAAGTCGCGTATTATTCGTGGCAGGAGCATTTTCTTCACGTCCCGTACGCGATGCTCGCGTACTTCCAGAAGGTGGACTTCGACTGGTTCTCGGTGCGGGCCAGGTTCGCTACCGGTATAGTTCGAAGCGCCTTGGTGGGCTTCCAGAACGCGGACTAGAGTCGTGCGGTCGTTGAGCCTGAGCCCGGGAAGAGGCGTTACTCTCCGTAAAACTGGCGGACACGCGACGTTGACCGTGCGGCGCTTCCGATCTACGACGTCACTACCGCTGTGGTACTATTTCCCCGTTTCCTGGAGGAGCAGGGCTTGTTCCTATTACAAGTCCGCGAAGACGAACGCGGGACTCTAGGCGATGTCTGCGCCGCGCTGCGGGACAACGAAGGACGTGTGCGGTCCCGTTCGGTTTATAGTGAGGGGTCGGGGAGTGCGGCTCACGAGCCCGAGCGGTCGTCGTCTCATCCGAAAGCAGGCACCCCAACACCTGCCGGCGTCACCGACCTGTTGCACGGCGACTGTCGAGTTGCTTGCACGCCGCCCCCTCCACCCCGGGTCTTCTCAACTGCAGGGCTGGTAGAGCGTGAGCTCCCAGGCCGCTAGATTTCCCGCCCGCTCCGTTGAGGAGGTGCCGCTGCTATCCACGTGCACGAGCCACGCGCGCTGCGAAGCTGAGGTACGTCTCCTGCGAGCAACGTTTGGTCGATACGATCTTTGAAGCTAGACATGGGCGTCGAACTCGCATCCCCGACACAAGTCGGATACAGGAGGATGTTTGGGATGAGCGATGCTCAATCGCGCCCAAGCCCAGTGAAGGCGGCGGCCCGGAAGAGGCGCCTCCCCTCTCCGGACTCGCCCGGCGTGCCCTACTATATAGCGTATAATGTGCGAAAGTCGGTACGGGGCTTGGCCATACACAAGGTTTCCAATCTGCTTAGAAGAAGGAGGAGATACGAGCCCGATGTGTTACTAACGGGTCTATATCATCCTAAATAAGTTATACCATGAGTGGTGCAAGCGCGCTGGATCTATATAGTGCGAACAGAGAGGGGAACTGCATGCTTGTAGACATACAGGCACATGCACCTGGATACGATTCGACGATAATACAGAAGTATCAGTATACAAACTGTCAGTAGAAATATACATGACCTTAACATAGATTTCAGCAAAATCCTTTTGACAACGAAAATATAAAGAATGAGTCCAATCGGTCCGCGTCTGAATCATAAATGTCAGCTTTACTAGGAACAAGAGAAAAATAAAAATCGACGTCAAACCCTATGGCGGACATGCTTTGTTCTAAAAAGCAATAAAATGCACGTATAAAGAAAATATATGTTATCAGAGCCGAAATCTTCGATAGTTATTATGGAGATATAGCGGCTTTCAGAAAAATATTAACGAATTATTGATATCACTATCATAACTTTCGGGGATTTAAAATAATGGCAGATGCAAATTTTCCAGAAAATATATTTTCATCCATTTTAGCGTCAAAACTGTCAGCTTTAAATAAAAATATCGAAACTATTGTAAACCTTTGTAGCTGATTTCATATGGCAGGTAATGAGAGGCGTGATGGAAGGCTGTCCTTACAACTGCAAGCAGCAGTAGAAGAAACGTAGCAATCGAAATCTTCCTTTCATATTATGGCAGACGTTGCTTTTTGCATGCTAGATTGGTGTTCGTCAATATTGGAACCAGAGCAGTAAGAAGTAGCTGAACAAATATATAAATCGAGATCCTCCTGAAGAAGAATGGCATGCGTTTATATCGGCATCATAACTGTCTGCAGCATTAAGAAAAAAACATGGCAGCAGACAAGAATAATCTGAATTTGTTTATATCGGGATCATGACTGTCAGCAGTACTGAAAATGACATTAAAATAAAAGTCATAGTCTGAAAATTTAGTACGTGGGTGTTTTCTCAGGAATCATTGCAGTTTATCGAGATCGGCATCGTGTCTGTAAACAAATAACCACAATTCCTCGATTTCCGTTCCGCAAATGTAACTAGACGTATTGATACATCGGGCTAGCAATCAGGTGAAATGTCACTACGGATATGTACTCTTTCATCGTTTCCCTGGTGCTTGCAACTGAGATCCAGAAAACCCATTGTTCATATACTCTGCCACGCGAACGCTGCTTTCCGAATAAAACATTTCTCGAGCACAAACACTCCTCCGTGACGGAATTGAAAAGTGTTTCGGCGCTTATTTATCCCATCGCTGCGGTCGAAGCGCCGTGTGCACGCGCTTTCACTGCATAAAAAATTATGAAAATTTTCAAAAATCGAGTTATATGAAACATATGATACGTTGTCCCACGGTGCATGCGTGAAGTTGAAAAGTGTCTCGGCTCTTATCTACGGCGTCGCTGGTGGCTAAGCCCCGTGTCCATGCCTCACACTTGCATGGAAAATGAAAAACGATGCCAACGGATCCAGTTATATGGGCATGTACGAAGACCTGTATTTTTTAGCCGTACCAAGGGAATGTGATCAAGAGAAGGCACTCCCCAACAGTTCTGTGCGATACTTAAAATCTCCATTCACTGCACGGTTTGCACGTAGGTATTTTTCGGTTTCCATGCTAAGAGCAATGCGCGGCTGAACGCACTGTGAAATAAATTTGAAAAATTCTTTGTCATACTGATGACTGTGTTTTTAGGCAGATCAGGCGCTTATTTCAAGATTTAAAATATTATCTTCTCTGTCCCTGGCGCATTTGAGCATATATAATGCTCTGTCTCCGATAGCTTCCTTCCGAGTACAGAATTTCATCAATGATAACTGTTGCTGCCGTCTCCACGGCTCATGTCTAATTATCGGTAAGTTCTAGCTCTCCAAAAATACACTCTCTACATATAATTCGAATATTTGATAAGTTATTCTGCAATTCTCGACGACCCAAATATCGCTGTGCGGTTGTGCACGCAATGCATTTGCAGATGCTGCGAAATCGAAGCAAGGGGGGATATTTGACATATTTTAGATACATTTGATACATTATTTGCTGCAATGGACCACGATGTAGTCCTTCAAAGCTGCAATAACCGCACTACGAACTTTTTGTCGTACTTAAATGAGAAATATTGCAACGGAGGCGACATTCGGGACCATATAATGCGCATATACATATGGCGAAAAGTACTTTTGACGGTACTGGCCGAGAAACTGACTCTTAATTTCTGCGGAATTTCTAAGTAATTGCTTCCCAGGCGGGAAGCAATAGGCGGCTGCACACACTGTAAGGCGGATTTGGGCCATTTTGTGTAATCTCCATTTTGGTATGAGAGATATTATAATTATGCAAGCAATGTCAGTGTAGAGTTGTGCAAGCAGTTAGCCCGTCTTGAACCATTCCACGTACTGCAGGGCGTATTCAAATTTCTGTAAACCAACTGCAGCACTGAATAGTGTTTTGAAATACATTGCTTAAAAAGCATGCAGCGTATGGAGTTCTGCAACGTTGAATCAATTTCATCTCACTAGTCAGGAGTTCGTTGGCCATGAGAAAATTGAAATAGAATGCAGTGGGAGAAGGAACTGCATTCTCCTACCATGCGGTCTTAGTTGCGCACACTTTGCATAGAAAACATGGTTCACGGGGCTGACGGAGGTGCATAGTTTGAAGAATGATTTATTTTGCACGATTAAGAGAATAAATACGTATCTCTTCTGAACGCAATCCAGCCGGAGGCGATGGTACGGTCGACAACTCCCAAGGCTCTTTCCTAGGACTTCCTAGAGATTAATTATGATATCCATAGAGGGAACTAGACACTCGGAATAATCGCAATTGGAAAAATCTGTCGCATTCGAGCTAGACACGGAGGAAGCTCTCCCGAAAAGTGTAAGATAGATGTTTGATCTAAGGCCACAGAAGTAAAGACCGTATTGAAGTGTGCGACTTTGCAAAGCAATGGACGCAGATAGCCGTGAATCTGCACAATTCTTATGGACCTAGGTATCGAGTAGAGTGCACAGAGGACAAAGCTAAAGGTGTTCGTGCTGCACTACTAAAAGATGACACAGCCAAACACGTCCATGCTTCACTACCAAAAATGGCAAACTAGCGAAGTCATTCATCGAGCATAAATACATAATCCGTCGATTGCATTTTAGTCCCTCAACTAGGAAAACAGTCCTACGAAGCTCTATCTCGTCGGTGTTTATAAAACGGCATGTTTCTGCCTGTTAGCACTGAAGAATCAAATGGTAGCAGCGACATTCAATGCACGATATAGCAGGGCAAAACGTGCTACACTTAATGTCCTATTCATTAGCGTGCGTGTCTGATCTCAATACCATGGGATATTTGCAATTATGAATATTCCTCCCATCGCTAGCAGAAACATTGAAATTTCCTTTCCAGAAAAACAATACTTTAATGCCTCTGCTCTATCCCGATGAAGTAAATCAGGTCGAGTTATACCAGCTTCTCAAAGTTCAAAGCGTTTATTTCGAGCAGGATATTCAACACGAGAGGAGTCGACAGAATGTTTTGCGGGCGCAATTACTTCACCGCCTTAGTCTTCAATATCAGGGATATTCGAGCAGCTGTTTCGTTCACACATTCAGTTTCTGATGCTGCATAGGTGCGAGTTTGCATTTCCGGACTCGTGTTCATGACCTTTGGCAAACATGTTACGAAGCTCCTCTCATCCACCTCTTCAAATATCTTACCAGAAGGGTACCTGGTCATAGCTATGGACTGCTCCTTGTATTTGCCATGAAAAAAAGAGCTTTAGAGAACGAGTGTGGGTAGTGCGGATCTCTTTGACGTTTTTCAATCATTGTTTGGAGAGAGAAAACCCCGCCTTCATCCAACTTTGTTCCAATTTCCCTCATCTCCGACAAGCTAGGACACTGGATCTGTACATAGGCTTGTGGCTTTTGTCCCCCGCCGTTAAGGACGAAGGAGGCAATCAGATTTATGCACCACTCGCGGACAATAGCAGGCCGATCCGAAAGAAAGAGGATTCTTTTCGCATGTACTTCTCCGAGTAATCAAAAAACGACAGCAAATGATTCGCTTTGAATGGCGACTGCAGACACGGCATTGTGCTCATTGAAATAACCAATGAAGAATCGTACAGCGTCAAAAAAAGTGAAGCTTTAAATGGGTGCCCGTGTTTCCATGGATGCTGGATATCTTGCTTCGCGATAGGCGCGTTACTAGCGAGGAATCGGGCAAATTCTCCCAAGACAGAGCGCATTGCTGAGGTCGCCATATGACTCGCATGTGACTTTCTACATCCCTTTCAAGTCTACAGAGGTATCCGCGGAAATCGAAACACCTTGGTAAGGAGTGTTTCGACATGTCTGAAACTCGTTCGACGCGCTTTTGAAAAGCAAAGTCCGAAGAAGAGATTTTAATGTTGTTTTCCAGGCTTTCCTAACATCTTCATTGATGTCTTCACCACTTGACGAATGGACAGAGTCTCTGCCGTCTTGATTCGATATTGGTGCTCGGGATCGCGTCTTCTGTGTCGGCAGCCTCTTCCTTACCTTTATGATTGCGCCTTCACCATTCGCGAAACATTTTACTTCTTCTCTGGAAAGACCAGAATCGGCCCATTTTTTCGCTGCTAGATTCCGGACGCAAAGAACTGTTCGACCTCAGGACTAAATGTTTCCTTCTTTTTACCACGGGGGCCGTGTAGTTTTCAGAGCGTCGCCTTTTTCGATCAACTCATGCCTCGGGTTCGGAAGTTTCGGAAAAGGAGGTTTTCATTTCTTCAGCATTTTCGCTTGAGCTCTTGGGCGGACCCCAAGAGAGGGATTCGGCGACCTCGGACGCCATTTTCAATTGCTTTTCTGGACCCGAAGATAGACTTGTTCCTTCAGAGAGGTTTATTTATTCTGTTTGTCATTCACGATCAGGAGCTGAGTTAGCAGACACCAACCTGCACACTACACAGCGCCATCGGCCTCGTGGAATATTTTCTTTACAAATTCATGTCGAATGAAAGCCCGCGTATGATCTGCACATACAAAAGAGCTTCTCTTTGGAACTAATAATACTCCAAGATTAATGAAATTGCTTCTGAATCTGCTCCTTTCTGCA
>JADWZK010017032.1_pt1 | contig 11882 bp, 16 predicted proteins | sample 8957641 | NCBI WGS metagenome assembly JADWZK01 (sample SAMN16576796, study PRJNA672827) | algae metagenome | host: rhodolith | place: South Korea: Udo, Jeju | collected 2014-09-18 | reverse complement strand
ATCTTACAAAGATTTACCTTACTACAATTATCAATCTATTAGACAGCTGTGCAACTTCAAAAAACAACTTGGCGAGCGATAATCTCATTAATATATATATACATTACCCGCAAAACATATATTGCGGAAAATACAGGATGTGGCTCTTAAGCTCAAAGGGCATTATATGCAAATATATTTACCTCAACAGATCGTATGACTATCTCAAATTATCAAATTATCAGCTCAGTTCAATAATCTATTTAGAAATACAGGATTTTATGATACCACGAATCAATCTATTCATAGCCATGATTGGGCAACTCATGATATACGTTTTCATTGAAATTATTAGCAAAAACCTCAACACAAGTCTAAAGCATATCGTTAAAAAATTCAATACAAAAAAAATACTGATTTATATTTTCTCAAGCGTATTATGTTAAAAAAGATTATTATAAATAATGAACAACAATACAACCTGGTTATCCGTATAATTTCACCATGAACAGCAAAATTAAAAAATTATATCAATAAACTTAGTCAAATCGCTCATTTGCAGGACTCTTTCTCGGTAAAACAACAGGTCGAACTAGTAAAAAAAAATTAATCAATATCCAGAAGGTCGAATTCAATTACTAGAACTACTAATTGACAGAAGACTGAGGCAAATAGATCCATTACGCTACGTAGACGGAATTATATTTAAATATCTACATAACTCGAAAGCAATGGTGACGCAAGATAAAGTAAATAAATACTTTAAAGAAGGAGTTGTTAAGCTTAGATCATCTAGTGATATAGATTATAAGCCGCTATACCGGTCTTTAATATCGCACAATTTTAAAACAGCTAACCAATTAACTCAAAAATACCTAAATATGTTGGCCGGTCTAAACAGTGACCAAAAGCGCCAATGGCTATACTTTACAGACGTGCTAAATTTTCCTACACAAGACTTAAGAACCATAGATTCACTGTGGACAATCTACTCCGGGGGCCAATTTGGTTTTTCTGTACAAAAACAAATATGGATAAACAATAATAAAAACTGGGAAAAGTTTTGGCATACAATTGGCTGGAAAAATAATAAAAAAAATGCACGTTATCCAAACGAATTTATCTGGGACACAACTGCACCCACAGGACATCTTCCATTATTTAATCAGCTTCGAGGCGTACAGGTTTTAGCCAAGTTGTTTATGCATCCTGCTCTTAAAGACAATAAGATTCAAAACAAGATCTAATGGTGGACTGATTTACAGGATAGCATTAGTTTAACAAAATGACTAAACAACCGATCTGAATCCCGAGGACCAGGGCTAGCCTCAGGATGATACTGAACAGAAAAGCATGGCTTACGCTTGTGGACTAAACCAGAAATTGTTTGATCATTCAAGTTTAAATGGACGACATTCAAAGCATTTTCAGGCACAGTATTTATAGAAACCACATAACCATGATTTTGACTGGTCATTTTAACTAGATCATATGCGCCGGAAGGATGATTTAATCCTCTGTGACCAAACTTCAGCTTACTAGTTTGAGCGCCAATAGATAAGCTCAATAATTGATGACCTAAACAAATACCAAAAATCGGAATATTAAGATCAACTATTTTTCGAATATTCTCAATAGCGTAGTCAATTAACGAAGGATCGCCCGGGCCATTAGAAAGAAGTACTCCATCAGGCTTTTGCATTGCGATAGATTCATAACTGGTATTAGCAGGGACAACAATAGGATTACAACCATAAAACATAAGTCTATTAAGAATATTGAATTTTACACCATAATCTATGACAACGACATTTAAATTCTTCACTTGATCCGGCCGTCTACTATAAGACTCATAATAAATTGAATGACGCACTTTAGGCTGCCACCTATAAGCGCTGCAGGTGGTCACTCTATCTACTAAATTTAGATCCTGGACTGATTTAAATGTTGCGATTTTTGACTGAATCAGAGCAGAATTATCATTGCTACTAGAAATACAGCCAATCATAACACCTTTGCTTCTTAGCTGCCTTGTTAGATACCTTGTATCAACTCCAAAAATATGAGGTATTTTATGTTTTATTAAATAGGCAGGCAAAGACATTTGAGCTTGCCAATTACTTGGATAAAAACACATGTTTTTTACTATTAGTCCTTTGACACAAGAAGAATTTGACTCTATATCAGTAATATTTGTGCCTGTATTGCCTATTTCAGGACAAGTAAACAAAATAATTTGATCACAGTAGCTTGGATCAGTAATAACTTCCTGATAACCTGTCATGCCCGTATTAAAGACCACCTCACCACAAGAAATTAATGATTCAATGAAGGACCAGCCTTGACAGACATGACCATTCTCCAAGATTAAAAATGCAGTATAAATTTTTGACATTATATTAACAATACTATAAATAGATAGCCATGCAAATTTAAATACAATAAGCTATCTATTAACAAAATAACAAATAAAGAAACTACCAGCCTTGCTCAGATTGGCTTAGTACATAATTAGCAACATTGTCAATATCTTCATCTGCCAATCGGCCACCAAAGGCAGGCATTGCATTTTTTCCATTTGTCACCTGTGTTGTAATTGCCTGTACGGTATTCATACTGTTTTGCTCTAATGCATCTTTTTTCAATGTTTTCTCTGGCATTATTGCATTATTGCCGCCTGAATGACACGCAGAACAATTAGCAGAAAAGATTTGTTCACCGGCTGCCAAATCAGCAGAATATACGGGCTGCGATAAATTCAATAAAGCAATAATTAGTGTAAACAACACTATTTTTAAAGCGTTTTTCAATTTTGTCTCCTTGCAAATAATAACATTGGTTCTATTTTTCAAGATATAGTTAATAATATATCGTTTAAGCAGCTAATAAACGATTTAATAACTACGCTTTAATAATATATCTTACCTCCACCCCACTTTTCGGAAGCAATTTTAGGCTGAATTAAAATATGTCCAGCAATAGCAATTAAATCTTCATCAGTTAAATTCCGCATCTTAGGGAAAATTTCTGCACTTTTAATACTTGGATGCAACTCCGAAATAGAAGATTCACCATCATAACTTGTCGGATTTTTCATATAGTCAACAAGACTAGCAATACTGTTTCTCGAAGGTGTAGCTAAACTTAATGACTCAGGGTCCAAACCTATATTAGGATTTGTTTTGGTTATACCGCCATTATGACATTGAGCACATGTATTATTGAATAACCTTTTACCTCTCTTTACTTGCTCAGGTGTCAATATAACAATTTGTCCATCTTGTTCTAGCTGGACTGTTCTGGTTTGCTCATCTAGCTCAATGGCGCTAGTAGAAAAGCAAGGCAGCAAAATTAATAAAATAGAAACATGTAAAAGAAAAAACTTTTTTTAGCATAGTTAAATTCCTAAATATTTAGTGTGTACTATAAACAGTAGCAGTTTAATACAGGTCATAGGCCAATTCACAGGAGATACTTGATTAAGAGCTAATATGAAACTCAAATTTTAAGTCTAATAATTTTTAAATTTGCTTCGATACACAATAAAAATTTAATAGCTGAATAAGCTTAAATTTTAACTGTGTTCTTGGAACAATTAAATCAATAAACCCGTGGTCGAATAAATATTCAGAAGTCTGAAAATTGGCTGGTAGATCCTGTCGAATAGTTTGCTCAATGACTCTTCTTCCCGCAAATGCAATCAATGCATTAGGCTCAGCAATAATTAAGTCGCCTAACATGGCAAAACTTGCAGTCACACCACCTGTTGTAGGCGATGTCAAAACCGAAATATACAAAAGATTCAATTCTCTGTGTCGATGCAGAGCAGAAGAGACTTTCGCCATTTGCATAAGACTTAACATACCTTCTTGCATTCTAGCACCACCAGATGCACAAACTATAATAATTGGTATTTTTTTTATTGTAGCTACTTCAATCAATCTAGTTAATTTTTCTCCTACCACAGAACCCATACTGCCACCCATAAAGCGAAAGTCCATCAGTCCAAGAGCAACAAGAGTGCGACCAATTTTCCCTACCCCTGTTTGTACAGCATCATGCAAGCCCGTTTTTACCTTCATATCTTTTAGCCTGTTGCCATAAAGCTTTTGATCGGAAAAGCCAAGTGGATCTGTAGAAGACAAGCTAGCGTTTAAAGACTGCCAAGAGCCTGGCTCAATTATTTGCTTAATCCTGTCGTGACTGGATGCAGGAAAATGATGTATACACTGAGGACAAACTTTTAAATTCTTTTCTAGGGTCTTATGATACATTAGCAAGCCGCATTTATCACATTTAATCCATAGGCCATCTGGAATACTTAAATGTATTTTCTTTATATTTCTTTTTGCGGCTATTTTACGTTTTTATAAGGAGCGAGTCAGATAAAGACATTGCGGATTTCATTTTACTTAATTAACTAAACTAATTTCTCATTGTTTTATCTTTTTGACTAACAAAGAATAATGCAACTGTAATTGGCAACACAACTATTACAGCTCCTAAAACTAAACTATTTAAAAAACTAGATAAAGATGGCGTCATTGTTTTAATCCATTATTTTAATATATAAATACTGATCATTAAATCAGTTCATAAACTTTTAGCTTTGTCTAAAAAATCTATAATAATATTATGATAGCAATTAAGTATCAGCGCATTCTATCTTCATATTCTATAATATTCAACTTTGCCATTTTAAAACAATAGTACCCCAAGTTAAACCAGCACCAAAGCCTGATAGGACAACTAAATCACCGGGAAGTATCCTGGCATCCTCAACAGCTTCATCTAAAGCTAATGGAATAGAGGCTGCAGAGGTATTGCCATACTTAGCCAAATTAGAAATTATCTTGCGGTCAGGGAGCATTAACCTAGAGGCGACCGCACTAAGTATCCTGGCATTTGCCTGATGCAACAATAGCCAATCAATTTGATCAATTGACAAGTCTAAAGCACTTAAACAAGAACGAATACTTTGCGGAACCTTAGATACAGCAAATTTGTAAACCTCTTTACCATTCATGGTAATTGTATTAAATCTACCATTAATACCGGAGTAAAAAACGTCTTTACTTGACTTAATTATCTCATACTGAATATTTAATTGATCAAATTTATGACCGTCTGTATTAAGCTTAAAACCTAAAATATCATTATTTAAAACAGATGAAGATTGCAAAATTACCGCACCTGCAGCATCACCAAACAGAATACAAGTGCGCCTATCAGACCAATTAGTCCATTTTGAAAGAACATCTGCGCCTACCACCAATACATTAGAGTAGCTACCATTTTGAATAAACTGGGCTGCTGTAACCATGGCAATTATAAAACCCGAGCAAGCTGCTGTGATATCAAATGCAATTGCATTATCTGCTCCTATTTTAGCCTGTAGCTGACTAGCACTACCAAATAAATCATTAGGCGTCGATGTAGCTAAAATAATTAAATCTATGTCCTTAACACCCACGCTCGTCTTGCGAATTGCTCTCGAAGACGCCAAAGCAGCAATCTCAATTAAAGAAGAGTCCTTAGGCAAAATTCTTCTCTCTTTAATGCCTGTTCTATTATATATCCATGAATCTGACGTATCTACGATAGTACTTATTAAATTATTATCAATACATAAATCTGGTACAGCAGAGCCTGTCGCAAGCAGCTTTACTCCTTGCGTAATTGATGATTTCATGTCACTTTTGAAACGCAGTTGAATTATAAAATTACTTATTTTGAACCGAAATTGTGTATTTTTTTACTAGTGCCTTGTAAAAAAACTAAAACTCGGAAACTTATCTAAACATAATTCACTAAAAATTGTTGCTTCTTTCCAGTTCTGGCAATGTTAAGTGCTTATATTTATATTTTTCCGAGTTTAAGTAGATTATATCATCATATCAGCCAAGAAACAACTATCTAAATGACATAAAAGCCAAAGGGTTAAGACATGCCTTGAATAATAAAGTCAAAATACGGTGAAATAATCTGACAATCCTCAAAAGACAGAAGGTCAAGAGTTGCTTCTTTTAGGCACTGTATAGCATCTATCATGCCCAAAATCGGCACACCGAGTGAATTGTACATCTCCTTTACTCCAATTAGACCTATTTTTTCTATCGATTGCTTGTCCCCAGATAAAAGACCATAAGTAATTAGACGCAGGTACCAACCATAATCACGTAGACACAAAGACCTTCTACGGGAACCCTCAGCATTACCACCTGGCGCAATATACTCAGGATAAATTCTAAAAATAGCTTTGCTGGCTTTCTGTACTATGACTAACTCTTGATCTCTTAAAAACAAGCTTAAGCGAATTCTATCTTCTCCTGTCTGCAAATAATTTTGAATTAGTTGCAGTTCTCCAATCGTAGGATAGCGCAATTCGTTATCTGCTTCTATAATAATTTGACTAACTAAACTCATTCTGTTATATGGTTAACTCAATAATATGCAGTATTAGTAACATAATAACTACAATTCATTAATAAAAGTCTATGCAACTATAAGTAAAATATAAAAGATCAGGAAAAAAACGATTTATCTCGATTATTAAACCTGCCGTAAAAGTAAGCCAGATAAAAGCAACAACTGGAACAGTTGACAGATACTTAATTAAATTATTATCCATAAAAATTATTTTAAAAATAGAAAAGCGGCAAATTATTAACGAGGCGATACTGTAATATCGCTATTGTCAACTATAAGCTCACCGCTGGTAAATTCTTGCCAAGCGGCCAATGGCCAAGTAAGTCCTGAAATAGAAAATTTAAGTGCAAGCGGAACATCTATAATAACTTCTTTTTCCATGGGTTTTTTAGTAATAGATATAGCTTGTAAATAACCTCTCCCCACCCAGCCTATCCAGCCAGTAATATATATAAAAAGTAATCCAGGAAAAACAAATTCACCAGCATGGCTCCAACGTCCATCAGCTACAAGATGGGGCAGGCCATCTGTACCGCAAAGGAGACCAGCTTTTCCATATTTGTCGAAACGTGACTTTGTTTTATCAATCTGCTTTTGAATTGCCAAAAAAGGTGGAGTAGATGGTTGATATTTAGCTAGGCGACCTTCAAGCTTTTTCACACTATTATCTAAACGTCTTGCAAAGGCCTGGGAGTCCTTACAAGGCTGCAAGCCAGAAACATCAGCATAAGAAAACAATGGATAACTTAGTAACACCATAGCAATTATTAATGATACAAAGGGAAATTTTTTCAAAACATATTCTCCTATAGCTAATCGCGTAAATCTATACAATAAATTATTTCTTTTTTATTTTTTGAATTAAATAACAAGATAATTAGTATATATTATATACTTTATATATTTATGCTAACATTTTATGAATATAATTTAATACAACAATAAATACTTAAACATTTGCAGATAGAATGAATTTTTGGAAACTTTTTGTGGCAAAAAATGATAGGATTTCGAGAAATATATATAATAATATATCAAATAATGACACACTAATTAAAGAATTTAATTATGGCGGCAAAAAAATAGCCATAATTTTGAACAGAGATAAAGACATTGATTTATATGAGCTAGAAAAACTGTGTGATACCGTCGGCTGGGTAAGAAGACCGCTAAAAAAAGTAAAAACAGCGATCAGGAATAGCTTTCTAATTATTTATTTGTCATATTATAAAAATAAGCAGAAAAAACTAATAGCTTTTGCCAGAGCGACATCCGACAATACATTTAACGCAACCATTTGGGACGTGGTCGTACATCCAGAATTCCAACGAAAGGGACTAGGGAAAATTTTAATCAATGAAATAATAAAAGAGCTGCGATACTCAGATATAAATACAATCACATTATTTGCTGATCCGCAAGTTCTTGCCTTTTACAAAAGTCTTGGCTTTATTTCTGATCCAGATGGCATAAAAGGTATGTTCTGGTACCCTAATTAAAACTATCTGTAGACAAAAGAGGTAAAAGGCCTTATAATGCTTTAAATAAATACACGGGATATAGCGCAGCTTGGTAGCGCGCCTGCTTTGGGAGCAGGATGTCGCAGGTTCAAATCCTGCTATCCCGAATTTAATAACTGTTAAAAATTTCGAACTCAGGTCTTCAAGTAACGCTCAGCGAATTTATTAGATGGATCATACTTCAAAATACGCTTATAAGCAGACATGGCTGACTTGCCATCATCAAGTACCTCGTATAACTTAGCCAGATTTTGTAATGCTACAATATAATCCTTCTTAAATTCTAGGGCCTCTATGTAATACAGCTTAGCTAAATCATACCTTTGCATATTATAGTAAACAAAACCCAGTGCATTAAAATACTGATGCATCTTTGATATTTGCAGATTACTTCTTGACTCTATCCATTTTATGGACTCAAACCACAGTTTTTTCCTTGCTAGTGTATTTAAAACACCAAAAAAATTCATCAATAGAAGCAGGTGTCAAGCTTTGCCTTTTTATCTTATAAAAACCAATTTCTGTCTTTATCAGACGGAAAAACTGAAGAGCTATAAAGCAAGACAAAGGAGTCAAAAAAAAACAGCATAAATAGAAAATAGACATAAGGTAATTGAGTAAGTAGACTTACAGAAAACATACAATTACAAGAATTCATATATAATATAATAAAAATATGTTAGAGTGATAAAAAAATAAAACAAAACTGTAAATATGAATAAATCATATGTTGGAAGCAATAGTCATAAAAAAAAATAAAGCTGCTGGATATAGAAAACTGACTAAAACAAGTAAAGGTCGAAAAATCCTACGCATGAAACGCAAAAAAGGTCGCAAACTAATTTGAGATTCAATATAACCATATAAAGAAAAAGCTGCAGAAGGCTTGCCTGCAAAAGCAAGAAGCCAAACAAAACTGTTTAGCGGAAAACCTATTGCAATAATCAATCTATACAAAGCTAAAATTTGGAATAGCATTGTTCCTTCTCAAAGGTCGAGTGACTAAGTCCAAAATATCTCTTGAATTAATAAAGCCATGTATAGGAGAAAAAGTAAACTCTACTGACCACTTAGTACTAATTCCTCTAGCCTCTAAAGGATTAGCATGAGCCATACCGGTAATTACTAAATCAGGCTGTAAATCTTTAATACGATCAATTTGGCTATAATTATCTGGCTTTTCTACAATCTTCGGCATCATAATATTCATTTCTAAACAGGTTAACTCGAGCAGCTCTAGTTCTGCTTTTTGATATCTTCTGTCCATATACGGAATACCTATTTCGTAAACAATCATACCACAACGAACTAAAAAGCGGGCCAGCGAAACCTCTAGTAAATTGTCGCCCATAAAAAAAACTGATTTGCCTTTAATAAGATCAATATAGTCCTGCAAAGAATCCCATATTTTTCTTTCTCTTTCGGCTAAGCCGCTCGGTACCACATTAAAGACTGAACAAATTTTTTCAATCCAGGCTCTTGTACCATCCGGACCTATAGGAAAGGGTGCAACTATTAATCTCGCTTTTCTTCTGCGCATTAAAGTAGTCGCAGTACGACTTAGAAAAGGATTTATTCCTACAGCATAATTTCCGGGCAAAATACTTGGTAAGCTAGCATAATTTGAAGAAGGAAGCCATCCGGATACCAAAATACCTTGCGCTTGCAATTCCAACGTTAGCTGCTTCGCCACCATATTAGGCAAAGAGCCAAAAATAATAAGCCGCTCTTGAGATTGATTCTGAACTAAATTTTGCGACAGAACATTACCATTACACCTTTGAGCTAGAGCAGCCAAAACAGTATCTTCTCCTTGAGTAAAAGCATAGTCTAAGCCGTTAGCTCTAGCAACCACGATAGGTATTCTTATTTCAGACTCTAGCTTAGGAGCTAAGCCTTCAAGGTCCATTTTTATAATCTCAGTTGTACATGTACCTATCCAAAAATTACACTAGGAGACCTATCTTGCTTAATATGAAGACATAAGCGCTTTAACTCCTCATAATCATTTAATTGAGCGGAAATATCGCCTTCTTCTAATTCTGCCATAGCATAACGAGGCTCAGCAAAAATCATAACACCCATAGCATTTTGAAGGAAGTAGCCACAAGTTTTTGTACCTATAACCAAAAAGAAGCTATCTTCAATTTTTTGATACAACCAAGAAACACAGCTGATAGGACAGAAGGTATGATAGTTACCTGTTTCACATTCAAATGTAAGCTGATCACTTCCCTTGTTTTTTTTGCAAAAGTCATATAATCAAATTTATTCTATACAGTGTTAATTAAATTCATATCTTCGCTTGAAGTTAGCCCATTAAGTTTAGATGGATTTAGATAAAAATCTGACAAAAGGCTGAAAAGTTCTCTGTCGGAAGACTCTCTAGGGATGACACCCTCTGGCTGTGCAATTAATTGGTCAGCAATATTAAAATAATAATCACAAACATTGAGTAAAGAACCATCTTTTTGCGCCATTTCAAATAATGTTTTACCTTTTACTCGAGAGACTCTAATGTCTTCGATCAAAGGGAGTATTTCCAAAATAGGTATAGGCACAGAGTCAATATATTTATCAATCAAGTCTCTTTTTTGAAGTCCTATTGCCAATTAAGCCGGCCAACTTTAACGAATGAGTTCTTGCCTTTCTTCTAACGGAGGCGGCAATTCTGTTAGCTGCAAACAATGCATCAAAACCATTATCAGTGACAATTAAGCAATAATCTGCATAATTCAACGGAGCAGCAAAACCACCACAAACCACATCCCCTAGAACATCAAATAAAATAATGTCATACTCATCAAAGGCATTTAATTCCTTTAAAAGTTTTACTGTTTCACCTACTACATATCCGCCACATCCTGCTCCTGCAGGAGGACCACCTGCCTCAACACAATCTACATTACCATAACCTCTGTATATTACATCTTCTGGCCATACATCCTCATAATGATAGTCTTTAGACTGTAAAGTGTCGATAATGGTAGGGATCAGAAAACCGGTCAACGTAAAAGTACTATCGTGCTTAGGATCACACCCAATCTGCAAAACTTTCTTGCCTCGAAAAGATAAAGCCACTGATATATTACAACTAGTTGTCGATTTACCTATGCCACCTTTACCATAAACTGCAAATTTCATAGTTTTATTATTCCAAAAAACAAAAACTTATAGAATAAGTTTAAATAAAAAAAAATTTGAAATATAAAAAGTTTTATATACTTTGTACACTATAAAGTACCAGTTAATTAAGTCTTGACATTGAGCTACTTTCCCAAAAAGCTTCCTTTTTAGTATCATCGCCGCTGTAGCATTTAACAGCCGAGTTCGGGATGGTTCGGAGTGGTTCTACTACGCTATAAATGTCAAAACATTATTTTATTTGAGCTTATATATGAACTTATTAAGCTTTTGATCTGTTAGTACATCTCAGCTAAACATATTGCTATACTTACACTTAATGCCTATCAAACGGCTAATCTTGCCGTGATCTCTTCCGTTAATACAGAAAGAGTACTCATCTTGAGGCTAGCTTCCCACTTAGATGCTTTCAGCGGTTATCTAATCCGTACTTGGCTACCCAGCGTTTACTGTTGGCACAATAACTGGTACACCAGAGGTACGTCTCTCCCGGTCCTCTCGTACTAAGGAGAGCTTCTCTCAATACTCTTGCGCCTACACCGGATATGGACCGAACTGTCTCACGACGTCTGAACCCAGCTCGCGTACCGCTTTCATGGGCGAACAGCCCAACCCTTGGGACGTACTACCGCCCCAGGATGCGATGAGCCGACATCGAGGTGCCAAACCTCCCGTCGATGTGAACTCTTGGGGGAGATCAGCCTGTTATCCCTAGAGTAACTTTTATCCGTTGAGCGACAGCCCTTCCACTCGGTACTGTCGGATCACTAAGGCCGACTTTCGTCTCTGCTCGACTTGTAAGTCTTACAG
>JADWZK010215452.1_pt1 | contig 11898 bp, 12 predicted proteins | sample 8957641 | NCBI WGS metagenome assembly JADWZK01 (sample SAMN16576796, study PRJNA672827) | algae metagenome | host: rhodolith | place: South Korea: Udo, Jeju | collected 2014-09-18 | reverse complement strand
CTTCCATGTCGCACTCAATAAAGAAGATAATCTGACGCTCCGAAGAACCAAGGATGCTGTCATGACCTCCAAGGAGCAGTTGAAGAGTGTCATCGACCTTGTACAAAACTGAGACTCCCGCCTTGCATCTTGGAAGCACTGCTGGACCCAGCGCTCAATCGAGATCAAGTGGAGGAAGCTTCCTACCCATTTCGAAGATATTGTGAATATTCTCCAATCTTTGCAGCATAGCATTCCGCGTACGCACACAACGTTGAGCCAAGGCGATGTAGACAAGATTGTTCAACGGGCGCTCATCGCCTCTGCTCGTGGAAGAAGCTCATCCAAGGGCAACAAGGAGAAAAGGCATCAGGATGCACGGTCCTTACTCTCCCGTGGTACTCGCCGCGATGGAGGCTGGACTAAGCCCAATCACCAAAAGGGAAAGAATCGAAATAAATAAGAGGATTTTTGGGGGGGGCTGCGGATCCAAGAAGCACAACCGTGGTGACAAGTATTGCAAAACCCTATTTTATGACAATTCGCATTCGAGAACAATGCGAAAAGAGCGAAAATGTCACTGACCAGGAACCATAGAAGAAAATCGAGAAGAAAGAACCACCGAGGGAATGTGTTTTCAGAGAAGCTCAGGGAACATAAGAGTCTAACTGCCGGATCTGGAGCCGTATCGGACATTAATCCTCTGTCTATGAACCCGAATCTTATCATCGACACTGGATGTCCTCGAAACGTAGGTGGCATCGACTATGCTGTGGCAACGTGCAACGCACTAGTCATTCATTTCGACCTACCTCGAGTAACTCAACCGCAATCCATTCTACCATGGCTATTGCATGAAGTGTAGCGAAGCCAAGCTCTCAATATGTATATGGTAACTCCCTCATGCAGAGTTCCACGGAACTATCTTCGAATTATCGTTCTATCTCGTCGATGGCAGTGGTTACCTGCTCGTCGGGAACGCAATCGCATCTAAATGTCAGATCCTTAGTGATGGAAGCAAGGTCATTATCCCCGAAGGAATTGGCTCTTCCTCCCGGCGTACATATCTGACCACAATCGCAAACACCTCCTGTAGTACCAGGCCCGCAAAGCGCTGCAGTACATCTGGCAGTAGGGACCCTTCGCTCCGGAAGCAGGTCCGGTGCTCTCGTAGAAGGCAACTCTCGTTGGCTGCAGCGCGGTGTCAGACACGACTCGCCGCAGATAGTGCCTTGTACAAGGTAGCTGAGGTCTGGGACCTATCGACGGACGGTGGTAAGGCTTCCCAGGTGGGTTTTAAAGCCAACCCCGGCTTCACGCGGGGCCACGGGGATGCTACTCACACAGGACGTAGGCTGCCGTACCACGCCCTTGTCGCGGAACCCCTCTCTCTTCCGGGCTCGAAGATCCTCGCAAGCTGCAAGTATATTTCTGGGGTACAGAGCACCAATAACTTATACTTAAATTATTACATTACCTCTATTACAAGTATCAAACATAGCGGTCGGTACACGCATCATACGGCTGGCAACACTATTATTATATTATGTATCCCTCATACAGGGGCATACATACGCCTCCGCACCGCCGAACCATACGGCAAGATCGGCTCCCCCGGTGTATCATACCGCACGACGGCCGTGCCCAGGTGTCCTCGGCAAACAGGCGAGGGCGGTACAACACCCCCACCACTTGGCCCGGAACACGCCCGCATGTACCGTTACGGCGGCGCCGGTCCTCCGCGGTGGACGCGTGCCACAGTCTAGTACGCACGGTAGATAAGAGACGCTCGTCCCCGTCTAATCCCCGCCTCGAATAGCACCGCGCGTGCGTAGAGGTTGCCCTCAACGGGGACATTTGTACTGTTCACGCCAGCGTAGCGCGCGTGTGCCTTCCCGTGGACCTTTCCCCGCGTCGCTTGCAGAGCGGGGACTTTGTGGGACCACTGCGCGTACCTTGCCAAAGCGGCACCGTCCCCGTCACAGCGGCGCGGGGTCTACTTTCGCATTTGGAGGTCGCTCTTAACGGGGACCTGCCTACCCTTGGCGGAGACACGCGCTTCTGTTCGTCCGTTTGCACTCCCGGTGCGCCGCGCCGCCGGGCCGAGGACGGACCCGCTGTTGCGCAGCCCGGGTCGCATCCCGATCAGAGCTATCTCGGCTAGCTTTTGCTGTTCCTATCCTTCCACTACGCGAGCCCCGTAGTGTCCGACCAGCTCGACCTGCGGGATCGCCCTTGCGCATCCTCTCAGCGCGTTGCCATGGCGGATCCGAGACACGCCGCCTCCGCAGAGATCACCGGTAGTCTATCGCCTTGCTCAAGCGCGGCCTTCACCGTTCTGTGAGGACGTTTGACCGGTGGAGATTTCGCAAGATTCGGGCTCGCTCTGTTGGTTCCGACCACTCGGACGCTCGCCAGCACGCCAGCGTCGCCGATCGACACCGACTCTTACGCGGCGTTGCAGAGCTCGGCGATGACGCCCCTGTCTGCGTCCGAAGCGACACCGACCGTGCACGGGTGCCTGCCACGGAGCAGACGGACAGTCGGTATGGCCCCCTCCGCTTCACGGGCCCGGAGCCAGCGAATTTGTTCTCCGCGCAGTGGAGCAGCGAAGGCTGGGCGACATTGCGGGAGTCCGAGGCGACCAGTCTCCACGACTCAGCGTTCTACGAGCGTATCTCTGCGACCCGCCATTCGTACGGCGGCGTTCCGGACTTCCACATCGGCGGCGTCTGTACCGATACTCCGCGCGGGCCCTTGTGGTCGTGTCGGCACTGGGGAAAGCGGTTGTGTGGCGCCTCTTCAGACAGTCAAGAAGGCACGCTCCCCTCCTTGTGGACCACGACGTAGCGGCGTTTCAGCTGCGTCCCCGAGGTTCCTAGGACAGGTCTTTCGTACACCGCTTCGACTGGCGGCCTGACCTGGACTTTTCTCCCGTGCTCCTACCAGCCATCTTTGCGCACGGGGCGCCTCAGACGCGCTCCAGTTTTCTAGGAGGTCGCGCTCGCGGACTGGGTGGTCGCGAACCTGTGCGAAGTCGCATATTTCGCTTTCGATGGATGCTTGCTCCACGTCACGCACGCCATGTTCTCGTATGTTCCGCAGGTTGACTTTGACTGCTTCGGGAGGTACGCGAAGTTCACGACCGGCTTGATGCGTCGCGCCTCGGCGGCCATTCAGAGCGCGGACGGGACTCGTGCGGTCGTCGAACGTCACCCCGAGAAGCTGCGGTATTTGCCCTATGACTGGCGGACCGAAGCCGTAGACCATGCGGCACTTCAGTCCTACGGGTCACTGCCGCCCTTGTGCTCCTTCGCCGGTTTCCTGAGGATTACAGAGATTTCCTGGCTCAAGTGCGCCACGACAAACGCGTGACACTCGTTGATGTTTGCGCCAAGCTGCGGGACTACCGAAAACCTCTGAAGTCCCGTTCGGTTTCTCCGGAGGGCCGGAAGTGTGGCGGTTGAGCCCACGCGGTCGTTGTCACCTCCGAAGTCCCCCACGCCAGCCGTTCTCGAGGCTGCACACGGTCGTCTTGATGACGGTCATGTCGCGAACACCGCGGCCGCTGGAGCTCACGGAGCGTAGGGCCTTGGAAAAAGGAGGCGCCACGCCGCTCCCTTGTACGCTGTGGCCCTTGGATACCAGCCATGCGCGTTGCCAGGCAGAGGTACGCCACTTGCGGGAAACCGCTGGGTCGGTTGCGCTCCTTCGAACTGGATATACGCGTACGGAGTCCTCTCTTCTCTGAACACGTAGTTCGGCTGCGCGCTCGCATCCCGGACACGAATACAATCCCCGATCTGGTTGTTGCACAGTGATCAAGTTTTCGAGGCGCTTAAAAAAGGACTGGAGTGCAAGCAATTCGACTTCTCGTCACCGGAAAAAGGTACTATCTGCGCAACGAAGATAATCTTGTAAAACGGCTTTAGCCTACCCTCCTCGACTCAGCGCCCGCTTGCCCGAGAACGATCCATGGCCAGGCGAGACGCTGTGAAGAAGACGCCTCGCCACCTGAGTCTTCTCGTCGATCCGGTGATCCGCGTGGGATTAACTGCCAATTTGCTTTTGCAAAGCAACACTTGAAACATTAGGGATTCGAGAAACCGGCTCCTGCGTCGCCTGTGCAAAGAAGTCGGCACCCTTTCGTTCGCCGAGCAAGCACTTTTGCGGCGTGCGCTTATTCTGCGTCGTCTCTTGCCCGAATCGACAGAAGAAAACCGCGAGGGATGCGTCTTTTGATGAATAGGTCAATCCATACGAGAAGCGTCATCAGTTTTGAGGTGGGTACAGAAGTGCGCATTCCGGAACAGGACCACCCGTTCCGAAGCTACTTCGAGTTGAGGTGCAGAAATGATGGAACCATTTTCCAAAGAAGGCATTCGGACGGTGATGGACAGAGAACGTTAACCTGATCCGTCCCCATTGGCATCCTGTCGCTCTAGAAATGATCAAAATGCAACATTGAAATTGCTCCGACTCTGATTCGAATGGTACGGAGAGCGGCACGCATCATCGAAAATCTGACGGGCAGTGCACCCCGCAGTGTTGCTTATTCGCGCGCTCTCGCCTGCTCGTCTGCCGCTGGGCTGCGGACGGTGACTATCCGACGTGTCTTCTGATCGGCGAGGCAATAATGGCGCCTTCGGGCTAACACCTGCGATTCTCGGTGACGCGTCTCGTGGTCCCGAAAAAGACTCTGCGGGTGCGACGGCAGCTTTGCCGATGCATTCGTGTGAGTTCGCGGCGGCAGTAGCGACTATATCTCCGTTGAGTCAGTGCTGCGTTTTGCGGGCCTCACTCTGGAGGACGTCCCTGAAGAGATCCGATATCAGCAGAGGCTGGGAATGGGGAGACTGTTTACATAGCACCAGAGCGGCTATAATATGTGGCGCGCGACCGGGGATATCAATGAAAAAGATTCTTGGAGCTCTCCAATAGACAAGCAATGCATGTTCAGTAGTTCAGTGGGAAAATGATTTCAGATATCAAAATTTTGTCACGTCATACTGTGCTTATGATACTTCTCAAAAAGAATCAAACGCATCAATCAATAATTTTAATTTCCCACAGTGATGCACGTGGCACAAAGAAGGGCATCCATACTGTAACGTACAATGCGAGTAGTTAACAGAGCGCAGTCCGACACGGTTTCAATTAATGATTCGACAGTGTACCATATGGTTAGTACCGCGTGTGCATCTTAGCGCATCAAAGGCAACCACACTGTGGAGTTCTAGGCATAAGCTTGTAAATCCTTTGAAAGGGAAGCCAAAGGGCAGCCGGTCGCAGGGAGTTTATATCATCTAACAAAGTAGTAGGAGAAGTCTAAAAATGGGGAAGCTACGGTACCCTTATTGAGAGGCTTCGGTGGACGGTCAAAAGTAAGCAGGTGCACGAACTCTGCTGAGAGTCGCCAGGTGGTGCATTGTATGCAGGTGTACGACGGTGTCTAGACCTCGGTGAGGAGTCGTCCGGAAAATGCATAGTATGCAGTGGTGTGCAGATGCATGGATCGTGTGTGAGGAGAAATGCGGACAGTGCATATTATATCACTGCATATTATGCAGTGATATTCATGTTGAGAACGGGCAGGAAGTGTGTGCAACTATGAGGAAGACACGGTAAGCAATGATGACAAAAAATAACAGATTAAGAGGCACAGGCAGAGCCCGTAAGGGCTTTTACGCCCGCAGCCGCGTGTAACAGATAAAAGTATCGAAACTATGACAAGAGTGACGTCACGTGACATTATCTCACGGGAACAGTGACGATATGATATCTTGTAACGGTATTGTGGTGACTTGCGACGATATGATGTCCTTTAACGGTATGATGGTCGCTTTCTGGCGATATTATAGCCTGTACCACTATGACGGTGACTTTTGCGACGACATGACAGTTGTAATAGAATGATGGTCCATAAAACATTCACAGTTTGGCACATAACCTAATTTAAATTGCAGACCAAATGAAGAGCACTAAATTGTAAATGGAGGGAGAGAGGATGACGGTGTGAGAGAAGGTATGAAGTGTTGTCAACGTAACACACACTAATAGAAAGGAAATTTCGACTGTGAAATGAAGCGAAATGCTTCTTCGCACTTCCATTTTAAGAAAATGCTGTAAACTGGAAACGAAAGGCTTATAATTTGTGTAGACTAGAAAATTGATTTTCCAAACAAAATTTTATAGAGCATCTGTGGAATTTAGGTCGGCCAAAATCACTCTGTGCGGTTGTTTTAGTGTCGGCAGATATTTTGTGACGCGCCATGGTCACTTTTACTGGAGAGCTGCGAGTACTGAGAGCCCGACATTGACCAGCTGCTCGCCGCGGTCGTACGACGTGATATCAGTATCGGGGAGGAACACAAGATTAAGGACCGCAAACTGAAGCGCCTCTGCAATACTTGCAGCCGGGGCGATGAGTGCAACTTCCGCGAAAACGCTCTCCTTGGCGATGGCGTTGGCTCACGCGTATCCAACTTCCAAAACTACAATTGAGAGAGCGGCTCTGCACAGAAACGGGAAATGAAGATGGCGTTTCTCAGGTCCATTACCAACACTCTGGACACGTTCTCCATCTGCAGTCGCCAACAGGTAGGTAATGTATTACAAGGTTCGTTTGACAGCTGATTTGCGGTAGAGTTCTGATGTCGTATTTCCGAAAAGCGAATGCGGCCCTGTAGCACAGCTGTAGCAGCAGTAAAGGCCGCGGCGCTGCGGCGCACTTGTCGCCCTCGAAGGACGGGCTCGCAGAGCTGACCTCCGAACTTTCCCTTGAGTTGCGCAAGCGGCAACGCTCTGACGCGCGCGGTGCCTTCGCGATGTGCCCTCCGTGTTCGGTGCGCCGCATCGATTGGTGTCCCCACTCCTTCGCGCAAAGCGCGCGCACCTCGGCAGCCGTTGCCGGCGCCGGGACACTGTCACCCATTTCGGGAATACGAAGAGCTCCCAAATGGATGGTATTGCGGATCCTTCGCGGCGGGAGTGGGATCGGCAGACAAATGATCGATGACGAAGGGCGCACCGCACCAAAGTTGCGCGATTCATCAGGCTCACGGATGCGCCCCACTCTAGTGGCAAAGGGAGATGAAGCACATCAGATATACACGTGAGAACCATAAGGGTTTATATCGCGGGACAATCTTAGTGTAAAAATCGTTTTGATAGGGATTCACTCCTGTAGTAGTGTGGGCATTGTATGCATACGGGCGTACAGCCTACTGCTGCATGGGCTTAAAGCCCTTCTTTTTCGCGGACCATACTTCCATACAGGTTGTATACAGTAAGCCTCGTGCAACGTAGTGTATAATGCAAGTGGTATGATAGACACCATCAGCGGCAACTCAGGTGTCCCGCCAGGCGCTTCTCAGTAAATGGGGCAACCCGCGCTTGGTCTAGCTCTTGCCACTCTCTGTGGATCGTACGCTCCGTAGTTGAGAAAGCCCAACAACCACTTGCCTCCACGCAGTAAGCCGTACCCCTGCCCTCGAACTTGACGCTTCCAAGACTACAGCTGGACGTCTTCGTTCTCTTGCGATTGGATTACGAGCCCAACTGCGTTTTCTTTTTGCTCATTTGCTACGCCTTCTTCCATCTGAAGAGATCGGCATTCAGAGCCTTGTCTGGGCATCTGCCTAATTTGTAGGGCCGGTCCGCCGTTCTGTCTGGAACGCCGTTCCGCTGTCCGATTTCGGTCAAGCAATAGCATGCCCAGAAGTACAGGACGCCATTCTGCTGTTACATCTCAAAATATAGTTTTTGGTACCTGAAGCCAACGACGGTGTTTCGGCGTGGCACACCGAAAAGAATCGAAGGCACAGCCTTTGTGTCACTCTTTGAGAAGAGTTTTGTAGCTCATCAAGTGTGGTACACTGTTCCGGTGTCAAACCTCGGTAAAACGATATCATGACCAGAATACGGGACGCAGTTTTGGGGTCCCCCTTCAGAAGAATTTTCTCGATTCGAGAATAATTCTCGATTCTCGAAAATAACTTTTATACTCTATTCCGATCTTCTACCTCGAAAAGCTTTGTCCAGCACATGAAGGCAACCACGCCGTTTCGCTGTGCCACGTAGACGAGAATTGAAGGCACCGCTTTTTTTTTCACTCTTTCAGAAGAATTCTTGCACTTCATAAAGTTGCGGACAACTTTTCGGTGTACGATAACAAACCGTCGAGGAGCCTGCACATATCCAGAAAGCCAAAGACTTGCTGCGAATCCAAAATGCCAAAAGCTCTGCGAAACATTTGACCTTACAGGAAGCGTAAACGGCTTCTCCCGGAAGGCCCCAGAGAAAAGCTTTTGAAGGGGCGCGGAGCCGGCCCGGCCCGCCCTCAAATGGGCACCCTCAAGGGCCGCACGGGCTCGCACGAGCAGCGGAGCCAGCGAATGCGCCGACTCGTGAGCCCTTTAGGTGCTTCATCTTTCTTATTTACAGAATGTTTGCGCACATTTCTGAATTTTTCAGAAATGAACGGGAAGCGGTTTTCTATATTATACAGCTGGAATGTCCTTTTTTTTACACTTCCTCAGCCTTGATAAAATATGATACGCCCGCGGTATGGTCCAATTGTCACATTGTGCAAGCATTGTACTATTCGCGCAAATGGAAAAAAGCAGTTTTCGATGTAGTTGTAAGAGTGCGGACAGCTCTATTTTTCCGAATTGCGCTGTATAATATCGACGAAGAGTGTCGTATTTTGGGGTAGTGGGAGATTAAAATTACTGATTGATGCAGCCAGTTCTTTTCAATATGTATCAAACGCACAGTATGATAATATTTGGAATTTGTAAAATATTTCATCATGAAACTTTTGCACGTAAGTCCTCAAAATGGCTCCAACGTCATTGTGCGCGAAACTTTTAATTCTTGCAAGCATTGAAAGGGACAAGTGCCCGAAGTTGGTGTATGTGACAATATATCGAGAAGCTAAGTTCGACGCATTGGGAAGTGTTCGTGACTGACGTTTGGTTTTTGCACGCAGATTGCTCGGAAACTACCCTCTTCGACGGTGCAGACAATGCTCTATTCGCCGCCACTCGGAACCGCGTCTACAGTAGAGAGCTTCTGGATTTTTTCTGTACCACTGTCAGGGCCTCGGTGGCCCGTTAAGAGAAGCTTAGGAATTATCAAAGAAATTTAGCAGTAGCACATCGATCTCCGTTTTTCGACTCGTTTCTTGACTATCCACGAAGCGCCGATCAGCAAGTACTTGCTTTTTGTAGTTTCTTCGTCCTAAATCCGTATCGTTATGCAAGCACATATCGGCAATTTTCCATTGTCGCATCTGCCAGGAGATGCCAGGGAGATTTATTGGGCTTGTCATAAACGGAGCTGCAACTGGACTAGTTGGAGATCTTCCCCAGTTCGACCATCCGCCAATACGAATTCTGCCTGCGAAAACGTCTTCACTGTTGCAGTAGATTCTACAGAGTACAAAAAGCAGACGTTTCTTTGAGGCTTTCAGAAAATTTTCTTATAATCAAAATAATGGTGGAAAATTATCCGGTGTAATTTTAAGCGACACAAAACAGCAAGAGTGAAGAGCAGGCGAGTCGCTTTTCAGCGGAAGCAATAATGAAAACCAGATTTTTGCTGTGTGCCAGTTTCTCATCTCCATCTTCGAAATTATGCCAGATCTAAGTCGTGCCAAGTGCATCTGGATTTCATATGACATTCTCCCTCACCATGGGCGGGACCAGGGCACATTAAATCGCAAGGTTGGCGATACGGATCAGAATGAAATGGGAGATGAAAGTGCGCCAAATGCAGTCCGTCATGCGGTCTCTTCTGGCAATAGCGGAAAGTCAATTTTTCGCAATCGCCTTCCCACGCGCGGGTTGCTATGCTAAGTTACTGACTTTGCTCGATGTTTTGTTACGAGCTACGTTCCCGCAACTTTGTGTCATAGAAGAGGCGCCTGTGAAATTTCTTCTGCACTGCCAGATATTCCAATTGCATTCTCTACGTGTGACCATTGTCATGCAGATTTTGAAAGTCATCATTATGTACAACCATAGCGCATTTTCATCTCGGAAGTTCAATCTTGCGCAAAGTCTCGGTATTTCCATGGTCCTGTCGCTGTATATCTTTCTCTTGGAAACGGAGAAATCGACGAGAATGACGACAAATATACTTTATAAGTCATTCGTAGCTTTGCTTACCGCATAGCTAACGTACTTGACGAAGCAAGAGAGACTGGGACGTCATTTTCGCACGATTTGAAAGCGATTAGTCAACCAAAGCTTCGGAACACAACGCTAATACCGAGTGGCGGTGGATGAAGGCTCAGACAATCCAATTATCAAAGAGGATTAATCCCAAGCTGATTGGAATTTCATTAATGACGGCAAGCGAAAGTCTCACTATAGCTTTGTTGGTTTTGATTACAAGATTCATCTCTTTACCCAGTCAATTGTATTACGACAATGCTTGCAACATAGCGAAGTAAATTGTAGTGAGATTCCGATGGGTGCTGAAACAGAGTCAGCTATGATCTGTTTCATTTTAAATCGCATTCTCGTCCAGCGATTCAGACTGCTAAAAGGACATATTTTGCACAGAACTTCTGGCCCTGAGACTATTAATGCCCGCAGGTCGACTTAAAGAAACAATATTAGATTTTTGAACGGAACAAACGTTAAGCCCTTTTTAAAAGCGAAATCGATGTTCATAAACCTTCGTTCACTTTACAAAGAATCAATGGGAGTTTGGGACGTGGAGAGCAGTGATCTTATAGAATGTGGTCACAAACCGTTCCCCTGTCACTACATGCGTGTCGTTAGCGAACATATCCCCATTGAGCCGGCAAGCGTTTTTCACCCCGAAGGTCTACAAAATCTTAAAAGACAAAAAATGCGATGAGTAGTAGCACGTGAATAAAAGACCCAAAGAGCTTCATGGCCCGTTCCCTGAGCATAGAACCATAAGTATCAATGAAACGCAAGCTTCAACCATGCCCTAGAGGGAAAACGACGAAGCATATAAACAGGTCACATGCTATTTTACGTTCCCGAAAATAATCAAAAAACCTGCGTAGAATAGGCAGAAGAAAAGCTGCCCCATCCCCAATGGGTACGGATGTGAGACTCTCTAATCAATCAGATGAAACCGTGTCGACCAGTTTTGAGCTGCTGAAAGTATAGTTCAGTTAGTACCGCAAGACACCGTGGCGCACAGGGATGTTTCCAATGTTTTCTTCTTAGCAGGATTGATCCTTTGCGATATCGCAGCAGTGGCAGCGAATTCAAAATAAGCTTCCTCCTCTGATGGTCTGCGCTGTGGAAACAGTGAAGTGGGATACAGGGGGAATGCGAGCACGATCGAGAAAGGCACCTCTCTTGCAGTTAGGCTGATTTTCAGTTGCACAAAAAATTCGCAAGTAGTTCACAAACTGACTGGGTGCCCTTTCGAAGTGCGCTAGAGCCCCACCACCATATGCGCTCTCAAAATAAGCTTTAGAAAAATTGTTAGATTAAGATAAGATGTGCCCACGACCATACCTGAAAGTAGGCTGGTAGCCCGAAATTTACGCCCCGGCGAACAAAACATGGGGCAACTTCGAATACTTTCCCCACCAGTAGACACAGTGGAAATTTTGTGAAACGCAGGCGAAATCAATAAATGGTTACATCTTCCTCTTGGCAAACGATATTGTATGAAACAAAACAGGTTTTCGCTATCAAAGATTAACAGCATTGACAATATAAGACACGATTCAGTTTAATGTCGTGTCAGGAACAGAAGACGGCAAAAAAGAAATGAATATGACCTTCTCGAAAGAGGAGAAACCGAACTAATTTTGGATAGCTGTGATGAGGCCATTAATGCTGACAAGGGAATAATAATAATAATAATTCACTGCTTACCCCTAAGAGGCTTTCGCAGAGCGGTGCCTTATTCAATTACTCT
>JADWZK010219876.1_pt1 | contig 11943 bp, 13 predicted proteins | sample 8957641 | NCBI WGS metagenome assembly JADWZK01 (sample SAMN16576796, study PRJNA672827) | algae metagenome | host: rhodolith | place: South Korea: Udo, Jeju | collected 2014-09-18 | reverse complement strand
TCTCTGTCGACACCCTCGGCCGCCCTCGCCCGCCTCTCCTTCTGCTGCTTCCCGTGAACGCTCCCTGGTACAGATGCTCGCGGATGCCGCCCGCGACCATACTGCACACCGCCGATGCCCGTGCCTGTGACCGTACCACGCACCCGCACGTCCGTCGCGACGCTTCCGCTCTCTGGCATGCCCTGCGCGCCGAGCTTGCGTCATGGAACCTTATTCTGTCTGTATGGAAAGCTCCTGACCTCCGCTCCCGTGACCTCACTTCCGTCCGCCTCACCCCAGATCACTTCGACGCCGCGAAGATTGACGCCGCTAGAGGCGTTTTTGAAGGCTCAACGCATCGCCCAATGGCTTGAGAATGAAGCCGCAACCGACCTCGACCGCAGCGGCGGGCCGCAAGTCAAACCCCTCGAAGATCCCGCGTACCGTTGGGCGTACTCTGCCACCCGTACCGGTACTGACTCCGTGAGTATGGACTGCGAAGTACGGGGTGTCACCCTGGACTATACCGAGGTCAAAGCCGAGGAGCGCCTGTGTCGTGAGCTCTTTCGTTTGCTGAGGGCTGGCAGAATGGACGAAGCGGAGCGTATATGTAGGGCTGCGGGGCAACCATGGCGAGCCGCCATTATTGCCGGCGGCAAGTCGTGTTCAGCTGTTGCTGCTAATGGGCGTAAAGGTGACGCGAGACGTTCATGGCGCAGTGCTGTTGCCGCCATGGCTCGCTCACGTGCCAATATTCCTCCTCATGAGCGCGCCCTGTATGGGGTCCTTGCCGGCGTCATGGAGCCGGCTTTAGCCGTCGCAACTGACTACGAGAGTCATGCATGGGTCAGGATTACAACGGCTCTTGATGCTGCGTTCGAAAACGCTCTCGGAGAGGCCGCTGCTGAAAATATCGTTGTCAGCGATGAAACTTTACTGCAGATGTTCCGCGAATGCGAAGGTGCCAGTGTTGGACATGACGGAGTACCTGGTGAAGTCCATGCTCAGATTAGAGAAGTACGCTCGTATTTTTCTCTAGGTGAGGATATTTCAGTGGAGCATCTGGAGAAGTTGCTTGAAGCCCTGTCGAAGCTGGCGCGGACAGGCCTGGAATTGAAGATCGAATGGGTTTGCCGCATGGCCGCTCACATGTGCATCTTCTTGAAGTATGCCGAAGTGCTGCATGATGTAGTTGAAAACACAACGGCTATGGCGAACTTTGAAGACGCCTTGCAAGCATATCCTCGATTGGTCATCGAGAAAGACTTGGACGAGGATGCGCGTGCTGTGGAAGCGGGTACAATTCTTCCAGCTCGACCACTTGTAAGTGAACTGGCGGCAAGACTGTTGTCAGAACTTCTAAATCCAGAAAACATTGTCAGTGTGTATGCAGACTTAATGTGTGCCGCGTTGAGAGCAGATCTGCGTCACGAACGGGCGGAGGCACAGCGCGTTGGTGTGGCGCCACGCGAGGTAGATGACCGTCGTGCCCTATGTTTGGAAAATGCAGGCGCCCACTTTGACCGAGAGACGCTGGACAAGTTGGTGCTTCAAGTGGTCGACCAAGTTTGGGATTCTCATTTATTGGACGGCCCGGACGTCGCAACCGGCGATGCGGACCTGATTGAAACGACAGAGGATGATGAGCTGGCATACCGAGCCATCGAATTTCTGGCGCATCCGCCATTCCCCAACTGCGGGGAAGCTGTTTTGCGAGCGACCACCGCGGCTCGCCGTTTTTTCCTTTACGGACGACACGGTGCTGCCCGAAAGCTTGTGGAATGGTTCCCAAAACTGATATCGGGACAGTCGTCTCAGGACGAATGCGTGGATGCAGTGCGGGAGCTTGACGCGTGGCGGGCGTACATGAATGCGCTTGCCCGTCACAGGGATTGGCGGGAGTATTTCTGCTCACATCGCCCGATGCTCTGCCACCGAATGTACGCGCAGCAGCCGTCGGCCCACCCGGGTCTGTGTCATATGAGGTTCAAGCTGCTGCAAGTGTGCAATTGGAGAAGTTCGAGGCTGAGATGGCCGGGTACGAGCGCGTCGTCTCCAAGCTGTGCGACTCCGCCGTTGAAGCTCTCCGCACGGCTCTTCTGTTTGACGGTGGATGGATGAACTTCGCTCGAGGAACGTTTGACCCAGACGCGGATCCGGAAGAGGCGGCGTATGTACAGCGGAGGGCAGAGGAGATTGAGTCAGTGCGGCGCATAGCAATTCCGCAGCTCGTGGCGCTGCTACACAATGTGCTGCATGAAAGCGGGTTCTTTAGCGAGGCGGTGGACGTTGCGACTATAGTTGCGGATGATGCTACCAAACTATACGAAAGCTTTGGAAAGCAGGAACTGCAAGAGTTGTTGAAGCAGGTTGCGGATAGCGCGGTGCTGCTTGCGGATGGCTGTGTTAAGAACGGAGATACAAAGCGCCCGTACAGAGGCTTTTTCTTTGAAGAGTTCCCCTGATGCTTAAAATCTTGGGATTGCGCGTGGCTTCATTATCTGTATGGCAACCCCAGTACTCTTAGGACTAACATTTTAAAAAAAGACGCTCCCTCCTCAAACTGTGCCAACTGCTGTTTACTGCTTTGATCGGAATGAGATCAGCTTTTCCGTGCTTCCACAATACAACAGAAGGTACAGCACTCTGTTACAGAGGAATTTTCCAAGAGTTAAAGGCGCGCGTTGACATTACTACCGACATTGCATGCGTTTGCTGGCCTCCCCCTCGACTCCATCTTATTGCTTCGTCGTGCGTTCAAACAGTCCGTATGTCTTCTTAATGTTATTAAATTTGTAAAACAGAATACTAAATAGTTGAAGAACGCAAACACCGTCTCGAACGAGGATTCGCTACCACTCGATGTCCATGAGCAGACTGGCATGTCTCTATTCTTCAACTAAATGCTATGGCGAGAGCTCAAGCTCGATTTCCATAAAATCGAGTTTGAGCTCTTGCCATAACATTTAGATCCGCAATGCCGGTAGCAATACTGAAAACATCTGAAACAAAGGGGAGAAGTAAGAGCATGCACAAAAGTTGCCCATATGGCTATCTTATTTCACTAAGTTTAGTCGACTGGATCATTTCATACGAGGAAGTTAGAGCACTTATTTGCTTTCCGTTGATCAGAGCGTCTCATATGCAGCGGAAGAACTGGGTCTGAACGTACATCTCCCATGAGCACATCGAGCCTTTCCTTCCGCTTGGATGCCATCCGAACATATCAATACATATTCTATCTGAGCTTGAGCTTGGGTCGAATAACGTATCACTGACATTGCATGGCACTAGGGTTGGGGTCGCCAGCAAGTCTTGAATAACGACTATGCACAGTCATGGCCAGACACAGACGTTCTCTCAAACCTGCCCTCTAAGCAACATAGTTCTGCTTTCCATATTACGATACAGTGCTTCAAAGTTAGAAAAACCCAGTTCCAATTAGCAAGAATCGAAGTCTTCAAAATCCCACTACTGCTTCCGGCTGTCATACACGGACGGAGGGCCATAATCTGCTTGCGCAAACATTTGCAAAAGTGGCTCCGGATATCCGCCGACAAGGAATAAGTTTTGGTGCAGGACAAGAAACTCGTTCATCCCCTCACGTAGCAGCGCACCAGGGACGTATAGAGATCGCTGCGGACCAGGCACTCCTGTATGAAATCGCCCAACGTTGAACCCATTAACCCACAGGACCCCTCGTCCAAATACTCGCACGTAAGTACCCGGCAGAAGCCCATCGCGGAACTGTTTCTGCGTTCCAGGTCTGATCCAAAGGGTACCGCGGAATAGTGTCGGGACACTCTCCCTGTCGTTCAGTGGTGGACGCTCGTTGCGCCCCACGATTGCACTGAGCAACATTGGCACAGTATCATCCCCGCGGCCGGTTGGAAGAAAGTCGTGGGAGCTAGTGAATGATATCGGGAATATTTTGAAGCCTTCTAGGGTCTTCCCTGCAAGTGTTGCGTTTCCCAGTAAACCTTTTCGATCATGTAGCCACTTTGGACCGTAGTTCACACGTCCACGATTCTCCACGAGGATGTCGATTCGCTTGGTTCCGAGAGGAATTTTGATTCTTTTGAAAGCGACCTGATCAACGGCAAGCTCATTGTTCCGATCGACTGTACCAACAACATTGTCGTCGGCGATGACGTACGCATAGTCGCGTACATGTGCCAGTTGAAGCGGAAGCGCATCAGTCGCGTCTGCGTAATTGTTGTAGTCGATTTCGTGTCTGTACAGAACAAACCCGTATCCTGGACCAACTTGCTCCATGGAAAGGGGAAAACGAGAATATACTCTCCTGTCTGCAGCGACATGCAACAAATCCAATAAAGGGACACTCTCTCTCAGTTTCACCAAACCTGCGTAAGCAGCGAGAGAATGCGGGGTCGGCACGTTCTTTGTCATTGCCGCCAGCTGCTGGTTGTTGCCAACGCTTTGCCAAAACTTGCGCAGCAATTTTTGCATCGGCAGATACTTTTCCGGTCTTATACGAGCATCCTCAGTCATAAAACCGTCGTAGTCGTAACTTGTTGTTGTCGCGAGATACTCGCCACTGAAACGGTCTATATTGGCACCAGACATGAACCCGAAGTTGGTGCCGCCAAAAAACATGTAAAGATTGATGCTAGACTCCAAATCGAATAGAACAGTATGCATTTGGTCCACCACATCGTCAGGTGAGCGGGTATGGTGCGCCTCCCCCCAATGATCGTACCAGCCGCTCCAGAACTCTCCGATCATAGATGGTGCGTCCGGTTGAATTCGCCGTAAAAGAGAGATCTTCGTGGCGACGTTTTTTATCCAGGTTGATAGTCTTAAGCACGTCACTTGTTCTGAAAGGAGATCCGTTAAGAATGGCGGTGCTTCCCCCGTTATCACTGGTGAAGAGAGTCAGACGAGGTCTACGGAGCCCTCTTGTCTCCCACATGCGCTTGACGAGATGCATGTATTCCACATCTTCGCCGAAAGCACCAAACTCGTTCTCTATCTGCAACGCTACGACCGGCTTACCCAGATACGGTCGGACTTGCTCCGCAACGGCGTCAAAATATCGGGCGACTGGGGTAATAAAAGCGGGGTCCGTCGAACGCAGCTTGACGTGTTTATTGCGCAAAACCCAAACCGGAATACCGCCAAGGTCCCATTCGGCGCAGATATAAGGCCCAGGACGAAGAAGAACCATGAGACCTACTTCATGGGCGGCCTCCAAAAATCCTCGAAGGTCAAGCATTCCGGAAAAGACAAATACTCCTGGCGAGGGCTCGTGTAGGTTCCAAGGGACGTATGTTTCGATAGAATTGAGCCCCATTGCACGGGCGGCGCGCAGTATGGTGGGCCAGGAAGTAGGAAGGGCGCGGAAATAATGTACGGAGCCAGAAACGATGCGGATGGGGACATCATCGAGGGTGAAATTGCGGGTTGAATAGGACAGGACATGAGCATTTGCGGCGCGCTGTCGTCGAGAAGGTCCTTCCGCATAAATACCGGAACTTGGGAGATTGCTGGAGCTGGGAGAACTGGGAAGCAGAATGAGACCAGTGACGACAAGAAATACGATGACGGACACGACGACTGTACGGACATAGTGTGAGTGCATAAGCTTGTCAAGGAAAAGAGAGTAAGATGGGTGGGAAGGAAGGGGGAAGACTACTCACTGAAAGGGGCGCCTAGGGGCTTGGATTTGGGAGCGAGAGAGGACCTTGATGGGCGAGAACCGGGAGCGGAAGATGTGATCGACGAAGGGTGAGCAGTGGCGGAGCGGGCGCGGAGCGAGGGCTGGGTTGGGTGGCCAGCTCCCGTCCCAGACGCCGGAGTGCGGCCGATGTCTTCCCCACGCAGCATCTTCCTAATGGAAGGGGAACAGAGGGTTCTTTTTTCGGATCAGTACGGCGATAGGAGATCACCGGGACTTTGGCGGTGTGAATCCGACATTGACTGGAAGCATTCAAGAGCGTACCGTGGAGCTGAGTACTGTGAAGGGGGTTCGTCTGCGGGAAAGACGGTTTTTTTGAGATATAGTGAGCGGAGATTTGAATTGTGAGATAGTGGCGAGAATTTGTGACTGACGGCCACAACGGCACATCCGCCTGGAATGCATTGGTTCATTCTTCCGGTGAGGGGTGACGCGAAACCGGATTGGCAGCTGCAAAAGTACGGGGCGATGCATTCATTCCAATCATAAGCCCCTGCACTTCTTCAGCAGGACCCAGGAATCAGGCGTCTTCGCAGTCTTCAGTATTCGCAATTGCAACCGGAAGCGTGCCGCGCTAACTTTCATGTAGCAAAACTATTACTCTATGTTGTCGGCGGCACATAATGCTCATGATGCACACTCCCCACTGAATTAAGAATCTCGGAAGAGGAAGAAGGGGAGGCGAGGAATCACAATTTTGAGTGCATGGGACTAAAATTCTGAGAACCCCCCAGGAAAACAGTACATAACCAAAGGAAAAAGAACAGTCTTTGAGGTCCATGCCCCGACAAAATGCATCGTCTTTGATGGACAGCATAAATGCGAAGGAGAGAATGGGGCAGACTGCGCAGTGTACGCAATCAACCGTCAAGATCCAGAAACTAAAAAAATTCTGACCCATACCCTTACGCCTGTCTTGAAATGTATAGTACAGTACTCGTCGGCAAAACAAATCACGACCGATTCGCGGTCCAACTGGCAAAGTTCCTCACAAAGTCCTCCTGTTTCAGGCCACCCCCGTCCGGGCTGTAAAGACGCTCCTTCCGCAGTGCCTCGTCCGCGCTCTCGCCCTCATATATGCGCCAGCAGCTCACCATCACTCCGGTACGCCCAATTCCGGCCTTGCAGTGTACAAAACAAACCCCGCCATTGTCGCGCACTTTGTTCATGATCTCGATAAATTCCTCAACCTGGTCCAAACTTGGAGTCCCAAAGTCTTCGATTCCCACGTTACGCAAATTCAAACCTCGTACACCGCTCGTCACCAACATATCGTCTCCTTTCCCCGCGTCCCCAATACTCCAGCATGGGGGCCTGCCCATTGGTTTGCCCGGTCAGACCCACGTAGGTCCACTACAGTATCCACACCGTAGTCCAGCAACCAACCAATACCTCGTGGCGTCGGCTGCCCTCCCCGCACCATATGGGGGTTTACCACTTCAAAGTTTGGGATATCATGCATCGCCGGTCGCAGCAGCATCGCCTGCCCCGCTGGACGCCGCACCGCAAGGTCCGTTGCTAGAGACTCTAAAAGCACCCCATGCAAACGACTACAGGCCTGCTCAACCTCCTCCGGTACAGCCTTTAACGACATGCGCATCGCCTCACGCACTGACTGCACCGCATCTGCCAATCGCCTTTTCCCTCGCACTCTGTAGTCATCAACTCCCAGACTCGTCGCCGCCCGCACCAACACAGCGACCGCATCAGCCCAACATGGGTCCTTGCGTTGCAGATCGGCAAAGCGGCGCGGGCAACCGCGTCACGCACAGTGCGCTCAAGCACGCGAAGCGATCGCAATTCCTCCAATAGAGTGTTTTCCACGAGAAGAGCATAAACCTCTGAGCCGCAAAGCAGCCGCTGCAAGCGGAGGTTGTCGAGCAGGGTGGCGGGCAACATCCAGCAGAGCGCAGCGGGCGCGCTCGAGAGCGGCGCGGGTGTAGGGCATCGGGGCGAGCGGCTCAAGCGCCACGCGCGCTTCCCACAGGAGTCCGCGCAGGGCGGCGCGTAGAGAAGTGTCGTCGGCGTAGGTGGGCAAGGCGAGCAAGGCAGCGCCTAGAGCGTCCGCACGGGAAGCAATTTCCCCGAGTATTCCACATAATGGAGTTGGAGAGGTGCAGCGGATGTGGCATGCAACGTCGTCCATTAGCAGAGCGACTTTGTGGCGGCGTAGCAGAGCGATGTGGGCGCGCAGCTCGGTGTCGGCGGACACAGACTGAGAAGCGGCGAGTAGTTCCAGGTCATAGGCGATTCCACGCAGCACTACACTTTCCGGCTGCGGTGCGCCTCCCAGTCGCGTAAGCCGCGCCGCTTCTGAACGCGATGTGCTACCGCCCTGGGACTCGGCGCACTGCGGACACTGCGGTCGTGGAGAAGAGCGATTCCTGCGCAGAGGCTGCACACTCTGCACACCGAAAGCAACAACTGTGGTCATCTTGCAGCGGAGACGGTAAGCCACGCAACGCGGTCTACTTCAACATTGCCTTTCACGGCGAGGCACAGCTTCCGCCGGAGAGGTTACTCGCGGAGAGGACTCTCGAGGTGGCTATTTCACGATTTTTGTTGGCGAGGCGTTTGTTCTCGTAAGAAAAGGACATGGTGTGATTCGACCGGTACGCAGAGAAATGATCACCATCGGTGAGAAGAGGACTTATATCGGTGGCAACTGAAATGAATGGATGGTACGGCTTGCATAATAACTCCGCGACCTCTTCGAAGACACGGGCTGCAATATTGACCAATCAGGGCAAGCAGTAGAACCAACCAAAATACTTCGCCATGGATTACATGTCGTTATTGTACGCGTCGATTGTGATCTAAATCTACTTTAAATCCGATTTAAATCTGGTCTGATGTCAGGTATTCCAGATCGTCTTGCACAAATTCGATCACTAAAGCAATCAGCCTTCGTACTCGGATCAGCTCACGCGCCGTTCAATCAACTACATGGCTTTCGTCGTACAGGATCTCACGTCGCCCATTGCACAGAAATATGTTTGAATAGTTCGTGCATTGCGGATTAGTGACGACTAGACCAGTCCTCGTTTCGCCTTCGGAGCTCTCAGCACGAGGGCCTTGGTTGGAAAATGGCGACCATGGGCGTCTTTAAGGTCGCTGCCTTGCTTCTGCTAGTGTGTGCCCTGCTTTCTCCAGGTACGACCTCACTTTCCTTGGCTCTACCTGTGGAACGCGATGTACCATAGTATTTGTGGAGTTCTCTAACGTCGAATCGTATTGTCTGGGTTTTCGAATCATGCGCTCCCGCTGCCCACACTGTCGCCTTCGCAGCAGTAACCGTAGTGCGCGCCGACGATGCCGTGTCTGACGAAGATCTTCTCGCTGAGGAAGCTGCTGCTGCTGCAGTGGGCCAGCAGGCGGAAGAGGAGGAGGACGAAGAAGGCGGCGATGCGATGGATGAGGATGCAGACTCAGCACGACTTCATCCGGACAAGCATCCGCTGACAGCGTTACCTCCACCAGCGCGTGACGTGTCCATTGCAGCCAAGTTCGTCGACGGTCTAGGGGATGACCGTACTCTCACGCTGGGAAATGATGTTCGCGTGCTAGTTGCACTGGCTAACAATGGCCGCTCTATATACCACGTCTGGGGGATTATGGGTTCTCTCAACATGGACAATCGCTTCAGCATGTACGTTCAGAACTTTTCCTACACAGGCGTTAACCATACCGTTCCTGCGGGCTCGGAGCTCAGCATGTCCTACTCCTTCACGCCCAATGAGCGCTTGGACACCCGCAACTTCCAGCTTTCGCTCTCAGTCTTTTATGAGGCTCAGAGTTCGGACGGCAGCGCGCTGCGTGGTCACTCCACCACATTCTTTAATGAGACCGTAGGTACCAAGGCCGGACCACAGAGCATCAATAATACCGCGTTCATGACGCTTGTTGTTCTGTTCTTGCTCGCTTGCGGTGGGCTTATTGCCTTCTTTCTGGCGCCATCGGCGGAACCGAGCAAGCGCGCGGCTGCGCAAGAAATGGGAACATCGCAGTCGAAAGACAGCGACTGGCTTGAAGAGCATAGTCGCACTATGCAAAGTGGGGGCGGAAGAGCCGCTCCATCAAAAGTTACCAAGAGACGATAGCTTTTTAATGAGACCTTACGGTACAGCTACTAAGACCACAATTAAAGTAACCTCCGCCCTCTTTGTCATCACAATCGCTCACATTTTTGGAACGAACATCGCAATGTCATGATCTTCCTTGACCGAGCGATCCTTGCCTTAAGCATAAGATATTCGACCACTGCTTCACTCATGCCCATATGGGCATGAGTGAAGCAGCACTACGCTGTACTATACTTCAATTGAGAATTGATTCCGCGGGAGACCACGTCCGTCGTCGTGATCCAATACCTTTTCGCCGTTGACAATGCTACGCTTTACTACCCACGAGAAAAATTCCAGATCTTATCTGTATGGGAGGCTCAAACCTGAGGATCAGCTATTCTCAGAGGCATATGCGACCGCAGTGTCTTTGATTCGCAAAACAGAAACTTCTCAGTTCGCATATCGAAAGCGCAATGCGAATTCCGCGGAACTGAAGACCATTGTCACTTCCACATGGACAATGGTAAATATGCTGAGAAAACCTTGATGAAATTTGGAAAAAGCCGTTTCGCAGGTAACAAGTCTGCCCTCCAAAGGAGAAATACAGTCATTTTCACAGTTAGAATTCCCACAAATACTTACGCCGGCGCCGCACCAACTGCGAACCAACCGCTTGATACCACAGATCCGCGCATGAAAGAAACGAAGTCCGAAATGACAGCGTTACAACGTCAGATGATTACGCCGACGCAGAGGCAAAAAGCTGCGAATCACAACAAAGAAAAGGCAAATGGTGAAAAAAACCACCACTCAGCCGAGAAACTGAAATGAAACATTTCCCAGTCAGTCACGACCCACTCCTATATTCACTCCACCTTCCGAAAAAAAGAAGTAATTTTCCGCTGGCCTGGCTTGTCTGGCTTTTTTGGTGTCACCTTCGCTCCTTGCGTCTTTCCTGTCTTCTGCAATTGTGAAGCTAATGCGTTTGAAGAGCTTCGTTTCGGATTCTTCTTGATCGGAGATTCTAGTGATGCCAATTTTTGTAGCGGAGGCAATTGCGAATAACCAACTCTTTCAGCAAAGCTCCGAGGAAATGAAGACACCGAAGCTCCTTCACTTTTTTGAGGCGCGAAGTACTTTTTCACGTCCAGCTTCACATTTTGCGACCGTGGAGCGGCCACAACTCTCTCTAGATCCTGGCTCATCTGCCTCCAGACAAGTCCGGAATGAAGAGTCTTGAGGACCTTGTCAGCTGCTTCTTCCCCGGGAATACCTCCGACGTCAAGCCAATTTTCGACATCTTCCTGTGTAGCAAGAATGCATGGAAGACGGTGATGTAACCACGAAAACTGCTCCGAAGCAGCCGTGGTACAAATCGTAAAAGAGTAGAGAGGTTCGTCGCTTCCTGGTGGGTTCCACACGTCGTAAATTCCAGCCATAAAGAGCATCTCTTCTGTTTCCTGGGGATCGCCAAGGTTAATGAGATAAGGTGTCTTGCGCGCAGTTTTTGTAAGCCCTTTTTCCCACTCAAAGAAGCCGGTGCTTACTACCACACAGCGGCGGCTTACGCGGGCTTTCAGAGCACCAGCAAAAGACGGAAGCTCCTGAATCGTCTCGCGACGGGCATTAATGAGAGCAGAGACCTTTCCTGCTGCGTTTGGTTGCGTCCACGATGGAATGAGGCCCCACTGTACCTCAAACGCGGTAGTGGACCAGACAAGGTTAGAACTAGATAGACACACAGGAGGATCGCAAAGGGAAACAGTCCGACACTTAAGGAAATGCTCACCTTCATCATTGCTATTTCAATAGATGGCGGGCGTACTGTGCCGCCAACGCCGTGTTCGACACTTTGCGCACGAACCAAAACAGGGGCGAATGTCGTCGGTCGCACGCTGCTTCGAGGGACATGTCGTTCTCTATGACCGGGTCTCCACTGCGCCCCGCCATGGACCGCTTGAAGGTTGTCCGCATCCACCAAAATCTGGTAGCCACCACACATCTGCGCAGGAGCTGCAAACGACTCGAGGTGTTCTATGGCAAGTGGACCTCGCTGCAAGTTAAAGGGGGGGGCTCTTGTCACGGGACAATTTCTCAAAAATTAATTGAAAAAATATCTTTTTCTACGAACTGCGGGATGATTTTTGGGTCATTCTGAAGCCGCTGAGTAAGCGGTCACGTCCATTAGTTCAGTTTATTGTA
>JADWZK010326230.1_pt1 | contig 11966 bp, 9 predicted proteins | sample 8957641 | NCBI WGS metagenome assembly JADWZK01 (sample SAMN16576796, study PRJNA672827) | algae metagenome | host: rhodolith | place: South Korea: Udo, Jeju | collected 2014-09-18 | reverse complement strand
AATAGTGTATCGCTGCCGACGGGCGGTAATGCGCAACGCATAAGCCGCTCAATGCTGAGAGCAGCCTGTGCGCCTATCTGCGCGCCGTCAGCGGCGAATACCTTCAAGCCGCTATCGCCAACGGGATTGTGACTGCACGTGACGACAATCCCGGCGTGCGCGGAGAGTTCCTTAACCGCGAAGGCGACAAACGGGGTTGGAACAGCCTCATCGAGCAGGCGCGGGGAGTGGCCGGCTCGAGCGAACACCTCTGCGCAAAGCAGGGCGAAGCGGCGCGAGTTTTCACGCGCATCGTGCCCGATGACAATTGTACCGCGCGAGTTAGTGGCTGCCGCAGACACCCATTTGGACAGGCCCTGGGCGAGGGCAAGCACAGTACGGCCATTCATTCGGTCATGTCCGGGTTCCATTTTAGCGCGGACGCCGGCCGTGCCGAAGTGCAGGCGGTTTTGGCCGCCCAGTCGGGCCTCCACGAACTCTGCCGGGTGGGCGCCGCGGACCCATTCCTCGACTTTGACCGCGTTCGACGTGTCCGGATCTTCCGCGAGCCAAGCACGCGCGAGCGCAGCGAGAGCGGGACGGCGGCGGGAGCGCTCAGCCAGTTCTCGCGCACGGCGGCGGCGATGTACGACATATGTATAGAGAACAGTAAGGCCGCTCGCGGCGCAGAAGACCCCGAAGGCAAACGGAATGTCCTCGAGCGAAAAGCCGGGCAGGCGACAGACTTCGTCCGAATCCGGTGCTCGCGACCCTGACGGCATCCTAATTAGCGGCGCAGTGAAGCGCCTTTTTCTCGCACGGAAACGAAGCGAGGCCCCGGTCGGCCATTCCACCAGAACGTTTACCACTGCACAAGTGAATCCCTTGAGATTTCTACAAAAATAAGAGAAAAAGTAGATTTTCTTTGGCTTTTATTTTTGTGTCTTGAAGAACATTGGTTATATTTCTTCTGGTTTTAGATTGTTACCAATGAAATTATGACTATGCTCGTAATCTGTACGACAGAAACCAATCTCGTGTTGGTATGGTGTACGTGACATCCTAACTATTTGTTCCCTATGAACTTACATGAACGTTTTCCTGCGGCACACCGATCAAGCATGGTCAGAGTCATCTGCTGAGACAAATAAGTCAGAGTCCAGAAGAAGACATTACCCCTACAATGACCTTTAAGACTCCACGCATTCTGGTGCGTGCCGTTGATGCAATCTAGTACTCCATTACATTCGCGATGCGAACAGTTCGGTAACCCAGCAGCTCGGTAGCCTACCGCTAATGTGTAGAAAATTTAACCTAGAAACAGCGACTCCACTTCCTTTATAAATTTTTTAGCGGCTCTTCACCATTCCTGTCGAATTCCCCACTGCAGAAAGTCATGGCCAGCACTTCTTCAGTCGCATTTTCCGAGTAACCGTTTACATAAAACATCTCACTCTTCTTTATTCACTGTGTTCTACACGCAACATCGTGTCCGCCACTAGCCCACGTCATCGCTGAAGTTTGTTTTAGCTCTGCTACAACTTTCTAAGAGCTTTCTCGACTATGGTGAATACTTCAGAAACGCGGAATCGTAGCCCATCAACCTTAGCACCCGCGCCAAAGAAACAGAAGCTGGGTCCTCTTGACGTAATTGTCGAGTTGCTCGATGAAATCACAGCGACTGAAGCCAGCCAATTGTACGCCATTCTCGGGCTTAGACTTCGGAATCGTGGTTTCCCCCGCACACTTAATCACCAAGGATACGAAAGGATCGGAACATCGAACGCATCACCTCACGCAAATGTGTCCTTAAATGCGAGTCGGGATCCTATCACGATCAACTTGGTATCCGATGGTGATGGTGATAGTGGGGCAGATGTGTCTGTAAATGAATTATCGCCAGTGGATTTGGTCCATGAAACGAGGGCCGAGTTGGAAGACTTGAACAAGACCAAGAAGGATTTCTTGCATATTGAAGTGGACTTCAAAGAAGCAATGCGAACTGAAAATTGCAAAATGTGGGCGCTTCCCGTCAAATATACCAGTTTACTTGGTAAATATCATCTCGCTAAACTGCAAGTGGAACTGAAAAAGCAGAACTATCGTAAAAAGCAACTGATCTGTTTGGGAAAAACGCAAGAATTTCTGGACGGCACAATCATCGGGCGCGACTTGAACCCTGTCAGCGAGGAACAACGGGTCCGGGATCGTAACGAGGTTGTGGCACTATGCAGAAAGATGGCTGTGCGCTGCGGTGGTCTGGCAAAGCTTCGTGCTCGCTCAGACGATTGCTCTGCGTTTCTTGAGGTTTGCGCAAGTAACTTCAATGTATCAGAGGAGGAGTTAGAAGGAAGGCTTTTACGAGCCGGTACTTACTCCCAACTGCCAGAATTTGTAGCTATGAAAGCAGCAAAGAAAGAGCTCGATGATGCGAAGAAGCAAGATAAATGCTTTTTCTGGGAAGTCAAAGATGTATCGTTGTTGGGAAAGACGCTCTTAGCTCAAATGAAGTTCTACTTGAGGCAGCAAGAGTTATGGAAAAATGACGTTCTGGCTCGCGGAGCAAGCCCGGAAATCGTACAGGGGGCCAACCTAGGTCCTGATCTTGTCCGGCTTACCCAGGAGGAAGAGGCTTCGTATAGATACCGCGTACTTGCACAATGCGGCCATTTGTCATTTAGATGCGGTGGCCTGGAATCGCTCCGCAAACGTGATGACGACTGCTCAAAGTTTCTGCAACTCGCCATTGAAGTGAATAATTTTACTCCCAAAGAGCTGGAAACGGCGCATTCAAATTATCGTGAAGTTGCTGCAGAACGAGTAATATGCGCAAAGAAAAACAATTGCGATGTGCCACAAACCCCAGTGAACAGCGTCATCGACGCTAACGATAATATCAAGCTGTAAAAAAAATGACGGATGCAATCGTCTCAACTGTCTCTGAACGAAATTTGACGCTGTTCCGGGAAACATTAAAGACAAAAGCCCTGCCCCTTTAATTATCTAAGACATGTAAATCTTGTACTTCCTTATTTTGAGAACCAAAGGATTTCAGACGAGTACTACTCCCACCCTCGAAAAACAAATCAAAGATTTTTAATGTAGTAATATCGATCTTGTACCACCAACTGTCGTACCGAAATGACATCTGTCAACAAATGTCGCCACTTTGAGATTAATCTATGATATACTGTAAGCACTGTAGCATCCCTGGCTTAGTCTTGGATCCCAAGTTTCGCTGCTACGCCAAGGGTAGTCCCAGGTCTGCGAGTTGCTTCGCGTATTCGGAGCAGTTCCATCATTCACGAAAACTTCGCATACGGAGTTGAAGGCTTTTACAGTTTGGGAATTTGAACTGTTTAAGTTTCGAGAAATAACATTGAAAACCATGATTGAAGTTGTTCTCAATGACCGTATTGGTAAGTATTTGGCAACATTAATCCGACAAGTCGAAAGCTCTCCATATTGAAAAATAAAATACCGTATTCGAGCTAACGGTGCTTCAAGCATTACTGCTTTTTGTTTTGAGTTCTCACAGGCAGAAAAATTAAGGTCAAGTGTGAACTTGACGACACAATCGGGGACTTGAAGAAGCTTGTGGCTGCTCAGACTGGAACTCGTGCGGACAAAATAAAGATTCAAAAATGGCATACTATCTACAAGGACCACATTACGCTTGGGTAGGTTGCCTTGCATGTGGTACTCCAGCTGTTACTTCTTTTGCGGTTCTGACATAGACAAACTTTTGCGCCTTTTTGTTCTTGTTCTTTGACGCAGCGACTACGAAATTAGCGACGGTATGGGCCTTGAACTCTTCTATTCCTAGGAAAGCATTGCAGTTGCTGCACGAACAGCATACTCTGAGCTCCGTTGCGAGGCTTGTAAGAGTCTGGTTTGCAGTGCGAAGTGGTTGCACCAAACGTCTGTTTTACTCGCGCCATTTGATAAGAATAGTTGCGTTCACACCGGAGAAAACTGAGGTTAACGCTCTCCCAGTTTATTAGAAATGCGTCGAAAATTGAGGGGAAGCCGATAGATCCAGATGGTAAGCTTTAGCTGCGGGTCAATAAAAATCGCAGTCACCATCAAAAAGCTCCATGCGTTTTTCGAGCCCTACTGCAGAGCAATTGCTCCTTGCATGGCCATGTAAACATCAACGCCAATTTGAGCCTCTGCACGCTCCAAATCAGTCTTCGCCGCATCGACGGCGGCTTCAGAATCGGCCAGTCCTTGTTTGACAACATCGACGTCTAGGTCCTCGAGCTAAATCACGAACGACAGTCCATTCATCGAAACCACGTTTTTCTGCGTTAGCACAATCGCCCAGTGCAACATCCAAAAACCGCTGCAAAAAGCATGGCACTTACCTTGACAGCTTCGATGGCGCAAACATCGGTACGATCCTTATGCACGAAGGCAAAGCCTGATGAAATAAAATAGCTCTCCTTCTCCTCATTGTCGTGCACCTCCACAACGCCCGGCCTGAGCTGCGCTACTGTCGGCGCATGAGATGGAAGAATACCCATAAGACCACTTGCAGCAGGCACAATGACCATGTCCTACAGAACGAAACAACTCGCACAGGCAAAGCGTTCAACTCGCATTTGAAGTCAGAGACCAATCACAAATCCATCCGCATGCAATATTCGCACCGACATGGGACGCTGAAACAGGATTCATACACAGGGATTCATCATGGATTCATCCCTTCGCAGTTGCACGCCAGATACGCACTTCGCATCGCTAACGATGCCAGTTGGATAGGATCGCATCTGAGAAAATGACGGCTCAACAGCCACAGGGCATTATAAACTCACCACAGAAGCGTCCTTTTTGATGGCATTGTGCGGCAAATAGAAATTGAGCTTCAGCTTATTGCTTTCAGCACCCGCAGCTTCAGCCGCAAAGCTGCGTCGCAACGCTGACCGAACAGCTCCGGAACTGCGGAGCATTGCTGCCCGAGACAGCATCTTTACGACGGCCTAGAATCGAACGTCACCTCCAGAAAATATTCTGCGATACAATGTGCGGATCTGGCGGAGACTGTGCATCACCTTCACCAGCAAAGATTTCGGAGGAATCGATTCGAGTCATACTGCACTCGCTGATCGACCACACGATTATAAAAATAAATTAAAATTTGGGATGCAGGAAGAAAAGTGCCAGAAAATAAATGAAAATAGAACCAAAATTGTGCTTCACCAAATCGCCGTCGTCCTCCGGGATATGCGGCAAGGTCGTATACATCTTCAAGTCTGGGAAGTGACTGCGTCATGGAATCCACTGATATCTTCGTCGGTGGGGAGGGCAGCGGCGTGCGGCAAGTGACAGTAGCGCCTGTTGTGTTGTTCAATGTGCTGGACCATTATATCCGACGAACGGATGGCAAGAGGCGTGTCATAGGAACTCTCCTGGGCCGCTTCACATCTTCAGGCGGCGTTGAGGTTCGAACTTCGTTCCCGCTGCCTCATTCGGAGTCCGGCGAGGATATCGCTGTCGACACAGACTACCACAAGACGATGTACGAATTGCATCGCCGTGTGAACGCCACCGAGGAGCTCGTTGGCTGGTACGCGACAGGTCTGGAAACCGATCTGAATTCCGTGATCGTCCACGAATTCTATGGCCGCGAGTGCGCGACCCCGGTGCATCTTCTTGTTGATGCCACGCTCTCCCATAACCGTTTTGATGTGAGCGCGTACGTTTCGACCGCGTACAAGATTGGTGAGCGTGCGCTGAGCTCCGAATTCCGGCCCATTCCCGTCGAAGTCCGTCCGGATAAGGCCGGCAAGGTTGGCCTTGACGTATTATTCAAGAACAAGCGTCGCGATGAGGGCAATGGTTTCGATAGCCCCGTCATGGCGTCCGAGATCGATAACCTGGAGAAGTCCCTAGAGCGATTGTTGGGGCTGCTAGACACCGTTGGGAAAAATGTTGATGCAGTTGTTGCAGGGGAAATTGAGGGTGATGTCACTGCGGGGCGGTATCTTGCGGAAACTCTGACAATGGTTCCGAAGATGAACAACGCTGACTTTGAACGTCTGTTTGGTGATAACATGCGCGATTTGCTCATGGTCACATACTTATGCAAGCTTACGCAGTCTCAACTTTTGCTGGCTGAGAAGCTTCTCAGCATTGATGTATCATCAAAGTAGGCGCCTCGCCTACCGTTCACTGCTAGTCATCTTAGTTGTAGATGCAGTCTAGGAGTAATGTATTTCAGCCTGTATTCTACACCTCTGCCGGCTTCAGTTTGTATAGAACTCAGGGTTTCTGCTTTTTGCGGTGCAGTAACCGTCGCGAATGGAGTAAGAAAAATTTGGAAAGCAGGCGAAGAATAACGAAGCTTGTGAGCTCACGAAGCTGCCTTGCTGCCCTTTCCCCTTTATAAATCCACCCTGCAAAAGCCTATTAAAACACAAACCATCTCCCTGTTCTAATCGGACCATTGAATCCCGTACTTTTGCGCTAGGTACTCGCTTTCCCGTGGCCCTTTGCCGCCATACTCATAAATCTCAGGCGAGCCCGCCTCGCCGTCCTCAATTTGTTTGAGCGCGGGTGTGAAAATCTTCCATGCGATGTCCAGTTCGTCATCTCTAATAAACAGCGACTTCTCTCCCTGAATGACATCCAGAATTAGCCGTTCGTAAGCGTCTGGAATATCTTTCGACTCTTCCCACGCATGCCTGTAAAACAAGTTCAGCCTAGCTTCTTCCATGCGCGAGGTCAATCCCGGAACTTTAGAAACAATGCGCACATAAATGGCCTCGTCCGGTTGCACTCGGATTACTAGCTCGTTGTGTTCAGCACCGTTCGCGGTAGGGAACAGGGCGCCGGGCACACGCTTGAACTGGATACGAATCTCAGTCTTGCGCTCATCCAGCGCCTTGCCGGCGCGCATGAGGAACGGTACCCCCGCCCAACGCGCATTGTGGATATGCATAGCGCACGCAGCGAAAGTTGGAGTGCGAGATCCGGCAGGCACTCCCTCGTCATCCAGATAGCCCTTCGAATTTTCGTCCTTGGGGCCGTATTGACCGAGAGCAAAATCGGATGCACCAAGCGGTTCTACCGCACGCAGCAACTTCACCTTCTCGTCCCGGATATCTTCTGCGCAAAGGCTCACAGGTGGCTCCATGGCCAACAACGCCATGATCTGCAGGAGATGGTTCTGCATAATGTCGCGGATGATGCCCACATCGTTGAAGTAACCTGCACGCCCCTCCACGCCCGAAATGCTCTTTGAAAGTGATTTGTACGCTCTTTACGTGGTTTCGATTCCACAACGGCTCAAAAATGGCATTGGCGAAACGTAAGGTCATCAGGTTCTGGACCAGCTCCTTGGCGAGAAAGTGGTCGATGCGGAAAATCTCGTGCTCATGAAGAAGCGCCGCTAATTGCTCGCGAAGGACATCGTAGCTCGCAGAGTCGCGTCCGAACGGCTTCTCGACCACTACGCGAGTCCAACCAGTCGCTGCACGTGCAACGGCATTAATGCAGCGGCAGCTGTCATTGAAAACAGACGGCGGAACGGCAAGATAGAACATGCGGTTGACATGATCCACATCATGTTCAAAACCGGTTTTCAATACGCCATCAAGGGCCTTGAAGGTGGTCTCTTCCTTGTAATCGCCGCGATGGTAGAAACAACGCGGAAGAAATTCGTCCATTTTCTGCTTGCACTTCTCGCCGAAAATCACGCGGCAGCTGAGCGTGGCGAGAATGAGCTCGCGAAATTCGTCGTCAGTCATTTCGCGACGGGCGAATCCGTAGAGACAGAAGTTTTCGGGCAACAACCCGTGATAATAGAGCGAGAAAATTGCCGGGAAAGTTTTCTTCTTTGCAAGATCGCCCGATGCCCCCAAGACAACAATCGCTAGTGCCTCATCCCGGGAAAGCGCTGTCCTCTCGTGCACAGAATCCATCAGCGCGAGCCGAGCGGTGTCGTCCAGCTCCGAATCCACAGCTGCGGCAGAAGCAGATATGGTCGCGGTCATGGCTTCCGCCGTTTTCTGATCTGGCGCCATTGTGCAACGCACCCGTGCTGCCTGCGGTGATACATAGGGCGCGCAGCGCGACGACAGAGACCTTTGTGAGCGGAACAAAAGGCCCGGGGCCACGCCGAGGCGCCATTGACCGGCTATGCATTGCAGACTTGATGACAATTTCTGGGGTCCTTCGGCGGTTCTTTGTTCGTGCTGTACTGCTATAAAGGCTATTGGACACAGTTCATGGGAAGACAGGTCTAAGCAGTCCGGTGAGAAGCTAAATTTGGGGATTGCGCAACTCCCCATAGCAAAGATGCGATGCACGAGAGGGCCGAGATCTATGAGTGCCGAAACTGGCCCCTTTTCGAACCTCACGGAGAGGAAATAAGGAAATGAAGAGCAGGAGATACTTCAGGGGTTTTGAAATAGGTGTACACACGCTATTGGATGGAATCTGGCTAACAGAAGGATCTGCCAATCAAAGTCTGTAATTTTTTATGTCCGAGATTCAGATCAATCTCATACTGGTCTAATTATGTCTTCTTTCAGTAATTAGATCACACACATTTCCACATTGGATCTGTATCATGCGGTACTAAATTTAGATCTGGTCTCATGGTGGGAGCTCACCCGGGAATGTACAGTATTTCAAAATCTGGCTGCAGTTAGCCTACTGCTCAGAGGCCAAATTTGATCAATTTTACGCTCCCCACAACCCTCATCTGCAACAGCTCAATCGACGGATTGTTGAGCTCACGTTCGAGTTTCTCTCGAGCCTTCCGCGGTGAACGAAAGCGCCACAAAATGTCTGCCGGTGGCGTTCTTCAGCTTGTCGACGCGCGCGGTGAACTGCGCATTGACGAACTTGAAAGCTATGTGAACGATCAACTTGCAGCAGGGCGACTGTCTTCTCCGGAGGACACCCTCGTAACGATCGCTGTCATCGGTGCCCGCGGCTCTGGTAAGAGCACGCTTGCAAATCGTTTGTTCGGCACCGACTTTGACGTCGGTCGCCCGTTCGCCGGGCGCGGTACGAAGGGATGTGTCGCCGCCGTCGCCCCTTCCTCGGCGCTCATCCTCGATACACAGGGCGCCGACGGCCGCGACGGCGACACCGAGAAGGTTGCCCGTGTGGCGACATTCGCCCTCGCTCTTGCGGACGCGCTTGTTTTCAACTTGTGGACAGCTGATATTGGTCGCTACGAGGCTGCTGGCTACGCCCTTTTGCGCACCGTATTTCTTGAATTCACCCGAATGTACGCCGAGAACGACCCCCCGAAAACCCTCCTGCTTTTTGTTATTCGTGATCATGACGACGGCAGCACCCTCGAATCCCTTTCCGAGGTCATCATGGAAGATGTCCGCGATATCTGGTCTCAGATCGATGGCCGTGGTTCCGTCCCCGTCACTGAACTATTCCAATTTGAATTCGCCAGTCTGCCGCATATCCGTCATCGCGCCGATGAGTTCGATGCCGCCGTGAAGGATCTTGGTGAGCGCTTTTCGGACCCCAAGCACCCGAAGTATCTGTTGCGCCCGGAATATTCTATCAGCCAGCCCGTGGAAGGGCTCATCCCCTATGCCGAGATTGTGTGGAAGGAGACCGCTCAAGACAAGGCTGTGGAATTGCCTGCGAAGAAGGATTTAATCGCGGCATACCGATGCGATGTCGCATATGACGCGCAGCAGCGGCCCGCGATCGGTCAGCTCAGCAAGTGGACCAGCGAGGTCGACCGCGGGCGCACCGTTACCGCCTTCGGGGACAAGGCCACGGCCCTCCTTGATACCGCGCTAGAGCGTTACGATCGGGACACAGCATCGCATGCGAGCGCCTCGATCCGCACCAAGAAGAGATCCGAGTTGCGGGACTCGCTGCAGAGTCGCGTGCGGTCTCTTTTCAACAAGCAGCTTCTTCTTCTGCAGAACGCAGCGCTCCAAAAGTTCAAGGACATTCTGTTAGCTCACGTCGCCAACCCGGTATCTGATGCTGAGATGCAGCATGCACTCCGAAGGGTGGACGAGTGGTTTGCGCGCAAGGCGGAAACGCTTCTGGTGCCCAGCATGCGCCTCTCCTTCCGTGGGCAGAGGCAGGAAGTGCAAAAACGCCCTGCAGACTTTTGGAGAAGGATTCCGCAACTCCCCCACGGCGCAGTTGCAGGCCATGCAACAAATGGAGCGGCAGGCGCAGCGGGCACCGGCGAGGCAGCGGAATATCGAGTTCGGACTAGGCATCAATGCGGCATGCGACCGGCTGGGTTTGGAAATTTTCAGCTTATTACCGGCTACTCCCGAGGACCGCATACGATGCAGTTTACCCTTGTGAACGATAAGGACGCGGCCGAGCAGGAGGGTCAAGGACAGGTTCCTCTGTTCCGTATCCAGCCCACCATCACTACCACAATTGACTTGTAGGAAAATCACGGTCATTGGAACGCGAAGTTTTGATTCCTCTACTGTACGCTTCCAGTCGACCTTGTGGAACAGAATAAGAAATACCAACTCAAACGCCTTGGCGTTGAATCGTAAACCGTATTGCATGACTAGCATAACGTGCTGAATCTTTGCTTAGATTATCGCCGCGAGGATGAAGTTCTTATTAGAAAACTGCGACTGCTGACCTCATTGCACTTCTTATTAAGGAAAAGGTTCATGATCTGTAGGTTGTAGTGATCGACGCGGAACTGTTAGAGATGCTAAATGTGCATGTGCGAGCTGTACTAGGTGTGTAGGCCTTGAATGAATATGGACCATACAGCAGTTCGGTTTGATGTCACAAAGACACAGTCGAAAGTGATTTCAGTGGTGTTCATCGAGGGGGATCCCCGTACTTGCACAAGATGATGTTGGCGAAACTGACACCAGAGTTGTGGATCCTTAACTTGTCATTGCAACAGCAAAAAAAAGAAGCGCAGTCTCGGGTTCTCACCTAGAAATATTCACTCAAGCGGGATTGAAATTTTTTCATTGAATATTGGTGCTTTGCTACTTTACTTTCTCTGTCAATTCGGTGAGACTTTTTATACCACGAAAGGTATTCTCTCTGCAGAGCAATAGGCGTGGGCGTAACTGGACGAACAAGCACGCAATGATGATTGGGGTTACATTGCATCACGAACTATAGTCAGCTTCAGACTTTGGAAGAAGCATGCTCATTTGAGAGTCCAAAACGTCGCCTAACAGAATGTACCTAACGAAAACATGGGGAAACCTGAAGCGAAGTTGTGGAAAACTCCGAAAGTGGAATGTCCAATTGTACAGCTTGTCTTCAAAGAGATGCTTTATTCTTCGCGCCCTTCCTGCTGATTGCGTCTACCTCTGCTAGCATTTCATGGTGAGATATGGTGCTTTTCAGATGTAAACAGACAACTACCTTAAGATTTTTAGTCAGGAAGTACCAGAGACATTACGCGTTTTTTCGAGTTGAAGATGAATATCAAACACGCGTTCTGATCTCTATTCGTGTAAGAACCTTAACCTAGTATTAGTAACACAAAACTTGTTGTCTGTGTTTTGATTGCTTCCTCTTCACAAGCATTTTCTTGTGGATTCGAACTAGTCCTCCTTGAAGCTATCCATCCACTTCTTCCACTTCGCCTTGAGCTTCCTCTGCTTCCTCTTGGGCAGGACAGCAACCCCCAATCACGGTGGGAGGGACAACAACGACCGCAGCCGCCAGCAGAGCCGGCACAATTACCATTGTGCCACCGACAAGCAACGCCCACATTCCCACATCATGCGCCTTGCTACACAGGCAATCACCCCTCGGGGCATGTCCGCTAACCTCAATGAAACGCTTCCTGCAGCGGTAGCAAAAAGTAATTCCGCAACGCGTGCACTTCATATTGGAGCATCCGCCATCGCGCTGGATCCAAACGTCGCATCCAGGACACCGCTTGGCGTGAATCTTCTCCCAAATCTTATTCTTCACCTCCCCACCTAATACCAGCCGCCGGCACGACGCAATCCGACCCCTCATGCCCCTTCTCATGGCAGCCGCAC
>JADWZK010177534.1_pt1 | contig 11966 bp, 9 predicted proteins | sample 8957641 | NCBI WGS metagenome assembly JADWZK01 (sample SAMN16576796, study PRJNA672827) | algae metagenome | host: rhodolith | place: South Korea: Udo, Jeju | collected 2014-09-18 | reverse complement strand
CCGGTCAGTCGCGACGCCGTCAGCGACGGACGTGAAGCAGTCATTGCGCCTCGGTGCGGAGTGTCGAGACAAACGCGGGCAAGAATTGTCGGAACAAGACGGCGCCGTACCAGACGTGACGCGCGGAAGATGCTTGAGAGTCTTTGCAACAACGGTGCCGCATAAGACGGACTGCCGCATGAGCAGGACCAAAAATTGCGACTGCGCGAAAGCCTTGATGCAAGGAGATGTATTCACCGTGGAATTAATCTATTGGCCAATATGTGCACGATCGAATACATTCATGTCCGCAGTTCGTCCAATGGTTCCTTTTTTCTACTGCATTGCTTTGTATGATATTCTCCAAGAAAACGTAAGAATACACTGACCTATCGATATGATATGTGCCACTCGAGAGATTCAGAGGACTGAATCAGCATCTTGAAAGAGAATGAACTGATACAGTAGCATATGATATGCTGAGGGTTCTCGCTTACAGCGATGCTCGTTATGATAATTACTGCACGATGATTCGGGTGCTGGGGCGACCGTACAGTATTTTCCAATTTTTCGGGGTATTGCTGTAAATATCGATAATTGTTGAGAACTATTGGCGAAGGCAGAAAAGCAAAAAGGTATCAATCACATAACCTGGATTTGTTTCTCTGAGTTCGTTTATTTGAAACGAGTGGAAAGCACGTCTTTGATGAGACGTGACGGCGCTTCATTGAGACAAAGTAACTGTACCAGCTTTTCATGGCAGCAATTATTACAAAATAAATGCCTCTATTGATACGTACGTAATTGCGCATGCCTCGTTTTTCAGATGATTCACTAATGGGACGTGATGCCCCCTTCAAAATGCACGAAGACCCCTGTTCGCGCACGAAATATAATAGCTGTTTCAATGGGGATACTGCCTAACGCGGATTACCTGCAATGAATAAATTAGAGAACTTTGCCTTGATCCGAGTCATAACTGCTATGATAAAGTGTCGTTTGATTAAGCAAATTCCTCATAAGCACGTGGAACACATCGAGTTGCACCATGCGCAGGTGCCATTGGTGAATTACAGCTACCTGTATTCTCCTTTTGTCTATTCGTGCAGTATGATAATTAGGGACCTCAGCAAAAGCTATACTTGGACGAGTACTGCTGATGTATCACATCTTGCCAAGAAATAAGATCGAAGCAATGTTCTCAGAGAACCAATACTGGCCGATTGCGAATACGGGTTGACGTTGGCTCATTCCGTCTGATGCTTCTGAAGCAGGCGCCGGAGACATGTTGGGTAAGTGATGATCTAATAGGGGTCAGTGACAGTTATTTCTTTAGAGTACAGCACTGCTCTTTGTTCCAAATTCGAATAACTGCACGTGACCTAGCCATTCGAATTCGGTATGTACTTCTGTGTAGTGGAGAATGCACTACCGTTAATGTGTTAATGACGTCAGCACAAAAATATCTTGATGTATATTTCTCTGATTATTACTCACTAAAACGAATATTTGTGCTTGTACAGGGACCGCCGATTCGTATATAGGACCTTTTCCGCCAAATGCAAGATGCGAAGAGTACTCAAAGACGCTAATGCTAGGCTGCAAAGTGCGATGCGGCATATGTATGGTGGGCACCATATGCAGCTACGAACGGGTCTATGACAAGCACAGTTCCAGATGCACTGACTAGATATCAGGATTAGCAAGCAGCAATTAATTTTGAGTTCCAGACGTTAATTAAATATTACCTTTAAACCGAAGGTGTTCTAAGAGACGATACAGGGGAAGCTGTCCTTAAAATATTAAAGTACCCAAGAGCCCATTAGACATTCCGTTTCATTACTCAAACATGACTATAAGCCCTTGCATACTCACAATGATTCGAAATGTAGAAGGCGATCTCCAAGAATGGATATTTTGCTCCCATTTTCTCGCACTATTTTGATAGCGGATTGAGGATTCTGCAAAGTTCCGTAGATGTTTACTTACTTACTTTATTGCAACTCCCCCTTATAGAGGTTGGCAACGCAGTGAGGGGCTATTGCTACTCCATAGCTTCCTATCCTTAGACATTTTTGTAGCGTTCTCTATACTTAGATTTGGTACGTTTATCTATAACAGCGTTTTGGTGAGACGGCTATGCTTACTAGAATGTGCTCTCTGAAGAAGCATCATTTCGGAGGGGGTGATGTCATCGTTGCCCATGAACATTATGCCAACGGAAATACATGCAATGCGAAGTCTTCTGCGGAGAAGCTATAGCAGGTCGGAAACCCTTCGCACTGCTACGACATGGAATGCAAAGGACTGTAAACAGTATCTTGCTCAGGCCTCTTCAAGAGTCTAATATTCCTTTGCATTCGGTCTGAAGAATGTCCTTCTTTGCATCGATTGCATTTCAAGAAAAATTGCTTAATGAGATGAAAAGAGAAGAGTTATGGATGCTTCGGATGCGTGCACTTCTTACTTTATTGCAACTCCCCCTGATAGAGGTTGGCAACGCAATGAGGGCTTATTGCTACTCCACAGCTTCCTATCCTTAGACATTCTGTCTGCTCTGAAAAGATTGCGTCAGTGTCAGATCGCCACTTGTGGGTCTCGGATAGGGTCAGGATATCGAATCCTTGGTCCTTGCACATCGTCATGGTGACGTTAGAGAGTCCTCCGCAGTTCTATGCTCCAATGCGTAGCTCGGCTGTGTAGGCAAACGGCGCCACGCGCGTCTTCTCTGCCTCCTGGGCACCTCTTGCGAGGTGTCTCCCTCCGCAGCAACCGGGGGGGACCTCAAACTGCCACTGTATCAATTCTTTGTAAACATCTGATTCTTTCCAAAGTACGAAGCTATGTGCACCCATTAGTGATCCTTTTTTGCTCTAAATATGCTCTTTGCGAGTTCAAATCCTAAAGGAATTACATCATCTGAAAGTGAACGAAACTTATTTTCCATTCTAGCGGCAATGGTGTTGCGAATTTCTTCTTTAACGGAAGACAGTGTGCCATCCAGAGAGCACGAATCTGTACAGTTTTCGTCTTCTCCGGGTTGAAGCAACTTTTTTCTGCGCTTTTCCAAGATGTGCTTTCTGAAATGTCCGGGAAGAGCTCAAACGCAGTTTTCTAACGGCCGCAGAATATATGTCCTTCATCTAGGTGCTCTTGTTAATTCAACCATTTATTTACTTTGGATACATCGGGTGCTAGTAACTCTTTGTGAATTTCTTCTCACGGAGGACTTTTATATGCTGCATATTGTACAAAACATCTACAAAAGTGTACTCTTCGTTATGAAGCCCGGCTGAAGGGCACGCTAGCGCATTTAATGCATTCAATAAATGTCCCAACAATTGTTTGTGCAATTATTATTATTTTTCAAGAGAACGGCGGCTGTGGATTATGCTGCGTGCAAAATGTAGAACAACGGAAAAATGGAGGCTTGCATCACGTGAAGTAATACTGTATTCCCCACGGTCTACATTATCTATATGCTGCGTTCTCTAAGAATATCATCCAAACTTGTACATTATGGTCCGCACTGTGATATGCTTTGCTCGTTTTGTAAATTCGTTGTGCTTAACTAAATTATTCGAAGATCATTCGTAAAAAGCACATAATTTTTCTTATGTGTTGGTGTCGTGTTCACGTACTAATCTTTTTTTTTCGCAAGTCGTATTAAATAATGCAGAACGCATTTCTTCCAAGCTTGGCAGCCTATAATATCCGAAAAGCACTTCAAGTTTTATTACTCTTGTCGAAAAACTTGTGAGCTGTCTGCAGACCTTCAGGGACAATTTACGTGGTTTAGAATAAAACCATATTCCTGACTGCAATCTTTGGACCCCGTAGGCGGTATCTGCGTAGAAATAATGCACAGATGAGCAACAATAACGATTCTGAAAAGAGGAGGCAAAATTTCTTTTTCAGCACAAATATAAATGTGCTGAGAGCCGAGATACCTGATTACAGCGAATTTCGGAGTTCACAACATTTGCTGTCCTCGGTATAATTTGGACGATATCACAGTTATGTATTTTTGAAGAATCATTGCCAGGAATAGCAGCAGAGTAACGGAAGAAGGGTGCAAAGAAGGATTTTCGAAGAGCCATATGAGAGGAATATCTGTGACATAAGCCAAGGGCTAAAATTATTGACGGCTCTGTGCAAGACATTGTCTTTCCACACTGAGAACAACAGCATCAAAGAACGGGAAGGAGTATACCGACGAGGCCCGAGTGCCCTCAGTTGATGTCCTGATGCGAGCCAGAACTGACTGGGCCAGAGACTCTGAATGGAAGAGCACCGCCGTGCGCGACAAGTCCTACTGCAATGCGTCAAACAAACCCCAGAATCAGTCATTGGCGATGTACCCGGACTGGAAGACTAAGAAGCAATAAACCTAGCAATACAATAAAATTGAGTGCACGTTAGCATTTTCTATTTCACATTCCGTATGTAAAGACTCGTGTTCCAATGTTTCTGTGCAATTTGTGTATTGTGTGTGCATCAAACGTGTCAAGCAGATTCTCCAATTTGCATGTGTTACTCGCTGTCCATGTATGATATAAGACTGATAATAACTGCTTACCCCTTTATTCGATTACCCTCAAATGACTGATATATATTAAATCGCAATCCGCTATGTGTTCCTTACATGAAGATTAATCACAATGCCAACTGATTAAATGCAGGTCTGTATCATAATCCGCGATCTGTTGTGCATCTCGAATGTGGTGTGCGCCGTGCTGACAAACAAATCGCTATCTTCGACTGCGCAATGCGCATTTCCTACTCAATGTGCATAGAAGGAAATGGCCTCGCTTTCGAAACGGACGCAGAAGAGAAATTTGGTTAAAAGTTAAAATCCCCGAAGCGCAAATCTTCTTAAGCAAACAGCTTTGCCACAAAGAGAGCTTTCTATAACGTAAACATCCCAGAACACGACACAATTTATGCTAGACCTGGGACTTCATTGTGAAATTCTCATTATGCCGTCATTCTCCATCAGTATCCGTATCATAAGCGGAAACTTCTATGGATGTAGCCCACTGCTGCCGCGTTGAAGGCATGCCTGCTTTGTAATTTGTAGAAAATGTGCAATGCGTGCTGAGCGGAAAGCTTTTTCGGTAGACCCAGAAACCTTTCGGCACTGCCATCCAAGGATCTAAGCAGCAGCTCTACAGCTCAGAGCTCTATTTTTGAAGGGAATGGCTCCCGAACAAATCTCAGCTCCACTAGAGTCTCCGTCAGATAATTTCGCAGTTTCCTCTCAGCATTATACGAATCGAAATTCGTCATCTCGTGCGCGAAGCAATCCCAGTTGCCCTCAAAATCAAGAAAGCTCAAATGAGCAACTCCCACCACTTCGTCGTCGCTACAGGTTTTTTGAAAGAACTCCATGTTCGAGACCACAAGAGAGCAATCTCGCGAAGAAAAGGAGGCTTCTCGCCGGTCAACGATGCCCCCTGCTCGACAATGGTTGGATCTGCTGTACCCGCCGGCGTTGCGTGCATGCGTTTGAGAAGGACATTCTTCATGCTCGTCGCAGTCATTTTCTGGGAATGAGTTGTTTCGAAAGGAAGACAACTCTAAGGTCAATGCTACAAAGCGATGGTACCTTTCAATTCGACGGCCTTCGCGTGTGCCAGAGATTTATCATGGAAGTGCTCACATTTTCAAATAGTGTCATTGCAGCTGTCAAGGGGCTTCCATGTGCTCGGGCATCGCCAAGTGCACATCCAATACAACGAGAGGCCTTGCAGACTGCGCTAAAGTCGATATACTCGTCTTCCTGAAACGACTAGCCGAAACCTGCGGCGACAGCATGCCGGACAGTACCGAAATTCATCTTCCATATCACGTGAAGGCCGATGTCTACAAGATGTTTATGGAAGACGTCAGACGTCCAGAAAATGCACTCCATTCTCGGACTGTTTCAGCTTCCTATTTCTATGCTGTATGGAAGGAAGGAGCTCCTGAGGTAAAGACGCGGAAGCTCCACCGGTTCACAAAATGCTCAGATTGCGAATTTTACCGTGCGGAGCTGGCGCGAGCTGGCCTCGATCTTAACAAATGCGACCTGCTGAAGAAGGCCAAGGCCGCGCACATAAAGCATGTAATGCAAGAACGACTTGAATACGCTTCAAAACGTGATAGAGCGAGGAGAAATCCGGAAAAGTACTGCTCATTCATCGTCGACGGTGCAGATCAATCTGCGTACGGACTTCCTCATCTCATTTACAACACAAAATCAATGCGAGGAGAAAGACTCAAGGTGAGACTCATCGGACTCAAGGAGCATCTACCTATTCCGAATATTTTCTTGTACATGCTCACTGAGGAGTTCGAAACTGGAGCGAACCATGTCATCGAAGTCGTGCACCGCTTCTTGACGGAGAAGTCCGAGAAAGGCCAAATCCCTCCCACACTATATGTTCAAGTCGATAACTGCTGGCGTGAGAATAAGAATAGGTATTTCATGTCTTACTTCGAAACACTCGTCGGAATGGGTGTTGTGGTTGAAGCTTTCGTATCCTTTCTTCCAATAGGCCACACGCACGAGGATATTGACCAAGTTTTTAGCCGAACCGCTGTCCATTTACGATCTCACGATGCGGTAACAATTGAAGACCTTGCCGATGAGCTTTCTGTCTCGTACTCCCCCCGACCTAAGGTATCGCGAATATGCTCCATTGTCAACTACAGTGGCCTGTGCGAAGCTGAACGTTGTTTACATAATCCTCCTGCGTGGACGCAATTTCAATACTTTCACTTTCACCGTGATACTTCCAAGCCTATAGTTCCACACCAAATATTTGGCACGAATCTGTCCGTACGCATGGATTGCACGTCAGCTTGGGTGCCATTTCACGGGGGAAGCGGCTTTCTAAAAATTTGTCCCTGATTGGCGCCGAACGCCATCCACATTGCTGGCTGCGCCACAAACTACGATTCTGTCTTGCGCGCAATTGAAACTGCTGAGACAATTATTAACAATCAAGACAAGAGAGACTCACTCTATTCTCTCGCAAAGGAGGTATATACAACCAGGGAGCAGCCGTTTCATTGGCACAAAACGTTGACGATAGAACTGAATGGAGCATACAGGTCGAGCTCAGATCAAATCTCACATGATGAAGCACACGCCTCAGCCCCGGACATACTCATGTTCGAATACTCTTATGACAGAGGGGATATGGTCGCTGCGCGCCCAAGTGGTTCTTCGGACCTTTTCTGGTTGGCACAAGTGGAAGAGGTGCATAAGGATTCTAGAGGCGTGCCTGAAACTCTTACAGTGCGCTGGTTCGAGCCATCCGGTCAAGACGCTGGCGATCCGTTCGAAGCGACATATGTACCTGCTGTTATCACAAAATCATCTCGCAACAAAAAAACAAGCGCCCCATGGACAGACAACATTTCTGTGTCGACCATTTTGGTTACGTTTGGATCACTATCTCGCAAGCACAAAATTAAATCCTACACGGCCAAAATAATCCGAGACGCTCTAAATAGTTGACTTGCTAAACTGTTTCGTTCCAAATAAATGTTCTTCTTTCCTGTACCGCACTATCCGAAACATTTTTGCCTTTTCGCTCTCAAAAATGCGAAAACGTTGTGAAAAATATCAGTTGAAACGTACCGATTCATCCCGATTGCTATAAACGTTTCAGCCAAGTAACAATGCCATTGCGTATCTTTCAATTATCTGTATTCAGATATTAATTAGCTTAATTAGCTCGTCAATCTCTGAAGTTTTTGCACGTTCTGTTTCTACAATAATCATTGCAACGATGAGTATGGGTACCGTAAGAATCGTATATAAAAGAGCATGCGAGAATAGTTTTAAGATCTTTCTAACCGTATAAGTGCAATAGAACTGAGTCGCTCAAATTTCCAACCCTCCTATCGGAAGAAAGAGCGGTATCAGGGGAGTAGAGGCCAGCAATGCAAAGTTCACACTGCACTGATTCATTTCAGACGTTCTCTTTGTCCTGAATTGGATCAACCCAAGAAATATCATTGAGTAAATCATTCCTTGCAGCGACGTCTGCGGAGAGAGACCTCACTCATTTCGGCAATTTTTCAGCATTCTTGTCCGCATCCTTCGTGCGAGCAATCTGAAGAACCTGGAACCATGCCGACGAATGCGGAATGGACTTGGTGCAATTCTTTCTTCTGCAAAGATAATGTTCGGATGCTTACAACTGTTCATGCAGTCCATGCGTTCACGGGATTGCCACATTGTCGCAATTTGCAACGGAACTATTCACTTCTTTCAAATTGAAAGAATTGAGGCGAAGGCTCATATGGATCTGTGCGATATTTTACAGCACGCTTTTCGCGGGCATATGGCGCCGAAAACTCTACCAGCGATATATCAATGAAGTCTTTATACAGGATTTTGGTACGCGCACGAAAGCTCTCGAGCACACCATATTGTGAATCGTGCTTCTGCCAAATGATGATGCCATGCTGTTAAGTATCTGCAAATCCAATTTACAAGAGCGCGGCTGGCCCCGGTGACTTTCGCCACAGAAATTGAGTGCCTTCGCAGTACCATTTCAAAGATTCACGGGCCCTTTTCCAGATTTTTCTGTCGAGAACTGCGCGCGGCAATGTCGAAATTTGGCAGCCTTGTTTAAAATGCAATGGAAGTGCAATGAGAACCGAATGATGGCATACTGAGGTTATCGTTGTTCGTGTCCGAGTTGTAATTGAAACGTGAATTCTTTTTCTACTCCGAGAGGCGGTTGACGTCTTGAAAAAGAGTGCATGTCTTTGCAAAACGGTTTCGGATGTCCCTCCCGACGGCAAAACTGTCTGGTGATATAGGAGCATTGATCTATGCGACGCTACTGCCGACCGGCACTGAGGCTTCGGAAGAACATTTTGAGTCATCGAAATGGAATTATATTGACATAAATAACCCCTGGCAGAACAGGGCATGGTGCATTTTTCAAGCCTAGGCTTTGTGCACGGCAAGTCGACGAAGAGTTGGATGCCAACAGTGACTATACGGGATGAATAATTTCGTGGAGATTTGGCTGCTGTGGAAAGTGGCTTTCCAGGTGGCGAAGGTTGCCTGATTGAATGCTGTGTGTCATCCACCATCTATTCCGCGAGTTTTTTCGTCACAGGAAATTGAAAGTGGGGGTTTTCTTTCTCGCGACTATGACTCATTTTCAGCTTTCGACTCTAACACATTATTTCCAACATTTCTTTGTTTTTGCATGGCCATGCTTTTTTCGTGTGTTGCGATGTAAAGATGATGCCGAAACGTAATGCACGAGCCTTCTTCAATTCAGAATCGTCTGACCCGCTTGTTACTCGCTGACAAAGATTCGTAAATTTTAGTGTGGTCTCATGTTGTGCAAAAGGTAAAGTGTACAATCTCGGGTGTTACTCTTGATACCTCTGGTCTAAATCTTAATAACGGAATTCGTCTTATTCTACTCTGCCTCCCTACACCCGTCTCTATTCAAAAACGGCCAGAACCTCTTTCCGAAACTAGATTGTCCTGTGAACGGTGCATCACATGTACTTTTCCTTCGGCGGTGCGGTGTGCTCTGATTGTAGTCTTGCAGAACCTACCCTTTTTCGCCAACTGGCCCTTGTGCTCACCGGCAAGCCCCTTTTACCCGCAGCACGCGTGCCGGCGATGAAGAACAATCCTCGAGAGCAGCCACCGGCGCTGATGGGGCTCAAAAATCTTATAACGTGTGTTGAGCTTCCCTCAAGAGGCAGGGAGGGGACGGATTGTCGCCCGCGTGGGACATGTAAGTGAGAACTGTGAAGCGGGAGCTGCAGAGGTCGCGGGGAACGCAATGAATTTACGGCGTTCCTAGCCGGTGTCTATCCTCCGCTCCTCCTCCTAGAATGTCTCGACATGACCGATTCTCCAGCCTCGCGTCCCGTTCACGTCTTTAAGCGCATATCAATAGTCAACGACCCGAGGGAGATCTTATCTTGCGCGCTTCATGGCGTGCGCAAGAACCGGAGGCCGCTGCTTTTGTTCACGCAAATTGTGCGATCACTGCGCCCCCAGACACAGTGAATGAGACTGTGCTTGCCTTGCCGCCGCGTGCTAGGCACTTCCAGTTTGTTGAGCAAGAGCTTGTGGCATGCTGCTGTAGTTGCAAAGATAGATGAGTTTGCAACTCACAATGCACCTTTATCGACCAAGGAAACATGTTTACTTCCGAGATGATTGCATTTCAGGCCTGGCGAGTGCACGTCCGGACTGGAGATCGATTGATATGTCTCGTAGGAAATCCAAACGCGCGTGAAGTGAAAGTCCTTCACAGGCTGAACGGATATGTGAATTCGCCGGGCACGTAACGGGCTGCAATAGGAAGTCAAGAAAGGAGCGAAGAACTTCTACCCGGGAAAACGGAAATGGACAATAATTTTCATTGGCGTAATAGAGTGGAAGCAGACAGCTTCCGAGCACGAATCAATAGATTTCGATTTGGAACTCAATTAGAACAAAGAGAAGGAATGATATTCTGTGAATGAAACCACTGTAGAAAACGTGCAGGACCAGCTCGACCTGAAGAAGCCCCCACGAAAAGATTACGGGATAGCAAAGGTTCCCTTCTTCGAAATATTTCTTTACAGATCAGCTGTTACTTTGACAACCACGTCCCAATGATGCGATATGGAAATGCTTCCCTGTTCCTTGCCAACGAGAAACAATGTTGGCAATGAAAGATATTGAAGACCGTTTTCTTTCCAAACTGACGTTGTGTCCGAAAGCGATAAATCCAAGCTTGTAGCCAGCTTAGTGCGAGTGCAGGCTTCACTTCATGACCTCAAAATATGCAATTTTCATGGGACACGGAGAAGGGGTCTTTCAAGTTGCGTGATCCTGCAGCTATATGGGCTGCAGGATCAGTTTTAGACACACTTGCTGAAAGATGGAGTTATTGTTTGCCCTTTGCGCGCTCCAGATTCGTAAAACATCATGTATCTTTCAGAAGACGAGAAGATGCTTCGAACGTTGAATATTGAGGAGTTTCTGCGAGACGTAAGCGACGAGAAGACTTCTTCCTAGAAGTTGACAATGCTGATAACGGCGCGTGAGATGAGCAACTGGCGTGGATCTCCGCTTGGCAAGGAATCACGTTGATGAGCACGTGTTTTTTTCTATTCATATTGTGAAGTTGTAGGCGACCTTAAGGAGGTTGAAGGCGCTGCACACAGCGGTAGTGTGCTGTACAGTACCGAGAACGCGGTACCGAGAACGTAGTACCGTGAATGGTTTAGCCTAGCTGTTCAAACCCTCTCCAAATCGTTGCATACGTTTGTAATCCTGTCGAATCTGCGTTGGCGATACGCTTCGTAGATCGACATCACTTTATCAAGGCGAGGAACATTCTTCCAAAATTCGCATCGGCTTTTTGTGTTTGCTATCTTGCTAAATTGCCATTAATTATTTTTAAAATCAGGCACAGTGTGTGCCAAGACAAGCAGAAAAGCAATACCTTTAGAGCTGACCGACGCCTTCCGTAACTGTTAGTTGCAATCCGCTGTGCAGAAAGTACCCATACTGCATATTTGAGGAAGTGTTGGAAAACCTGGCGAAAATTCAAGGTTACAAAATACATCGTAAATATATCAAAGAAATAAGATTCTACTACTTTCTGATCTCGGAGAGCAGGCGGCACGTCCACGTATATAACCCACGAGCGGAAAAGTCTCATTCGCGCTCGAAACTGCCTCCGTTCGTGCGACTGCTATCCACCGTGAGCATCCCCACATGACATCGGCAACCCTGTCCGCCGCGAACGCCGCATCTGTCCCCCGCCGCGAGAAGCCGTAGAGATGGTTGTGACGCACCACCGAACGGGGCAGCAGCTGAACATCGGGTTCAATATGGCGGCGGTGCCGCGCCTGCAGAAGGCGCTGGAGCTTGCGGAGGGCTTCGGGCGCGGCTGTGTGCTGGCGCTGCGAGCGCATCGGGCTGCGCACGGAGGGCTTTGCTGCCTCCGCGGTCA
>JADWZK010033099.1_pt1 | contig 11983 bp, 10 predicted proteins | sample 8957641 | NCBI WGS metagenome assembly JADWZK01 (sample SAMN16576796, study PRJNA672827) | algae metagenome | host: rhodolith | place: South Korea: Udo, Jeju | collected 2014-09-18 | reverse complement strand
GGCGGTGGTCGACGAGGGCGGAGGCAAGGTTCGGCAATGATTCTTTTTCACTTGAGGTGCGGCCTATCATGCTGCTGGCGTCAGCAGGGGAGTGGTTGTGATTCGCGCGCTATCATACCTACTCTGTCTCTATCTGCGTATGAAACCGCCATTTGGAGCTCGCGGTGTCAAACGAGGATGGAGAATATCTGCATGCGACATGTTTACACGGCTTTCTTCTTCGCGCCGTAGGTCTCGCGGTAGAATTGTCTGAACAGATGGATGAGGTAAGCGGCATGGACCACGACGGCCGCGACGGCGATCTTCTGCGCATCCGTGGCGCACTGCCCGCGGCCCAGCCAGAAAGTAGGCAGAGCGGCGACGATGCCGGTGACAAACTGCACGAGCTGCATCGTGGTGATGGCGCTCTTGCCGGGGACGCGGACTCCGACGACACTGAGCGCGTAGTACGCGTACATGATAGTGTGCACGAAGGCGTTGAGCCCGACAAAGAGAAAGGTGACGGGAGCGTGACTGCTCTGCAGCAGAAACCCGCACACAATTGTCAAAGCGTGATGGTACACCTGCAGGTAGCTGGGCTCGCGCCTCTTCACGATGAGCAACGCCGTGTCCAGCAATTCCCAGTACTTACTCAGGTAAAACAGAAAGCCCCAGTACCCAAGCCCCGCCGACCAGAGCCCGCCGCTGCAGTAGGCCCTGGAAATGCCGTTCTCCCACACGTAGTCCGCTGTTATGCCCCATGTTCGCATCGCGGCTACTCCGGAAAAGGCGCACAGCAGCAGGTTGTGCATCAGCGCCACCAGGCGGAACGGCACCGATTTCCCGTGCGTACCCAGCGCGCCGCACAGTGCGTCCAATAACAGTTTCCCGATTAAATAGAGTGCTACCCCCCCACACCACGTACGACGGGTGCATCAGCTCGTGCGCCGTGTCCCGCGGACGGCCCGTGCAGCAGCTCGGAAGCGGTTTTCGCTGGCGGTCCGCTGTCCAATGCGAGCGCGAAGCGCGCAACGCTCTGAAAAAAGGTCCGTCATTTTTCGGCAGGCACGTGCAGAAACCGTGCTCGCTTGCTTTCTGCGTTAGTCTTGTTCAACGAGATTTCAAGACATGTGCCTAAACAGCTACTGTAGCTGTTCAGGCACACACAAAGCGCTTTGTGGTGGGAGCGGGAAGTGGAAGAGCGTTTCTTTTTCGCCCAATCAACGTGGCCGGCGCAGGTGCTCTACCAGATGGCGGCGCTTTTGTGGCTGCTTTCACGAAACAATCACCAAACTGCTTCTCTTCGTCCTGTGCATCATTCCCGTAGATCAACTTAATTGATCGGTTCCCATCATTACAGTATGACCTCAGCAATTGCGAGTGACCCTCAGGGTCCGAAAGGGTCAGTATACGCAACGATGTGCGTTTGTCGTTGGTAGCGGGCTGCGTCGGCTCTACGACGAGCCTTGCTGCGTTGGCAGTACCGCCAACCTTCAATGGCGCCTTGACGACATTCGTCCAGGCTGAGGTGCACCACGTAAATCATCTCACCAAGTTAAACATCTTCCATTTTTCCAATACATGGCGGTTGATTCCCAGAGCAGCGGTGTCGCAGATGAATTGCAGCTTTTGCGCTGCATGTACGATACATCGGAGCTCTCTGTATCGGAATCGGCATTTCCTCCAATGACTGTCCAACTCCGGGCGCGTCCGTACGTCGCAGCAAATGAAGGCCACATCTTCTGCAGCATCGATGCAACAGCGACGTTAGACATAGGATATCCAAACGTTCCTGCAAGAGTCGTGTTCTCTCACTCCCGTGGCTTCGATGATGCCCAACTCAGTGCTTTACGCAATGACGTATTAGAAATGGCCGCGAAAGAGTCTGCACAGGGCGTGGTCCATCTTTTCGAGTTGCTCAGCAAGATTCGTGAGAAAGTCACTGAGCTCAACAAACCCAATCCCTGCCCGGTGTGCTGCGAGAAGATACGTCTTGATGCACTGGCAGGAAATGCATGTGTGCGTCTCCAACCATGTTGGCATGCAATGCACGGAGAGTGCTTCATGAGCTATTTGGAGCACAGACGTGTTGCCAGGGATGACAAGGAGGTTCATCTGAGAACAACTTTGGGAAATTTTGGTGCACGTGAAAAGGCTTATGAAAATTGGATGTGCTGCCCCATCTGCCGTGTATCCGTCGATTATGAATCTGCGAGTGAGACTGCATCGGCGTTTATCAACACCGCCAACTCCGCCACTCACATGTCGGTAGGATCGAAAAGTGAAAACTTATAACATGACAATGTCTCACATTCCCTGTGCTAGCAAAAAGTGAAATGCAAGGATATGCTGCTGCGGAGTTGACTATCCATTGCAATGGCGCAAGCAATTCTCGTTACTGCCGCATTCCCGCGACAGCCTACAAGTTTCACGTGAACCGTTGTTTTCCTCCCCGCAACACTTCTCCTTCTCCGGTTCACATGCTCTAGAAGTGTATTTCTTAAATCTGCATCAGACGCATACGCAAGAATATCACTTTCGGCGAACCTGAGCTCAGGCACCGGCGTGGACAAATTTCTTCAACAACTTCATCAGGCATAGCCATGTCTCCATCGACATTAATCACCTCGCATGTGCCATGTCTTTGAGTCGGTTTTTCCACGGGTGGGCAAAGCAACGTTGTGGTGATGAAACCCTGCGCATCGTCAAAATTTCCGTGCTCTCTCACAACTTTTTTCCGCATTTCTTCGTACCAGGCAAGCCCCTCGGTGATGGCCTGTTCAGTGTCCCGAGACTCATCCACGGATATATGCACAAGTCGTAAACCGCCAGCATACCAAATATTTAGAATCGACGCTGGAAGGCGCCCAAGAGCGTCTTGGCCTGTGCGGTCTTCGCTGATGAACAACACGTGAGAATAACGATGGAAAAAATGATGCTGTGAATAAACCTGAACTTGTTCGCTGCGTAGGGATTCCAAGAGGCATATTGCTGTTTCCCCTCGTTGAGCATTTTCATGCGCCACCGTGTCTTCGAGTCCGTTAATTAATCCGCTCATCATCACTTCGGACTCTGTGATGACCAACGGCGAAAATCTTTGACACATCCACAACCTCGTCACCTCTCTTTCTTCATTCTTCATTTTCAGTTTCTCGCTTATGAGCAACTTTCGCATGGCTTTGACGACCGGGTGATATGCTTTCTCAGACCCTTGCTCCTCATCGGATTCTTTCTCGAGTGCACCCAAAACTTTCCGTAATCGTTCTGGCGCGTCCTCTTTAAGACGTACGACTGCGGTCTTCAAATATGAAATAGCTGCATGAGCTCCGTCGTATAAGGCGTATGACCGAGCGTGCCGCAAAGTGTGCAGCTCCATCAGTGCTTTTTGCTGTTGCTCGTCCGCACTCTTCATTGTATGAACAATTCTGCTTTCCAAAAAGCTGGGTGTCATGCTTTTCAGCGTATTTCTTTCCGCGCATTCTTGACGATCGCTTCTTGACTCATCTGGTCCGGATACAAAATCCATGAGTGGCTGTGCCGTTCTGTCGATAATACGCAAAGCATTACTTGCCGTTCTTGACGGTACTAGTAACAAGTTTTCTGGTCTCGACAAGATCAAAGCCGTGTTGACCTCTTCATGCGCTGAATCACAGAATATGGCTTTTCCGATGTACAAAGATTTCATCAACGGCTGTGAGTGAACGTGGAAATCAGCGCAACTAACATGACTAAGATACGGTGCGATGAAAACCATCTGCTGCACGTCAGCCCATGACGAGCTTTCGGAAAACATGTTGACAATTTGTGATACAAGAGTTTTGTCGGTGAATTCTGCAGCACAATCGAAGAAGACAAGCAGTACTGAGAAAGACGGTCCAATTTCCACATCTTGGACGGAATTCGTAACCAATATTCTGGACGTCGCCAAGTTATTCCAAAATTCTCTTTCATCATCGTGCTCGCCGTTCACGCCGCTGGGGCGCCATTGATTACAGGCAGCGACATGGTATTGATCCCCGAACACTTCAGTGAAATAGTTATTGATACTCAAAGGTAAATTTGGATTTCCAAGACAGAAGACAAGCACGCGAACATCCTCATCTATCCGCGAAAGCAATGTGTGCATGACAATAGACAAACTGGGTAAGCAGGACAGAGGTGACGGCATGTATATTGCGGCACGTTGTTCCCGAATGCATTCTTGGGCAAGTTGTAATATCCAAGGGCGGCATATCAGCCTCTCCGGTACTTTTAAAGAATTCTTCTCGGCCGAGTTTCGTGGTAAAACCTGCTCATGACTTCGAGCTACAGAATTGAGTTTTTCTCTTGGAACACTGTCAAACGGTAGTTCCTCAGGTGGGCTCGGATCTTTTCCGCATATATTCGCGAAGTCAACAAAAGCGCGAAGATCGTCAGAGTTTTCGGTTGGACTCACTTCAAGAGGAATGTCGAATAGGGCCCCATCATCAATATCTGTCACGGTCGCCTCCAAATCCTGGGCGTCACTTCCTGTTTGCCGAATCCATCTCTTGGGATGAGATCAACTTCATTCTTGGAAAATCTTTCATTTGCTGAGGAAATCCCCCTTGCGAATATCTTCAACTCAAGCGGCGACGTTCCAATTCTTTTTGGAGAATCATAATCATGTTCGACAAACTGCTTCCTGTCAGAGAACTGAAATGCCTGGATTTCATTCCGAGAGAGTTGCCAGACAGCCATGCGCTCATTGTCCAAGATATCGCGTGATCCTCTCCTACAGCTCTTGTGAAAAACAATATCCAAACTTGATTCTACAATATCCTCTGAGCATGGAGAGTATACAACATCCGTAAATTGCTGTTCGCAGAGTGAAATTAAATCAAAACGGCGTGGATCATGAAGTTCGTTGCACTTAGCCATCATGTCCCTGGGACCTTCGTGCCATCTCTCCCTGATCATTAGATGTTTTGTGCAATAATTCTTGATGTTATCAATGAAGTAAAATTCCTCAGAAAAGAAGCAGCCTTCCCATGTAGTTCCTGTCAACGAAAATACCCTCTGCTTCAATGATGATAATGAATCTGCTTTCATGTGTGTTTTCGGCAACGTAGGCTCTTCAAATCCGTATTTGATACACTGCAGTGGCTCAAACGAAATGAAGTCCTCATTTCCAGCAGAAGATGATTGAACCCCAGTTAGTTGTTCTGTCCTTTTTAAGTTCAAATACTCAAGTTGAGATATGCACCTCAGAAATTCCTGGTCCGACTTTCTTTCAATGAAATCAAAAATATCCATTGTTTTCGAGACCGACGACAAGTTGCGAGCAGTAATATGGAAACCAAAGTAGTCGTTTGAAATAGCTGATGTTTTCCGATTTTCAAGAAACATAGTGCTCATGATATAGCCCGATAGAATTATTTCGTGCCAAGCGTGAGACAAACCGCTTATGGGAGACTGGAACAGAATTGGATTTGATACAGTATTGAGACTACCGAGGCGCAGTTCAACAATTTCATCGAGAGTTGGCATTTCATGGGGAGCAATCATCTGACTGGATATGTTTTTGACTAATTCCGTATCAAACCACATGCTTCTGCGGAAGACAAAAATCAGTAACGGAAGTAAGGACGGAGTAAGTAGATTGATGCTTCGCATCGAAGAATTGAAACAAGTTTTTTTTCCCAACTTACGAGGTAAGTGGAGCTATAATAGGTCCAGAACTCGGAATGATGGACTCCTTCTTCGGCACAGTTTCCAAAGTCAGCTGTGCTTCGAGCTGGGTATTTGTTCTTCTAGGTAGTAGTGGAATATCGAGACGGACAAAGAAAGTTGCGTCGAACGGCATATTGGTTCGAAAATCATTGGAGTATAATCCTTCGAACAAACGGGCCCAGTCACGTTGGCCATCAGTGAGGTTTCTCTTGTGTGTCATCAGCTCATGATTATCAGTCAGAGAGAGACACGCACGAAGTTGCTGCTGAGAAATGTCAGACAGCGAGAGGCATTCATACGTTTTCGCGCTTGTTCTCATGCAAGACTTGACCGTAAGAAGGGATGGAGGGAACAAAAAGCTGAAGAAATCGATGACAAATTATGAATACGGAGCAATTCGAAAAACTCGAATGTGCGCATTGTGGCCATGTTGCGCATCTTACCGTTTCATTCCTCTCCATTTGTACGCGCCTTCCCCTGAGAAAATGTCACATGAACGTAGCTCAGCGTCTTCATTTGGCGGAACCTCTTCAAATATTCTGGCGATGCGAGGTCCCTTCCAGAGGCTATCCGAGGCCTCCATCTGGACTGTCTGTCGAATTTGATCCACTTATGGCTTTTGACGGGCATGAACATTGAAATGCTTTTTCTTCTCTGCGGTTAGAATGCTGCATTCATAATCTTTCGGTACGAGAAAGGTTCTTGAAAGTGCATCGAAATGAAACAAGAAAACAGCAATCATTATAATGGATGTACCAACCAAAACACCGTAAATATTTCAGAAATCGAGAAGCTCTTGAGCATTCACGGCGAAGGCTAAAGCGCAACAATTAATGCCGTGAGGGTTTCACTTGAAAGGGTTTGCAAACATTGATCGAAATGACTCGAGAAAAACCACAGCTTTCTGTCGCTGAAATTTCCTCTGTGTTGACCTCGTTTTACGAACAGGCAAAGCCTTTGGAACCCTTGCGTACGTTCACGAGTTCTCTTGCACCTGCACGAGTCAAAACACCAGCATATGATTTCTCTCTTTTTGTCACCTCGCGAAAGTGCGAAGGAATGAGATTTGTGACTCACAAACTAGCTGAAAGCGCAACACAAGAAATTGAGAGGACAGCAGTCACTGCTACCGTTCGGGTTCACTTTGGCCTACAGTCCACAATTCCTATTGAAAAGCGATCAATCGAAATGCCCATTCTAGAGGAAAGGTGCTTCGAAGATTTCAACTTGGGAAAAATCTGGAAGACTTTTTGCAAGATTCGACCGACTGCTCGGCAGAGGCGCGCTCACATCTTCAAAATTCCCGAAGATGTTATACAGCACAAATTCTTCTTTTCAAGTGACCATGACCTTACAAAAACTATAAACAAACGACGACCACAGTACAACGTCAATATCTCTTTCGTCATGAAGTCTTTGGAATTTCGAAGAATGGATTCTGAAAGCATTACGGAGTATTCCAAGTTAGATTACAGCGGTTCGCGAGAAACTGAAAGGCGGATTGCCGAGGAGGTACAATTCTTGAAGCAGCTATTACCAAGAAACCTCAAAAACATGCGTTAGCATTGCAGAAGCGCGGAATGCTCTCCCAAGAATCTCTACCACCTGGCGAATGCGGCAGACCGCTTAGATTATCAAGCCAGCAAGTTGATTCGTCGCCACCAAAAAAAAGAAGCAATAAGACACCTGACGACGCTACAATAGCGAGATTGAAAGATACCGTCTTCTTTTAAATATTTTAACCCGCCAAGAATTCAAATAATATTCAACAGACATCACGTGCCGGCTACTACCGGTGCACCAGCATCGGTCAGAAATATCGCCCTGAATTCAAAGTTCCATCGGGTCGCGCCCCTTTCCCCGCGCATTTTTGTCTCCAGCGTTCATGTTCGCTGATGTTGGGGTCAATCCCTGTCCCAATGATCCCCCGACGCCGAAAAACAGATGGTCTGTGCTTGATGAGAGCATTCCCGGCGCGCCAGTAGTAAAGTCCATCGCTTGCGACATGGCTGCCTGAAAAGTCCCTGCGCTACCAGGAAGTGACCCTGGAGAAGCACTTGGAATCCCGATTGACCCTCCGCCCATAGCGCTTGTTCCCGAATCCACGATTTGGTGCAACACTCCGAGGTTCGAATATTTCGCAATCAATTGCCTGCGTCGCGTAATAGATTCACGTAATGACTTAATCTTTTCCTTTTGTTCATCCTTTGACATATCGCCACCAGGAAGGTTGTCGAGCACAGACTCGCAGCGCTGGAAACGGGCATGCAGTTTCGCAACTGCTGGAGAGACGCTTGCTGCATCCGCCCCTTCCAGAATCATAGTCAGTATTGCAGCAACGTTATCCAATATTTGGAACGTCTTAACGAGTTCATTAGGAGACTCCTCAGAAGACCCTGCCATTTCGAACAAGCAACAATCGTATTCGTGCTCACAATACAGAGTGACGCGAAGGTAGAGCCAGGGGATATTACAATCCCCTGGTCAAGCCAAGCTATTGCGGGCGGTTAGCTGCAGCTGGTAGCTATATGGGAGAAGCTGCTTCCACACGTTGAAGTTTGGAATTCCGGGTTCCTAGCTGTTTCTAAGTGTTCCGCCCTGTATGACAACTATGTGCCAAATTATATCAAAAATTGACACATAAACCTTATTATAGGGATCGTACACGTGCTGGATGTAGAGTGGCTCACCTAAATCATTAAAATTCTGAGAACTTTCCCAAAATCCGTGCAGTACTCATAACCCTCCACCGCTTCAGTACGGGAGACGTTGCATGCCGAGGACTACCTGCGAATATCGATAGTTGAAGTGGTCGTGGACGCACCAAGTCATGAGTGCGCTGAAGTTTTTAAGCAAGAAGAGCTGGCATACAGGCCTCATCAAAAACAATGAAAAGGTTTGGCTTCGAGAACAAGCTGAGGCCAAGGAGAAGCAACGCGTTGCTGAATTGCAAAAGCAACTCGAGGAAGAGCGACGTTTGGAGGAGATTCAACGTTTGGAAATTGAATCTGGGCGTCTCGACCCTGTGGAAGTTAAGCGGCGCCAGCGCATTGAATGGATGTACGAGGATGGTCCTACGGCCCATTCGAAGGCAGCGAAGGAACAGGAAGCTCGCGACCAAGAAGATGCGCTTCTGGGAAAGAAAAGTGCGAAGATTTCGTCCACTCCTCGAGAGAAAGACCCGGAAAAGGCACGACTTGTTGATGTGGAGAACAAGTTGCGAGAGGACCCCATGTTGTTGATTGAAAGGGAACGTCGGCGTGCTACTGATGCTGCTCGCGCGAAGCGCCCGTTGCATCCGGACCAAAACCTCTCAAGGGCCGAGCATGCTAAGATTGCTGCCAGACTTGCTCGAAAGGCGGAGAGACGAGAAATTCGGGAAATAAGAAAGCGGAGACGAGCGGAGCGTGATGCGGTGAAAAAAGCAGCTCAGCGTACATCAGAAGCTCGAGGTGTGTCTGCAGAGATTAGGAAGAGCTCGGGGCCTGATGATAATCAGTCCCCAGAAACCGGTTCGCGTTATGGCTTGCAGGTTCCGAAGGGGGGAACGGGTGTTCTCGTACAAGAGAAGTTCGTGCCGACGAAACGTATCACACATGAGGATGAGCGCGGTTATCGCCGTTCGCATAGAATTGGTCGACATGGGTGGGGAGAACAAAGTTTTGTGGAAAATACCACGGACGACCATGCAAGCAAGAGAGAGCAAATGCGTCTTGCAGCGGAGCGACTTCATCATGAGCGCCGGCAAAGGGCTGAGTTCCGCGATGCCAGGGAAGCTCGTGAGGAACATGAAGACGAGCAAGAGCGAATGTGGAACTCTAGGAACGTTGTTGGGTCGCAGATGAGTTCGAAATTCGTTCTTGAAGCCATGAAGTCCCAAAAAAATAGCAATATTAGTGATAGAATTCAACAGCGGAGACCTAGCGCATCTCAAGATGGCGCCTCTTATTAGTCAACCACTCTTTGTTGTAAAGAATGGTTATTTTGCAGCAACTCACGAGTGAAGCTTAAAGGCCTCTTCCCACAGAAGTGTACTACGCTTCATTTGACATTTATCTAGAGGACCAAAAATCACCCTACAGATGTTCCAGTTAATCCAAAAATATCTAGTAGTACTGTCAGTTTACGGCATGAAGAGACCGAGTGAACACCAGAACATGTGTCGTGAGAAATACTCGCGGCGCAGAACATAATTACGACGACACTTCCTCCGTCTGTGCACCACGGCGGTGATAGTACTCCTGGATAACCTTACTAGGAATACGCTTGAGCATGGTCCGCGGGAAAGTTCGTAGAAGGGACCAAGCAAGGTCGAGAGAATTAAAGATATCACGAGTTTCGTACGCGCCCTGGGTAACAAATTTCTTCTCAAACTTATCGTGGAATTCTAGATAAAGGCGATCCTCCGACGACAGCGCTTCTTCTCCTACAACGGACTTCATGGCGATAACATCTTTGCCGATAGCATATGCGGCATAAAGTTGATTTGAAACATCACCATGATCTCTTCTGGTCATTCCTTCTCCAATGGCAGACTTCATTAGACGCGAAAGAGAGGGCAGCACGTTAATCGGGGGGAAGATTTGGCGATTGTGCAGTTGGCGATCCAGGTAAATCTGTCCCTCAGTGATGTATCCAGTCAAATCCGGAATGGGATGAGTGATATCATCATTGGGCATAGTAAGAATTGGAAGCTGGGTAATGGAGCCAGAACGACCCTCAACACGACCAGCCCGCTCGTAAATAGTCGCAAGATCAGTGTACATGTACCCGGGGTACCCACGACGTCCCGGAACCTCTTCACGCGCTGCCGAAACCTCACGGAGGGCATCGGCATAAGAGCTCATGTCCGTGAGGATGACAAGAACATGCATGCCACATTCGTACGCAAGGTATTCGGCGGTAGTCAGCGCAAGACGGGGGGTAACAATTCGCTCAATAGTCGGATCATTCGCAAGGTTGAGGAAAAGAGTAACCTTTCCCATAGCACCGTTCTCTTCGAAATCTTGACGGAAGAAGCGCGCTGCCTCCATGTTGACACCCATCGCTGCAAAGACGATGGCGAAGTCATCTTCCTCCCCGCCTTGCTCGATCGACTTCTTCACAAGACCGGCCTGACGGCAAATCTGCGCCGCAACTTCGTTGTGGGGAAGACCAGCCGCGGAAAAGAGGGGAATCTTCTGGCCACGCGCAATGGAGTTCATGACATCAATGGTGGATATACCGGTCTGAATCATTTCTTCGGGGTAAGTACGGCTCTGCGGGTTGATACTGGATCCTGCAATGTCGCGGTACGCCTCAGGCACGACTGGCGGACCTCCGTCAATGGGCTTGCCGCTACCATTGAAAACGCGACCGAGCATATCACGAGACACCGGGGTTCGCATAATATCGCCAGAAAATTCGACATGAGTATTACGGTTGTCAATACCAGTGGTTCCTTCGAAAACTTGAACCACGGCCTTGTCTCCGTTCACTTCAAGAACTTGACCCCGGCGCTTGGTGCCATCTCCGAGAGTGAGATCGACAATTTCCGCATAACGTGGGTTCTTCACGTTTTCAAGAACAACAAGAGGCCCATTCACAGCAGCAACTGTGCGGTAGTCGAGGCGAGGCTTCACAGAGTAATTGGCTTCCACCGCAGCCTAAGAGGCAATTCAATTGGAATCAGAAACGGTGGGTGCGTGGAAAAGAAGGGTTAGATCCTCGTTGCAAAATGAAACTGCTCCTGGATGCGGAATCCTGGTCGCGCGCATACCTTATTGATTTGAAACGCCTCCAAGGAGGAAGTGATGGCGTCCATCGTGCAGGCGTACGCAGAAAATCTCCGTAACAATCAAGAACACCTGACGGTAGTGATTCTTTTACCTCGCGAAGATCGGACTTGTGGCGCTCAACAGATTGAACGCCTCCGTTGTTCACAACCGGTACAGTACCTATGCGAGTTGCTGGCAGCAGAGTGGAGCTACAATGACACCGGCTAATGCAATTGGAGTAGGTATCTACACAAACTGTAATGCAAGCCACCCAATCTGAACTGTAATGTTTTTATGTAAAACACTACAGTACCAAAAAGCAGTCTACGTTCGAACACAGACTGCTTGTTTTCTGCAGCCTCGATCGATGCCGCAGAAGCCCGAAGTGCGACTCGAACGCCTGCAAGAGCGCTCCGCAGATACGAAGGTAGGAGAAATGTCCCGTGAAACGCGTAGTGCTTTTGAGAGCAAAAGAACACTGTGAAACAGCGTGTAAGACTTTCTGTGGCAAGAAAAACAGAGCATTTTCCCTGATATTGTAAATGGTGCTTGTTTTT
>JADWZK010080506.1_pt1 | contig 12017 bp, 9 predicted proteins | sample 8957641 | NCBI WGS metagenome assembly JADWZK01 (sample SAMN16576796, study PRJNA672827) | algae metagenome | host: rhodolith | place: South Korea: Udo, Jeju | collected 2014-09-18 | reverse complement strand
CTCCGGCAAACGGCGTGATCCATAACAATGCCCGGTTCGCGCACGCTTCGTCGCTGTCTTCCAGCGACTATTTTCAGAACGGTGACCAGCGCGACGAAAGGGAGGCGGATAATATTGCGGATTTGGCAGACGACCTCCTCCGCAAGGCGTCGGAGGGAGTGGCGAACGCCGCGGATGAAGTTACTTCGGCTTTTAGCGACTTTTTGAACAAGGGATACCACTAGATTTTAATAACCCATTGCCCATGTGTTATTGTAATTTTCGTTTCCGGGTCTTCAGTACTGCAGTACTTTTCTAGGTGACTTCCTGGTCGGTGTCCAAGCTTGAGCCCCTGTCGTCAGCTCTAGAGTAGTTCTAATCATGTATTTTCCTCGTGCTATCCGAAATGGAGGAGCGATTCAATGGAGTAACTAAAAAGTAAAGTACTAGATTGAACTGAGGACCCGCAATTTCTGCTATTTGAGTGGAGGGCGCTCCATATCCACGAGCGCCCGAGTGCCGTAAGTCGCCATGTTCACCACTGCCTTGGTATCCATGCCGGCCTTCTTGACGGACAAGAGGTACCCGCGCCCTTCAGGCTGTTTGGACAGCGAAAAACATGCGAACGAAAAATCTTGTTTCAGTACGCTCCCATATAAATGACCACTGCCAGGGTCTCCCACGCTCCTCTGGTGTTCGCACCTATCAGAAACCCACCTGCTGGGCGGGCCGCGATGCCGCCGTCGTCAGCCCGCGCAATGGACCCGACAGGCCGCTGTTCGCAGATCGCTCGCACGTAGATACGCCCAGACACGCCAGGAAAGACAGCCTAAGCAGTATGAGCGCGCACGAATTCGGCCTCCACAAAAGTGGTGCCGACGTTGCGCCACAGCCAGTCCGACGTGACCCAGTTGCTGGGGGCACGACGGTCGGCGGCGCCTCTAATTCGCAATCAGTCGGCGCGCGCCGGGGCGCGGTGTACGGACACGCCAAAGAGCTCGGTGCTCAAGGCCGAGGTGCGGCGCGAAGGAGACGCGCAGGGCCGCTTGACGGACTTGGCTGCGCGGTTCTAATGTGCAATCCAACGTACCGGATCGATTCGTCGTGCGGGGACAACGCAGACGGCAGAAACGGGGATTGCGTGACCGGAGCGGCAAGCGGACAGGCGTTGACCGCTGGAAAGCGCCCACTATCGCTCGGTGACGAGCGCTCCTACTGGGATCGCGGACGTGGCGCTTGACGGCGGGCTTCCACAGTCAACTTCGTCCCCATCTCCGGTATCAGCGTACCGTTCGAGGAAGAGCGCCGTGGGAAGGGCAACCGAATGAATTCGCGGGACGCAAGTCGCTGTCCAAGTTAAAAGGAAGGATACCCCGTCCATGACCTCAGTGACCGTTAATGGCGACGAACTGGCACGGACGATGTCGACTAGCGCTGTCCCTACGAACTTTGGAGGGGAGCTCTGCGGGCGGGAAGAAGGCGTTCAGAACGTATTAAGTGGGAAGGAGTTTGAGTACACGCAGAAGGACTCAACGGTGCGTAGGTCGGCGCGGAAATGGAAGACGCGGGTTGTAACTCGGGCCTTGTGCATGGCAATGGGAGAAAAAGGTTCTGCGGGAAGAAGATCGCACGTCGCACCGCGGTCACCCAACGGTAATAGGCAAAGCTGGGTAGGGTTCATGGCAAGCGAAATGGAGCCCACTGAGAATGAATCCATCGCGAACGGGGCATTAGATATAGACAGCGTCGAGACCAAGGCCCCTGCGAGCGACCCCGCAGACATGGATTCCACGGATTTGAAAGCGGCTGCCGTCCTGCCGGTGATTCCTGACACGGTGATTCTTTTGAATGTGGGAGGGGTAGGGTTCGCGACGATAACGCGCATGCTGTCACAGGCCGGTGCGGCAGCCCTCCCTGTGCAAGACATGAGCGTGAGATTTCAAGTTCCCGCGATGCGGGTATCGCTTCCGAGGATAACTATATCTGCGTCACGTAGCGCTCCACAGGAAACTCGCACGCTGTTTGTGATTTTCTGATGGCGGGAACCAAGTCGCTCTTTAGTTTCGGCTCCATCGCATCCGGACTCATGTTTTTCGCGGCCTGGGTGGGCCAGTGGTAAGCAGTTCGGCGCAGCTCTGCACTCTGTTTACGCAGAATGAGGCGCGTTCCATCCATAATGAGCAAGGACTCTGGAGCAGTTACCTTCAGTTCCCCGGTGAGCCCCCTGGCGGCTCAATGGAAGTTGTCAAACATGGTGTGCGTCTTCTTATGATGCCCTGACTGTGCCAATGCTCGCCGTATTCATTCCCGCCCCGGAGATTCGTGACAATGATGACTCCGCGCATGCATTGTGGCTAACTCGCCCACCATGCGGCATAGGACGACGTGAGCAGGGTTCAAACATCTGTCATAGCGTTCATAGGTTCGGGGTGCCTTTTCATCAGCCGCACTACCCTCACACAGGCCGACAATGAACATTAGTACCCTCATACCGTCTTTAGAGGCGTAGGAGATTTATCTTGTGTAGTATTGCGTCGGATCGAAACCTGACGGTGTCATGGAGCACAACACACGGGGCCTATTGGCGAAAGATAGAGTGAGATCGACAAGGTAGTGCCGGGGGTAAAGAAACCCTGAAAAGACGTAGGCTCGATAACTCTGGTTGCATAAGACGTGAACGCTCGAAGCAAAACCGAGATCTGGCAGCTTCATGGTGTTCAGTAGTTCTTCGGAGCGAAGAGTATGAATCAAGAGCCAATTTTTCGGGTCCTCTAAGTAGACTGCAGTAGTGTCAAGCGCTCGCATTGAACCGCTTTTACAACGGCGAGCATATGAGCAGGATTCTACCTCGATCCATTTCGCGTGCGGTTTGGAGAAATCTGCGGTAACAGTGCGATTGTTCGGAGCCTTCCAATCGGCGCGGAGGTAGGAAACAAACTGATGTACGTACGTGTAGCGTCAAAACTGGTGTCGCTAAGTACACAACGCTGTTGCGATCTTACCAAAATTAGTGCGAAAGTCCATGAACCACATCTGGTTTTTCAGTAAAAAGTCTTTGGTTATAGTGACGGTCAAATAGGTACCGTTCAGATTGCTTTGAATATCGTAAACGCATTTCGGAAATTGCGAGTCGGTAAAAACAGGAGGGCAGGCCTTTGTGGTGAGCCAACAGCATGATAGTGAATTAACTGATTCGTTGCTTGATCAATCTCGGTGCCGCGTTCTTCCTCGCCTCGTCAATCTGTCAGAGACTCCGGTCCCGGGAGGTGAGAATACCAGGAGTCAGCCTCGTCGCAGCTCCATGTGATAATCGGTAACTTGACGCATTCCGGGCAATATCGGGAACCCTACGTCCCTTCCTTATTGTGGATGTGAATTTTCTTTCAGTCGCTTCCGGAAAGGCTTGCGGAATGGACGGAGAAGGTGCTGGCCTTCCTTGGGAGTGAGGGATTCTTTGAAGAATCCCTTGCGCTTTGTAGGAATTAGACAGAGTGCACCTACAGTGAAGAAGGAGAAGAGCATGCTCAGTAATTTCCGTGGAAGCATAAGCCGGTGTTAGTGAGATTTGCAGTACCGTTATCCTTAATAGTACTCGACTCAACGAACATGACAGCAGTTTTGAGGGTTAAGCGGTCGGCGCCATGAGAACAGGCTGATTTCCGTCGTCCCTTCTGCTCGGTCTAGAAGACGCACTTGACTTTCTTCGCTGATGCAGAATATCGATGATAGTTGAGGAGTTTCTTAACGGCACCTTGGAAGCGCGGCCTTGCATTCTGCCGCGTGATCAAGCGGTCCTGGCGTTCTCGTTCTGGAAGTCGATCCAAGCGGCGATGTCGGAACTGCTTGGATACTCAGCCCAGCGGTATGGATCCCCAATGTTGGCGTGTCTTCTATTCTGGATAGGCAGAGTGAGCTCAGGGGCCCTGAGCCCCTGAGTCAGGGCAGCATGTCATCTATTCGTCGTCACCATCAAACCGCAACAATATGAAGTGGTTCTCAGCAGAAAGGAAACAAAATGTGTTGAGAAAACCGTCGTGGGTTTAGAGACTTCCGATGGCGCCAAATCGTTCACCATATGTAAAATAACTCCCCTGAGGAGAAAAGGTATTTGCAGCTGGCAGTGGAGCTAAGAGCCTTTGGCGATAATGACGCAGATCATGGATCTTTTTAGGCACTCTCTTGTAAATGACATAAGAGCAGCTGACTTCATAACGCGCAAATCCGTATCATCGAAATACATCAAGGTTATGCCGAACAACGTTTCAGGAGGACAATATGCGCAATTTTCAATTGCCTGATCTGCTGAAATAGATACAGAGAAATTTGAACTGCTTTGTTTTGCTGTCGAACTACTGTATAGGTATAGGAAAGAGAGCAGTACAATCTCTCTTCTAATTGATACGTGAAGTATGTGTGATAGAAATTGAATTGTTCTTGGGGACTAGTGAGGGCAGAGTGAGGATTCGCACAGGGGAGAGTGCGAATGCAACCTCAAAATAACTTGGCAATCGATCCGTTTCCACGGCACAAGCGCTCATAGTTGCTCCCTTTTTTCACAACGAAGCTCATAGATGCGGTAGCTACAATGTAGAAAAGTGCAAATAATTAGTATTTGGATGCCAAATGCACTACAAAATTGTGCAGACTGTTCACATGAGCAAGGTCCTCGAAGCCTACGTAGAAACGCAAGCGCTAGCACATACACGTACCGGGTCGGTTCTGCACGAAGTCAGAGGACTAAAAAGCGATCAGTATGTGAGTGTTTTGTCATCGCAGTTGTATGCTATCCTGATTGCCTTCCCTTTCGCAATCTTTCAGCGCAAGGTACGGTGTATACTAAGCCTGGCGGAAGATGTAATATATAGAATTAGAACGCTAATAAGATTTTATTGCTTACAGCATTGAAGCTACTCGCATTTGTTCGAACAAAATCAGATTTATGTCTGCAAGGATAAAGCTGATCGTACTCGTCACGAAAGCGCAAATGTTTTCATTGGCCGAATACCATAATTAGTGCATATGCTATCGAATATATAGAAGCAGTGGTTAGTGTTGAGCTACGCACCTCGGAAGTGACAGGACGGTTGAAGGTGCGGCGCAGTGCTATAAAGTCACGTCTCTCTCTACATAGACGATCAGTGTGCGGACCTTGTTCTTTAAATTGAATAGAGGAAAAAGCCTGTTACTTGTATTCTGCTTGATTTTGCACATAGAAAGGTCAAAACATTATCTGTGCTACTCTTCCATATCATACCTTAAGAATAGTCTTACGACTGTACTATTACAGCGAAAAAGGAGGTATCATAGGACACGTCACAGAACGCTTTTTTTCTAAACGCTTCGCGCTTCATTTTCTATCGGAGAAAACTTGTTGAATTTTCACAAACACAAGATGGAAGCGTAATTTGCTGCTCAGGGGTTCAATGTTTGCTCGGTTTTGTCTGCCCTTCCATGCATTGAAGATACCACTGTGATTTATTAGCACCACGCACAGCCGTGGATGCCCTGGGTACAAGGACTGAGTGGAGGGGACGACAAGGGGGAGACAATCCCTGAGTTTGGTCGTGGTTGAGAGAGATGTTTGTCAGATTCCTGTTTTCGTAGTACACGGTCGCAAAGGGGGCCGTGAAAGGCGGTGTAGTATCAAACTGGGGAGGAGGGACCCCTTGTAGCACGGAGGCGGATTGAATGCAAATAACTGAAATTGTATTGTCGTGAGGCCACCGCAGTATCGTGAGACTTGTGGTTTTGTCGCCCCGACCTCGAAGCGCTACAAGGAGCGTGGAGTCCGGTCCATTTCCAGGGCTTTAGCAGACCCATGCAACCGCCAGAAATCGACCAATGAGGTGTCACCCGGGCAATTGTGCAATTTTATTGGTCTAACCTCCCACACAATACCTCAACCAAATCGATCCTGGACATGAAGCCGCAGATATCATATGGGCAATTGTATGGTCCTTTGTCAGCTTCCTTTCTGACGACGGCGATCATAACATCTTCGCAGAAACGGAGCGGCAGAATTGTGAATCGCTCACGTTAACCTCCAACGAATCCGAATTCGCCATGAACATCGTTAATGCCGCATGCGGAATATTGATGATCAGTTACGAGCACTGTTTACCGACAAGCATCGATAAGGACTGATCCGCACGTTATGATAGGGCTTGACACTGTGATTGGTCATTTTTGCTGTATATTCCCAGTTTCGCCGCATCAGAATTATTCGATATATCGATCGTGAGGAACGAAATGCAATCATACTAATTGATACTAATTTCGATGCATGCTCGCCTGCTATAGTGCTCTCTCTCGCTGCGCTTGCCTAACTTCCCTTCATTTACTCGCATGACCTGAGACGTTTACTCCGTCCTCAATCTCCGCAGCGCACATGTCATCTTCCTTGCACTGTTGCGCCCCCAGGAACAGTTCCAAAATCAACTTTGCTGTTATGCACGTCTCAGGTTAGCGCCGGAAAGTTTCCGCCGCCGTCCTGCATGACGCCCGTGTTGCTCATCGTTGACACCAAGAAATGAGCCGTCCGCCGAGTTCAGTGCCGCGAAAGACACGATCCGCAGCCGAAATTGGCAAAGACTCCGCAATGGCCATGAATTCAGACTCCGCTCCCGTCGGTTCAGGGGGCGAGGCCGAGATAAGCTACCTCGGAACTGTCGAGGCCGCGCTTCTCCAAGAGATCCACGTTCTCCAGAAGACGCTCAACTCTTCGCGCGCCAAACACGCCTTTCCCGTTACACGGCGCGCTTCCCGGCGCAGCCCATCATCACCCACTAGTCCGAGTGCACTGAGTCCTCCACCGCCACCGGCGTCGTCTGGAGTACGGCCGCGTCATCGCGTGATTAGCGTCAGTCTCCGTCTCCCGACGAAGAGCGACCGCGAGTCGGTACGCCAGCAGCTTTTCGATTTCGCGGTCGCCCCGAAGGGCATGTTCTCCCTGGACGCCGCGTCACCGCTTCAGTTCATCTGGGTCGGCCTTGCCGACGGACCAAAGGCGGACTCCTCTGCCTTTGACACCAAGTACGGCCCTAAGCGCGGATTGCGGTCCATGGGCAGTCGTGGGCCGCAGATGTCAAGGACAGGGCAGTCTCATCTTGTCCCAGTTCCAAATCAGGAGGGCCCAGAGCTCCTCCAGAAATTACTCGACTTCTCTGAGGATACTTTGTATCGCATTCTGCACTATGACTACAGCAGCGTTTTGAGCGACGTTGATGGAGAGGTTGACGAAAATTGGGCGGTGTATAAGCAGATGAACCAGCAATTTGCGCAGACCGTTAGCGAGATTTATGAGGATGGCGATCTCGTATGGGTGCACAATCACCATCTCATGCTGCTGCCGGGCATGATCCGAGAGCGGCTTTGGTATGCGAAGGTTGGCTTTTTCCTTTACACTCCATTTCCCTCGGCTGAACTTTTCCGGATTCTGCCGTATCGCACGGAGCTGCTGCGCGGGGTGCTGGGCGCCGATTTGGTTGGATTCTACTCCTACGACTATTCCAAGCAGTTTGTATCGTCCTGCACCCAACTGTTGGGTCTCGACGGAACCCCGAGCAGCATAGAAGCTGATCCCCGCGCTGGGAGAAAATGCGAAATTGGTATATACCCTGCTGGAATTGACGTCAAAGCGTTGAAAGCTCATGTGTCGTCCAAGTCTGTGAAAACTCGGGTCGCAGAATTGCGCGAGCAATTCGCACATCGCAAGGTTATTGTGGGAGTGAATAGGCTGGATGACGCCTTTGCCGGTATTCCTCTCACGCTTCTGGCCTTCGAGAAACTCCTCGAGGAGTATCCGGAGTACTTTGGGCGTGTCGTTCTTGTGCAAGTTGCCATGCTCCCCAGTGCTTCGAGAGGGCATGTCTCCTGTCGTGCTCAAGGCAGTCAAATTAACGAAATTGTGGCGCGGATTAACGCTTCTTTCGGGACACTCACATTTTCCCCCGTGCATTATATCACGGCAGAGTTGGACCCGGCGGAGTTGCACGCGTTGATGTGCGTGGGACATGTCTGTGTCGTGAGTAAGGTGCGCGATGGCATGGGTCTGGTTCCGCATGAGTGGACCGTATGTCAGCACGGAAACTATAAGGGCCCTATCGTGTTGAGCGAGTTCAGTGGGTCTGCGCGCAGCTTTTCAACTGCACTGCATGTGAACCCATGGGATGTGGATGATGTCGCGTTAAAAATGAAGGAAGGGCTTGAAATGGACGACAAGGCTCGTGAGGTTCAAAATGATGCCGCGTATCAATTTGCAACAAAGCACACTGCAGCTATGTGGGGTTTCAATTTCCTCGAAGATCTTGAAATGGTCAAAGGGGCTGAGCATGGAGCTGGATTTGTGGCGACACCCTTACTTGACACAATATCTGTCATTAAGGCCTACAAGGCAGCCTCGTCGCTTAGTGCACTCCCGTCACCAATTCCGTCTTGCACAACTCTGCCCGCGCTGGGCTCTTTTGGCGCAAGCAGTGGTCCTTCTCATTCGCAACAGTTCGCAGGTTCTTTCGGTGCGGATGGTGTCCATATGTATAGCGCGCGAGGCCCATTGGGCATGAGCCCTCCATCCATTTCTGCGGGATATTTGGGTCTGCATGGCATTAGGGCAGATGCGAGTTGGAAGCGGGAGAAACCGGCAGGACCATCTGATAGTGACGCCGCGCTTGGATCGGGTTCCGGGACTTCTAGTTCGACTTCGCTAGTAGGATCTGCCAGTGCACCACAGGGGACTCCAGCAGCAGTGCCGAAAGTGGGCAACAAGAAAAAGCTGTTTATTCTGGATTACGAGGGGACTTTGGCGCAGTTCCAACCACTTCCGGAAGCTAGCGCTCCGCATAGCTCAGTGAAGACCGTGATTGCAAATATTTTGGAAGCATGTGAGGATAACTGTGTGTTAATCCTGTCTGGACGAGATAAGCGCGCCCTGGCAGAGTGGTTTGGGGACTTGGATGTATTTTTGGCGGCAGAGGACGGATGCTTTTTGCGACAGCCCGGTGACACTACATGGGTTCCGCTGTTTCTCAAAGGGGCGAAGTTCGACACTGGAAGAAGGGCGGTTTTGGCGCCTGCGGATTCTTTCTCTGACCTCGTTTCTATGCGAGTGCCTCCAGCAGATTTTCAGCCGCTTACCAGGTCCATTGTGGACATTGTTTCAGACGACCTATTCGCCAAGGAGAAGCTCAACGGACATGGCGGTGATCAGAAAACTGGCACCGAAGAAAAAGCGAACGGTCCAGCGCTTGAACGGGGGATGACTTCGGGACCGCATAAAGGAAGTGCGAGCAGCCTGGGGAGTTTCCATGGGAATGATTCGGCTGATGCGGAGGAGGAAATTGCGAAATGGAAAGAGCCCGTTAAGCAGGTCATGTCGCACTTTGCGGAACGTACTCCAGGGGCGCTGCTGGAAGAGGGCGATGCGACATTGACATGGCATTATGTGGACACTGACCAGACGTTTGGCAGGTCACAAGCACGGGACCTGCACAAACATCTCGAATCGTTCCTGTTGCATAATTTAAAGATTGAAGTTGTTGCAGAAGAGGGCAAGAATCGATGGATCAAAGTGCATCCAGTAGGGGTGAATAAGGCGGACGCTGTGTTCCGCACCATCGAGTCGGTGCGCGACTTTGGCGGGCGCACCACCGTTGGAGATGATATCGGACAGCCCCGCATCGACTTCATTCTGTGCGTCGGCGACGATCGCGCGGATGAATGCATGTTCGATTTATTGCGCGAAGAACATAGTCGTTGTGAATTGGGCATTAACACGATTGGAAACCGCATATTTACTGTTCGTGTCGGCTCCAACGCCACAGGAGCAATGTCGTCCCTTGACACGCCGCAACAGGTTGTGGATCTGCTTGACGTCCTTATAAAGAAGAGTCACGGGACAGCTTCAGAGTGAAGAGAGGCAAGTGAAGACTCTGCAAATTGTTCAAGAAGTCCCCAGTATATTGTTGATATTCCAAAATAGTGGAAATTCTTTTCGCATCTAAATTTGGGGTGGCGAAGATGCAGAATGAAAAGCGAAATTGAACGTTGCATCGGGAGTTTTCGAATTTCGTGAGTGAGCGTATTGGAGAAGCATTGATCTAGAAAGGTAGATCGAGTTATATGCATTGTGTAAAGACTTGAAAAGCACTTATCAGCAGCACAGTTGTAACCACGTTGATTTGCCCATGTTGATATTGCGAATAGCACCGCACGTTGTGGCTATCGCATTGTCATTCGAAAGTAACGAGGCTTATGTTTTCCCACAAGCGTCTCTTACACCTGAACAAAATTTTTCATCAAGGGTTCGTCTTGGGACAGGGATTGATTTCGGCACCGATTCTTTTTATGAAATCGGCTGTCAATTATCGATATGATGCTTTTTGAAAATGCACCCATGAGTGGCGGGCTAATTTTTCGCGCTGCGCTGTTGACCCACCCCATCACGTCACCAGATCTGCCCCAGACACAACAGCTGCATATCTGCACGATGCCGAAGTCAATCCGCCGACAAGCCGAAGACGCGAAACTGTTAATTCAAAAGGGTGTTGCCATATCCAAAGATAGGGAAAAAGCGCTGCGGTTGCTCAGAGAGGGGAAACATTCCGTGAGAACCATTGCAGTATCTACGAATGTGTCAAAATCTACCGCGAGCAGAATGAGTCAATGTCTGAGTCGAAATGACGAAGAAGGAGTACAGAAGATTGTCAGTGCCGCTCGCAGAGGACGCAGGCATGTCCTGACGGTCGAAGAGGAGAGCACCATAGTCCAGCGCTTGGTCCACGCCGCCAAGGAAGGAGCTCCAGTAAGGAACGATGCGTTAAAGTCAATGATGATTCAGGTTGCATCAGATGGGAGGCCTGCATGGAAAAACGGCATTCCCTCCGATGCCGCTCTGCGCTCATTCCGTGCACGACACAGCGAACTTACTTCTTGGAAATCGGAAGAAAAAGGTCAAGAGGCGAAGACGATTACTGTCACCCAGGAAAAATCGTCGAAAAGTCTACGGCGCATTCAAACATCAGGCAAGAATGCAAGCGACACGGGAGAAGCCCCAGGAGATTCGCATAGCGTGGGAAATGTCACGCGGTGCTAACGCAACATACTGCATATTGCTTCTTCTATTTGGCCGCGGATCGGGTCGTAAGTGACATGTTTTATTTCGTTCTTTGTGCCCATAGCTGGATTCAAACAATGCAGAGGGCTAAACTTTACCTATCTTTGATGGAAATCGTTGAGTTTGAATGCCCATGTATTTCTTTTGGAGATCCGATATTCAACTTGATCAAAATATTTTTTCAACACCCAGAAATTCACCCGAGGCTTTGTCCAAGCCCCGACTTCAACCTCAAATATCGCCTGGTGCTTGTACGAAGTCCCGTTGACCTTATTGTGCCTTTTAGTACTCACATTTACCTTGCTTATGAATATGTTCAGGTTCGAAAAGCCGTTAAGAGTTACACTTGAAAGAAGAACACATGCGCTCTCCATAGTGTTGAAGGTGTGTCTGCTCATCATCGTGCGTTTATCGAAGCGTTTCCTGGAACAATATTCTGTTCCACATTTTATTACAGTAAAATAAGATGCTCATTGATCTACGAGAGCAGTGACCAACGGTGCCTTTCGCTTTCACTTTCACATTGCGCGCTACCTATGGCTCTAGTTGTGCTATGTGGTTTTCCAGCAAGCGGGAAGAGCACCTTCGCCGCCTTGTTGACGGAGCATCTTCGCGCGGACGGCCGGTCCGTGACAACAGTATGTGACGGAGACGTGGCACTCGACAGCGGCCCCTCCGCCTCGGCGTCCAGCGCATCTGCGTCGCCGTCGCGCGCGGAAATGTACGGAACGGCTGGCGCGGAGAAGAAGACGCGCTCACAGCTTCGCGCGCGCACGGAGCGCGCGCTGGGGGCGGGCGGCGTGGTGCTGTGCGACAGCCAGAACGTACATCAAGGGGTTCGGTACGAGCTGTACTGCAGCGCGCGCGAGCGGGGTCGCGTACTGCGTGGTATGGGCGACGTCCGACGCGAGGCGTGCGCGCGCGCGCG
>JADWZK010040351.1_pt1 | contig 12049 bp, 11 predicted proteins | sample 8957641 | NCBI WGS metagenome assembly JADWZK01 (sample SAMN16576796, study PRJNA672827) | algae metagenome | host: rhodolith | place: South Korea: Udo, Jeju | collected 2014-09-18 | reverse complement strand
TTTTTTAAAATATTTTAATACTAAAATATAAAAAACATTTTTCTACGTATTCTTGCCTCTCGCCAACAACACCACATCAGTATTATGCGTAGAGTGTGTTGCTCTCCTTCTCATGAAGCACCTTGAGTACTGAAGCCTGTGCAGAGGGTATGGCGTTCAAGGAGCCTGACATTTTCCTGATTCTGTCCTGGCGGCTCATGAAAGGTCTGGAAATTCCGCTGTAGAGTGGGGAATGGATTCAAGAAGCGAAGTGGAATTTATTTCTACAAAGAGGATACCGTTCAACCCTTTCCTCCGTACAATACAATACACGACCAGGTACAACCATGACATCCGTTGCCTAGCTTTTTACAACTTTCTTTTGGGGTCCTGTCATACCAGCCCTAAATGTACCGGCTTCCGCTTCGTCAGCCCAAATGCATCAGCGAACGCGGATATAGCTAGACGAGCCATGCTTCCAGCTAGCATCCGCGTCTTTGCTCCGTCGATCTTGTGTACGGACAGTACGTCTATCTTTCCACATGAACCCAAAGGACAAATTCGTTGTTTGAGTGTACACAGCCTCAGAGCGGACTGCGCCTTTATCCGATACTTCAAAAGAATGATATGCATGCCATTTACGACCCCTCTACAAAGTAAACCCGCGAATGTGGGCGATTTTTCCTTCAATCATACCAAAAACTGTCGCGCAAGTTACATTTTGCAGCGCAATTCAGAGCATTCTCGAGGGAGTTCCGAGGCAACTCGTACATGTCTAAGGATAGGAAGCTATGGAGTAGCAATCGGCCCTCACTGCGTTGCCAACCTCTATAAGGGGGAGTTGCAATAAAGTAAGGCAACTCGTCCACCACCATTTTGTCTTTTTTTTCGAAGCAATTATAAATTTTTAAGAACAGAGTACAACCGTAAAATTCGTGGTAATGTAGAACTACCCTTGGTAACTGTCGCTGCTGAAGGAAAAATTTTCCCAGGTTTACTTTGTCAAGGGGTCGTACGAGGCACGAAAAAAAAGCTAAATACTAACAAAGGAACCAAAAACAATCCACTGGATACAGTCAACGGAAACTTATAGGATCCGACAAAAGGACTTTCTAGGGAAGACGTTGTGAAAACTTTCATAGTTTGCGGGATGTGTTTTCTACAGGAAGTAGAGATGATACATGGTTCTTATCGACAACATCATGATTTTCTTGATTGCTTTCAATTCTGGAAGAGAAGGGAGGCAAATTTGGTCACCACTCGTACAATTGAAAAATCGAACTAGTGAACGCGATTCATCTCTTTGACTTCTTCGGCGGAGGCGAACTTTTGGGGTACTTTCTTCGTTTGCCCTTCCTCGACGGGCCGCCCGATGATGCTGGTCTTCCCCCACGTGCACCGACGAGCAGTGGAGGGGGTAGTGCGAAGTGAGGAACTTCTTCCCCCGCAAAGCTTTGATTGTTGATCGGCAGTGCAGATCCCGGTGGGCGCGTGTCTCGCGGAGCTCCGTACCCGGCCATGATGCTCGTCAGATTTTCCGAGCTGGAAAATCAATTGTCCTCGTTCAAAGTTGCAAAATGTTTTTTTCGATTTGGACGCTCAGGTCGTGAAAAATGCCGGGAAAGTGAAGATGAGGCGTAGCAAGAAAACCAACTGCGGTAATCGCTTCGACAATTGCGAGTAAGCAGGACGCACCAGGCTTACCGTCAGCGACGGAGAAATGTGTAGCGAGTTAGAACAGATTCTAGGCGCTGATTCGACCTCGCAGATGTTACGAGTTGCCCGTGATGCGGGAGACGGAGAACACTTTGTATCCGGAGAACAGGCAGTGCGGAAATTTGTGTACGGGCATATAGAGGAGTCAAGACAAATAGTGACTTAGGACGTAAAAAGCAATCAGGAAGGGCGTGCACATTGCAGTCCAATGTTATATAGCTGAAACTCAGCATCAGATCTTGAAAAGATAGAGCAAACCCGGCTTATTCACAGGAAAAGACTCGAAGCAGAGCCGCGACCAACTAGGTGAGCATATTGCTGCGTTTCACGAATAACATTTGGTGGTATGAATTCGAATTGGAGAGCAAGATAATCAGAACAGCCACGTGCCACCAAGATAACAACATTGAGGACGTGATACAGACGCCGACAAGCGATTACACACTAAAATACCTTAAAATCGGGTGCATGAACGTGTAGGCCATCAACATAGGTGAAAACAACCGTGAAAGACCGAAATTCTGTTTCCATCCGTGCCACAACGCACATAGCCAACGGGGAGTTTCGAGCGATTTTTAGCGAAAGAGTACGTGTACCTTTCGATCAAGCTGCACGAGCGGCCGGCGATCTGGGGAGAGCTTAGCTCAAGTCGACATGAACGTGGGACGGATGTCACATGCACTACAGAAGACGTGCAGTTAACAATAATAATAAAATCCTGCTTCTATTCCCATGGGACTTAGCAAGTAGATGTAGTGTACAACTGTACGACTCTACTGCTTTACCGCCTGTCGTTTGCCTTTTTTAGAGACGAATTCACTTGCAGCGACCGCAGTCATTAAAAGACGTGCAGCTATAGACTTTCCGGGAAGAGTGCAGGAAAGTGCGGAGTGTATCCTGCGAAGGAAGCTCAATGGGAAAGAAGTGATCGAGAAAGAACCAGTGGAAGTTGAGCAATTAATGACGTAGTTCTCACTACTATACAGTATTGATTAATCTGCCACATGTATATCATGTATTTGTCTGAATACTGTACGCAAAAAGGGTACGCTTAGCATCCAGCAGGACACGGTAGCCGAGGTTCTGTATCTAAGGACAATAAGAAATATTCGAGCATTCGATCTCCTTTACAGCTATCTCAATTATACCTCAAACCATGATGTCGAGTTCCACGAGGTCTGAAAAATCTCAAGGGGCACAGATCTGTAGAGATCTCTGATAGTCATTTGGAGTTCTTCAAAATCGAGGTATTGAACCCCATCCATGTAAAAAGCGCGAGAAAGATAGCTCCACAAATTCTTTTTAAGGTTCTCTCCTCGCTGCCCACCCACAACAGTACTGCCAAAAAACTTTTCCCGCAATTTGATTTTTGGGGACGTATGAGAAAGTCGTGAAGCTTAGAATATGGACCGTTGCTGTGTATCAAGTTGCCCGTAAAAACAAGCGAACGACAGGCGGAGAGGAGATAGGGCTCGTACTTTACAGGCAATATACAGCACTTGCTACTGTAGTCTCTATTAGGGGGAACAAATCAGAATTCATTCAATCATGTATACACAATTGAATTAATTCTGATTTGTTCCAGCTCACGGTCCGGAGATGTAAGGAACGAGTTTAATATTCTGGAAAGAGATGTTAGAGAGAGTTCATATCTCTCGAACTGATGAAAATACTGAAAAAGAATGTCCCGAGTTCCTGTGGAAAGTGCGTCCATGCAGACCGTCGTCATTAGAACTGTCAGGTTGCCTTGAATCCGCAATAAGCTTATTTCTGTAAAGAATTCCTACAGCCAAGGATCGCACCGCGAGCTGCAAATGAAATATCTGCCGTGAGCAGACAAAGACTGTTGGACGCTTTCTACGTGAGTGTCATTTGTCACCTTCGAGTTCAACCGTAAGTGGATCGTCCGGAGAAAGAATAGAGGATAATCGCACAAATCCCTTTCTTCTCTGGATCTTTTTGAGTATCACCCAAAAATTGACGGCATTTTGCATATTTTCCTGTTTCAAATTTGTTAACTTCCTTTTTCAAGCCCGGTTTCAAATTTGTTGACTTCCTTTTTCAAGCCCTGACGACTGCCTTACGATTACTGATTATAATAGAGCAACATCATCAGCTGGAAAGGAAGGTATGATACACCATTCATCAATGACAGCCTTTCGACATCCGATAATCGGTCAGAATATACATTTCTCACAAATGTCACGAATAATATATCTTTCAGAGAAATTTTTCATTCACATTTGGCAGTATTTCGCATATTCCCAGTATGATTCGCTGACTTTGATGAAATATTTTAATTTATGAATATTTGAAATTTTCCTTACTTATTTTTCTTGAAATCGAATTCATATGTGATATGTATGATTGTAATCGGTCATCATACTCTGTTCAAACAGGAGCCTTCAAACTTTGTTGATGTCGCAATTGGGTTTTGATGATACGAAACTGTATTATTTGCCAAACTTAGCCACATGTGCGGAAATGTCTGCTTAAAGACCGCTCTGCAAGACATGCAGAGTCTGCATGTCTTGGTTCCCGATTGCGGCCGACGAATCGGCGCTTTTCACAAAAGCTGCCGGGGATTCGAGTAGGACAGCGCTTCTCTTATGATGGCTGTAATCTTTGTTCTTTACCGCTACGAAGAGGCGGTAACCTGCCGAAGCAGGCGGTCCAGCTTGGGTAACGGAGAGTACATATTCGTGAGCAGTCGTTCAGGCTGCGTTCGTATCGTAGGTGGCAAAAACGGATAACTCACCCCTTGGTACATTAGCATATAACCATACCATGTATCCACGATTCGAAGATATTCAAAAAATGTCAAATTCTCCGTCCTTTCATCTTCCTTCCCTATGGTAAGTAGTTAGATACTGATTCGCGTGGACGGAAAGCAACGTCTGCAAGAGGGTGTTGCAAGCCCGTATTGAATAACCCTGAACCGCATCCGTTGACCCGACGGTTCAAAGATTAAACCAAGGGATCCAGCACGTCTTACGGCCATCACAATGCCGAAAAAGCAATGAAAAACTTCGTGAATGTGTGGAAAGCATTCAGGCTTTCCCTATGTCAGGGCCCTGCGCAGGCGGAAGAGCATGTCATACCCGCTACGCCATCGTGAGGACGCAGTCTCAAGTAAAAGAGAAGGCAGATTACTTCACAAAAAAGAACAAAAAGAGTACCGCGCTGAAGTAAGAAGATCAAAAGGACTTTTTTTTACACAAATACACTCTTGCAGCGATGCAAGACTTTAAATCGGCCGACAAGTCGAGAGATAGATGAAAACGCACGAGACTGATTACGATTGACATGACAAAAAACGGCACTGATGAGCGACAATACACTTCGTTAACAATCAGGTAACAATATCGCATTGAGCACAAGAATACAACAAAAGGAGGCGTACATGTGCCAGATGTCCTTGTGCACAGCAAGCCTCACAAATACATATGATCAACTTCTCGCCTCTGCGAGCATAACGCACAAGCACAGGAGGGAAGTGAATACTGAGCCCGAGGATCGCTAGAACGCTTATGCGGAGGCAACGCATCAAGTCAGTTACGCATCTTGCGCTAACGTCGACCTTACTGAGACCGGGGCGCCGGACATGGGTTCTTAATCTTCTTGTTTTTCTTCCTCTTCCTTTTCTCATTTGAATTTCGGGTTCCAGCTATTTCCGGTGGAAGATCGAGCCGCGGCATATCGTCCGCTTGCGCGACGAAGGATCCTTGAAATCAGTCGACACGTCGAGACATAGATGAGAGCACACGAGATTGATTACAATTGACATGACAAAAAACGACACTGATGAGCGACAATTCGCAGAAACATTTCTTGAACGCACATGACAACATGGCATAGGGCATACGAACACAAAAAAACGAGGCGGACATGTGCCAGATATCCTTGTGCACAGCAAGCGACACATAAACCAATGAACAATTCTCGTTAATGCGAGCATAAAGGACGAGCACAGTAGGGAAGTGAATATCGACGACAAGAATCGCTAGAACTTTTGCGCGGAGGCAACGCTTCAAATCAATTACGCATCTTGGGCCAACGTCGGCCTTACTGAGACCGGGGCGCCGGACATGAGTTCTTGCTCTTCTTTTTCTTCCTCTTCCTTTTCTTATTCGAATTCCTGGTTGCGGCTATTGTCGGTGGAAGATCAATCCGCGGCATATCGATTGCTTGCGCGACGAAGAATCTATATCTGAATGAGGTCATAGCACTCAAAGGATGTCCACCGATCGGAGTTAGATGGCCATGCGCGCTTTGCACCGTCGCAATAGGACGGCGGCAACACAAGTTCCGGCACGTCCACGCGTGGAGCTGTAGAGGCGGAAATCCCGGCTCGGGGAGGGACATTGCGCGAGGTACTACGACCCCTTGGTGTTCGGTAGCTCGACATGGCGCGGCAATGGCTTTCTAGGATTGGACGAACACAGCACGGTCTAGAAGTTCCAGCACAGAAGCATGTATGGGTGTACTGCGGGTGCAGAAGCCGGATATGCAGAAACCAAGTCGAGTTCCGGGTAACGTCTCAAAACCTTCGAAGTGTGCGCGGAGATAGAAGGATTGCTGCAGTACTGGAGCAAGCTTTCAAAGGGGTCAGGTCCACACAGCGGTCGAGAGTAAGACGCCGAGAGAGCGACGAGTTTGGTTCGAGCGTGAACTAAATCGGAGTGGGCGCTGGAGACAATTGCTTGCCTGGCGGTGACGAAAAACAGAAGAGTGCGGAGGGAAATCTCCGCTTAAATAGTATTCAAAGTGCACATAGTGAATGCCCAGGTGAAGTCCCGTTGATGACCAAGGCACCGCCAAATACGCGATTTTCGGATAGCGCGGATGTCGAGAGCGGGAGGACATGAGGAGGGGCAGGGGAGCACGCTGACGGGACTTACACACGCACACCGATCTGTATGCGACGTTTTCCGAGAGCGCTGTCCATTGCAGGCCCAGTGGATCTCAGTTCTTGGTTCGGTGGTCCACGAATTGTGCAATACTGGAACGATTTTGTACATCGGGAGCAGGGGCGACGGCGGCGGTCGAAGAGGCGTAGAGCACGACATGGAGGCATCGAGTACTGACGCACATGAGCAAGCGGTCGCGTGGCGTCGCGTAACTGTACCGTCACAACCAACGAGGATTATGGAAATTTACGGAAAATTCTGGGGGTGCGAATTCCGAATGTATGCAGCCAAATGCGCCAGGACATGTACAAGTTGAAGGGCAGACCTCGAAGATCGTCGATGCCCATCTCCACGGGCGAAAACTGGCCGACAGGGTTTCTGTATCGTGTGAACCATCGCGAGACCCTGACGCCGAGATGCAAGAGATTTCTGCACAAGCGTGGGAACGATCTTGAGACTGTTGCGGTGGAAGTTGAATGGGAAGGATTCTGCTACCGGTTGGCCGTCTCGCACCAAATCAAGCGCTGAACAAATCGCCAGTCTGGGGAATTTTCAACTGAAGACATTGGAAAATAGATCAACGAATAGATCTACAATTGCTGGAAGGCGTGACCTGTTTCTATTGCACAAATAGAATCTGAAGTTGTTTTTGATAGAGTCCGTCGTTTTCTCCGCTGGAGTCTCGAGTTTCGCACGCTCGGCGATTCCCTTGTCATGCGTTATGTGCTTGCGCACTCACCGTAGAACATTTCTGAACTAAATCTAAAAGATATAGATTTAGCATTTAGCTGCGGGACCGTATTCAGACGTGCACTCAAGATCTTTTTGCATACAATAGACTACCGCATGTTTTCCCGTTGAAAACAATAAGATTTAAACATCTGTTGTCTCGTTCATTTTAGTCCTTTTTCTACTGTCTCTTCCACACGGCATTCTGTTTCCGCTCCAAAACAATGCACAGCGCAATCTGCTGTTTATATTACATGGATATGTCGACTGCGTCATCGGTATTCTCGGACTGGGCGCATTTAATCTGCGTAAAGGTGTAGTCGCCGCCGATTCAATCCGTATCTTCAGTGCCTACGTGACTTGGTGACTGTGAAATTTCTCCAGCTATATTCGCATAAAGTCCAGCCCAAACTAACACACACGCTTCCTTCAAGCAACGCGTGGCCTCTCTGCCGCAGGGTCTGTGAAAGCGAGGACGGGGTAGACCACGCTTTCATCATGATTGTGACCCGACACTACAGTAAGTCCATCCTTATCAATCAGGCAGTGATAAATCTTCCCTCTCCACAATCTTGCACGGACATTTGGTGCTGTGCGGCAGTCTGACAACATACATATGTGCGCGATCCCATAACGGTCTGCAAACACACGCCATAAGTTCAGGCTCACGAATCTGCACACTACATGAGCTGTACCGAACAGTCGTTTATTGATCTTATTTTGTACATTAGAGCACACCTTGCCTCCAGCAAATTGAGTAGATCTATTTGTTGATCTATTTTGCTAACTTCTCAGGCTCTTGCCCTGCCTATGTCCTTGGTGCTCCTCAAGCTGGACATGTACCGGTATCATTGCCCATCCAGCTTCCACATCAAAAATGTCGGGAAGCTTCTCCAGCGTGCACAGCAATCTTCCAGCAAGTGTGACAGGGTCTTGAATCCCGGGATGGTCCGCACGATCTAGGGATCTAAGTGGTCGGTATTCTCGGGAAGAGAGGCTGACGCCGTCGTTTGTTGCCTTCTGCACCTTGTTTGGCGCACGTGCTGACATTCTCTACGGCGTTCCAATCCGAATACTGTGAACTGCGCATCGTCCCCGGCGAACAAGGCTCATTGGTGAACCGTTCGCTGAACCGCCGCCGTGATAACGTGTTCCCATACGCGCCCCTACTCGATGCCTGCCACCACCATGTGCTGCTGCACAGTAATACATGAGATCCTGTGTCTGCGCCTCTCCGACTGCGCCGGTACCCCGGTTCTCGAGACTGTCGAAGAAATTTAATCCTGTAATCCTTAATTTTGGGCACCAGGGCACATTCGTGAACCGGGAACCGAGGCCCAGTGGGTCTGGAACATACGTCATATATGCGGGGCCGTGTATGAGCTCCGCCAGCGCCAGCTCCCTGCCCCGTAGGCTGTCCACCTCGAGGTCGCCGCAAATAGAAAACGGGTACATAGTGGCGCAGCGGTCATCGTACAGAATTCCCACAGGCAGTCGCAATGAATACTACTTAAGCAGCTTTTTCCCTGCACGCTTTTCCGGTATCCGTCGCCAGGAGGAAAGTCCACCTTCTCCAGCGCCTCCGGATTTGGCTTGCATCTGCCAAGCTCAAAAGCTTGTCCCTATCTCGGTGTTCCAATCTTATCCGTTGCGTGGACCTGGAATACAAAACAAGCGTGATCCTGTGGTCCCGGAATCCATCTATCTGTGCACGAACGACGCAGGAAATCTTCGAGACGCTGCTTGGACCCCGACTTGCTTCCTGCATATCACGTGGCCTCGTTGTGCGATTCCCCATCCGCGATACATCCGCGCGTGCTGCTGCGTTTAAACTTCGAGACCGTGCTGTGATCGTCAAATCCCGCAAAGTCATTTGTGTTCGTCAAATCCTGTAAAGTCATTTCCGCTCCATGTCGAGCTACCGGACGCCGAGGGGTCGTAGGACATCGCGCGACGTCCCATCCCCAGCCGCGAATTTCGCCGCTATCGCTCCACGTGTGGACGTGCCGGAACTTGTGTTGCCGCCGTCTATTGCAACGGTGCAAAGCGTGCATGGCCACCTAACTCCGATCGGTGGACATTCTTCGAGTCCTATGCCCTCATTCAGGTATAGATTCTTCGTCGCACAAGCCGACGATATGCCGCGGATTGATCTTCCACCGACAATAGTTCCAACCAGGAATTCAAATAAGAAACGGAAGAAGGAGAAAAACAAGAAGACCAAGAACCCATGCCCGGTGCCCCGGTCTCAGTAAGGTCAGCGTTGGCCCAACTGACTCGAAGCGTCGCCCCCGCGTGAGCGTTCTAGCGATACTTGACCTCGATATACTTCCCCGCCTTTTTTCGACGCTCGTGATTTACGCTCCTAGTGACTTGAGCTGTTCGCGGGTTTTTGTGTTGCTTGCTGTGCACAAGAGCATTCTTGGACATTTTCAGTCTCTTTTTTGGTATTCCCATGTCCAATTCCCATATTGATATCCGATTGTTCCCGAAGCGTTTCTGCGAATTGTCGCTCATCAGTCCCGTTTCGTCATGTCAATTGTCATCAGTCTCGTGTGTTTTCATGTCGCTTGGTCATGAGTCTTGTATTGCTGCGATATTGTAATATTTGTTGAGAAAGTAGTTTTCCTAAGCATGAACTACAGGCACAACGTATCCTGTTGTGCCCAAATTGAATTGTCGTTTCACCGGCAATTGCGTGGTTGTCTCCCACGCATATGTTGCGTATGTGAGACAGAGTCTCAGTGCCTACTCGCCCAAATTTGGGTGCTGCTGATTCTCAGCTATGATCCAAGGTTTCTGTAGGTTTGCCTTGGACTAAGAATTTGCAAAACAATAAACTCACTCATCAAGAAATTCTCCTCGGTTCGTCCACTTTCTGCTATATTGTATCTGCGTAAAAGAATCCTTTGGCTTTTCTTGTTCACTCACTCTACTCTCTTTGTTCTATTCTTTTAAGAAAGCTACCTTTTCTTTCACTTTAACTGCCGTTCTCCAGATAGCAGTCGGGTATGAAATGTATTCCCCTTGCGCAGGATCCTGGCCTAGGGGAAGCCCGACTGACTTTCACACAGTCACATAGTCTTCAGTGCTTTTTCAAAATTTTGGCAAACCCAAAGTGCGCTTCCTTGCGCTGAATTCCTCGATCTTCGGATCTTTGGATCAACAGTGAAGGTTCGAGCTTGTTTAAGTAGCGCTTTCGTCGTCGAAAGGCCTTCGTGTGCCTCGCGCGATGCGGTCTCCGGTGCAATCCCGGGACTGGAATGACCGCGCGGGTGGGAAAGGACAGAGAAAAGGGAAGAGGTGATCCGACCGATGCGTTGACGCAAGAACGGGCTCTGACCAATGCTTACGCGTAGATCAGTGACAAGTAGTTTTCAAATCTTCATACGTTCTGACCAAGAAGAGAAAAGGAAGGGAAGGCGAGCGTAGTCTCTTCCCTAACATCTGTCTTCTCGAACACGATCATGTGGAACTCACTTGTCGCTGGCCAGTAAGTGGAGCTCGCTTGCCGTCGGGGCCAGCGAGAGTAATTATGAGCCCATGGTCACACCATGCGAAGGGTGTCAGCGGACATTTTAAAAAGCGTCCGTTGACACCCCTGCGAGAGTAAAGCACTTTTAAGTGCTTTTTGTGGGTGCTGTACTCTCTTGGTATTTTGCTTCCCGTGCTCTCGAATCGAAGTCATACAATAGCGATACCTCGGTTGTTGCATACATCGATCATGCAGAGCTGAACTGAATAAAAGTTGAGGTCTTTACCTGCTCCCCGAATAGGACCTCTTGCTTTTCAAAGTAAATTTAGTTTTCTTTGAGCATTTATTGACGTGATTGCTTCAAACGGATTCTGACTGCCTCAAGACTACCAAAAGGCCTCCGCCTTCGCCTTTTGAATGCATCAGCCATATCGACCCTCCTCTAAGGATGTGAGTCCTGGAAACTGACAGCGCAAGCCCGGCGCAAGCTAAACTTACTTACTTTATTGCAACTCCCCCTTATAGAGGTCGATTGCCTACTCCATAGCTTCCTATCCTTAGACATGTTTGTAGCGTTTTCGATACTTAGATTTGGTACGTCTGCGAAAAGCGTCTCGTGGGTAGGTCTGACGCAGTTTAACAGGACTTGGCACACCAGGCGGTGCTCTGGCATGCCGCAAGCTCAACGGCACCGTGTCAAAGATGCTATAAGGAATTACAGGCCGGACTATCGCCGACGAGGCCCGCAATCCGACTCTGAACGTCATGATGCGAGCAAGAGGCAGGCGGTGGAATTGGCTCGGCCACATCCTCCGCCTGGAAGAGCACTGGGCAATACGACGAGTACTTATGAACTGCGTCAGGCCAACCCCGGACTCGCTCTTCGGCGATGTCCCAGACCCAGATAGAAAGGCAGCCGAAATAGCAAAGGACAGGGGAAAATGGAAAAGCCTTAGGCCTTCAAAGCGTTGCTAACCTCTTCATGGGGAAATGCAGTTAAAAAAAACGTGATTGCTGGCATGATTGGTGCGATAGGCCGGTAGACTTAAACTTAAAATGCGGAATGTTCGGCGGAAATTGGGGAAGTTTCCCGCGAAGGCTTACATTAAGGTGCCGTGTGTGGGAAGGGATAAAACCGGTACAGTAGCAAATTTCGGTGTTTCAGTGGGTCGCTTTCTCAGCGTGCACGTTGGCTCAGGTTAAGGGAGAACGCGCGGTGGAGTACATGTGAGTGAAATGT
>JADWZK010084158.1_pt1 | contig 12053 bp, 12 predicted proteins | sample 8957641 | NCBI WGS metagenome assembly JADWZK01 (sample SAMN16576796, study PRJNA672827) | algae metagenome | host: rhodolith | place: South Korea: Udo, Jeju | collected 2014-09-18 | reverse complement strand
TCCGCCACATGGAAGCGGCCAAAAAAGCCCCATTTTGCGTGGGTCCTCCAGAGAGTGAAATATCGCAGGAGAAAGCGTCTACAGCTCCCCAAATCGCGCATTCCTATTGGTCCAAGTACACATGTCTACAGCTCCCAACCCGGAACTAGTATAGGGGCATACAGGGTCATTTGCGTGGAGCAGGGTGAATTAGCAGGTGCCAGCTGAGTTGGAGTAGCCATAAAATATATCAAAATCAGAAAGTGCCCAGCTGAGCCAGTGAACATAGGCATATAAAATGTAACAGATACTTTTCCGATCATCACCGGCCCTAAAGTGAGTCGTTTCGAATGCATCGAGGACAAGATTATTCTAGGTACAGATACCAAAGACTAAACGAATATTTGTGAAAAACAGATTTCCCGCGAACTGCACCACGAAGTACTCTGCTATCCGATGCTCTGTCACAAACAGAAATGAATTTACGTAGATACAATTTTTACATTCCACGGCCACTTCGCTCGATACTCCGACAACGGCATGTTTGTGAATCCATGCTCCCACTGCAGGATAAAAAATTCGAGAGCAGCAATATTTGTGGTTTCCGTTTCCTCACTTATGGCGATGATATTGATAAGTATTTATATTTTGAAGAGGTTCCGAGAAAACGCACCTCTAAAGAAGCGAAAGTGTTTCAATTTTATTGACACTCTAACACATCCATAAGAAACAACGGGATGTTTAGCGTATTCAGCGAGCTTATAATTGAGGAAAACATTTTCCTTCACCAAGTAATGCGACTAGTGAGAATGAAAGGCTGATCCAGTCGGCGCAAAGACTTTGCCTAACGTCCCCTGTACGGATTCGTGAATGTCTCTGAGATTTTCATTTTCGCTCTAATAAGGATTAGATTTCATCGCAGACTGTCGACGTCAGTGGGCAATATGACGAAAAGTTCTTACCATAAAAATGTCCACCGGAGTAAGGCGACACAAGGCCATCTTTGGACTCGCGGGTGTCTATCGTATATTTCTGACACATATGCACATTAGTCGCTATTTAAACTCACATCTAGGGTGCGTTTTTACTCTGTTGAGAAATTGAGAGGAATAGACTGGCAGTATCCACGACTTCAGCCGCCGTGCTATCGTTGGAACAGAAGAGTTGATCGCAAACTGTCACATCACAGACGTGTTGGTATAAATTCCTAGAAACTATTTATTGTATCCAGACGGAGAGTGCGTCGTGCCGTAATTCAGATAAACGCATACGCACGGAGGAGAAAAACATGCTATTCTTCAATCATTACTTAACGCACATGTACATTAAGCGAAAAGTGTAATCGGAATGTGCAATATGCAATGCGCTCCTCGAAACGTCGCGGTCACCTTCTCTATGCAGACCTCTTGTCCGCAGGAGAAAATCAATTGTAGTATTGTACGACAAATACATCATACATTTCATGTGAAGACGTCCGCTTAGTTGTACCTGCACAAAATAGAAACGCTTTACACAACAATGCGAGCAGTGCTGCGACTAGCAATATATAAAGATCAGAGCAGGAGCTACGTCGCAAAACATCGGTATCCTGAAAATCGGCACATAGAAGACTGTGCTACACGATCATTTGAATCAAAGCCCTTTCTCGCGTTCCGACTCTCATTGCGTTGTGGATATTCGAAATTGTTCCAGAGAGGCAGGATAGTATGTATGTATAATGAAAGATTCACGTAGTCTTATTGGTCATTCATGAAACATTGTATTTTAAGGGTAATATCTCTTCTGCGAAGCTTGTTGAGTGCTCTAAGTTCAATGGATTTCGGCTTTGTGAACTACCCCTTCTCCACTTATGCGCAGGAACTATAGAACGCTTAGATCTCTGTTACTGGAATATTTTGCATCTCCTCTTGCGTGAAGGACGCCTCCCAGGTCCATGAAGATTGAAAATGATATATATAAACTTGCACTATTCCCTTCTTGGCTCTCAGAGCAAAAGAAAAATTAGATAGTTCATAGACTCTACGAGCGCAGGAACATCCTTTGCATCCTTCGATAGGAGCGCTAACTGGCTCTTTTGTCTCTGAACTGTATCCTCTACGGACACAAGTCTAAATTGTGGCTTCTCTTTATCGAAGACAATCGTATTTCGTCAATGTGCCTCACAACATATCCATGCATGGGAGAATGAGAATTTTCTTAGTTAAATTCGGTCACGCTTCCTGCGGTGCTTACTTATCAACTTTGAAAAATTCAACAGAGCTTCACAGTACGCCTCGACATGCGCGGTCACGCTCCGGCGGTGATGCCCTGTCAAGTGTTTCCTCGACATTTTTCGAAAAAGCGCTTAAAAAAGATAGCGCAGTCAGTAAAGCAGCATAGTAACCGCCGAAGCAGAAGAACGCAGTGCTTCTTCAGGCTTCAAGATGTTTTATGTGTATAACCGTACTCGTTTAAATCACAATTCGGTGCAGCAGCTTCCTTTTCGCTCTGCAGATTCCTGAGAACATGTGGCCTTTACACATTGTGTGTTCACATGTTAATATTTAAAGTAGAGTTCTATGTTTTGGAAAGAAACGGGCACACCTCGCGCGTTACTTGCGCATCACGATGCATAGTCCTTCATATGAGTGCCAGATATGCTGGACTTTCGCAGCAATTTTGACATGCCGAGACGCTTGAACAACATGATCGTTTCCTGCGCGTTCAAGTCCTCTTTCACGAAGAAGAAATACTCCACTGCGCATGATTCCTAGAATTACCATCTTTAAACCGTGGTTAAGCGAAGGATCTCCAGATACCTCAGAAATTCAGGGGTGAAAAGTGTCCAGTTTGCCCTATTCTGTGTTCTCGCGCAATATTATCCGGTATTCGGTGCAGTTCTCTGCCGATAGGTGAACGAAGAGAATCTCATTTGCATTTCCCCGTGCGGAGTCTCTGTCCATCTCGAATTGCTGAATGTCTTCCAGATAGAACTTCTCTAGAACACAAATTTGGTTCTCAAGTTCAGAATTCGAAGCCATACTCGTGATCATTTCCGAGTCGCATGCAGTAGGTTTTGAAGTCCTGAATGTTGAAACAATTCATCTCGCGTACAAATTGCGTGATTGAAGCTGAAGAAAGTGCAGGTTTAAAATATGCTTATATGTCTAAATTGTTCATACAGAGCGAAAAAAGTCAATTGTGAAGGAAATTTGGTTACCAGAATTGCTTGTGATAAAGAACATTTTCCACTTCTTCTTGATGCAAAAGAGCAAGTGCTTAATTTTTAAAAGACAAGCGTTTAATTGTGTAAGTCATTTATCACGTACGACCTATCGAATACAAGCCAGATGGTGATCTGAGCGAGAACGTGACGTGGTTTTAGATATGAATGTGCTCCGCGCTCTCTGCGTTTAGTACGCTGGAATTCTAGCCTATACGTTGGGCTTCGTCGGCGCTGTCGTTTGTATTGAGACATTGAACCACTTACAGAATAAGGTTATTCGGTAACCTAGCATTGAAAGGCGAGTATATCCTTTAAACTAAAGCGTTGATGTTCCATACCACATTTTACTTCGCGGCAGTGCCAATTTGACTGCGGACATAGCTCGCTGCGGTTCCGATTAGCGAAGACCTTGATAAGATAATTTATGATTGCTCCCCTATCCCCCTACCCTGTTAATTGAAGGAAGGTAGTGCCCTCAACGCACTCTTGGCACTGCTTATACGACACAAATTAGTTGCCGGGACTTCGCGATGAGCAGCTGCTGGCGTGACGGACGCAAAGTGTGCGATGCAATGACTGCTGCGGCGGCATCAACGTGCTGGCGATGATTCTGGGCCCGCGTAGCGTCCCGATGCTCTTCATGCAAGCAGAATACTGCGCCTCGCTGCCGTGCCCAGATCTGAAGAACCCCGCGAGATGCGAAGATGCGCTAGGAAACATCGTGCGATCGGAGATCCTGCGCGGGCTCTGGCGCGGGCTTCGAGCCCCGCCAACGCTCGCCGTCCCGACATCTGAGATCATCTTCACAATCTACAAGGCCCATGTCTGGCTCGACGATATCACTGGAAGGCGGTTCCCGACTTACCACGCGCGTCGTCGCCGGTTTCGACCCTCGTCCCTCTAGACCATCCCCACCGTGTTCCGCGAAGGCGTCGGCGGCCCCGGCACCTCTGTTTCCTTCGTGCCCCCTCGTGCTCTCACGCGAGCGCGGCACACAGGCACTCTAGCGCGGCGAAGGCGGTAATGATTGATCTTACTAAAGATTGTGAATAACGTTAGACAACAGCTCGGTGTTCTTCAGAATACCACAGCTATATTTTAAAATTTTTGTTCACGAAAAAATAAATATTCTCTCAAACGAGAAGAAGCCTGACGCTTAGAATAGAATCCAAGCGCCAAAGAAAAATTAGAGTATTAGAACAGGGAAATTCAGAGTATCGCTTCCATATCGCAAGCAGTATGCAATTACTCCCCAAAATATTTCCACAGGCAGTGAAACTATCGAAACCTTTAAATGAATGAACATTCACAATGCAGTCTGGATTTTTTTCCTTGAATTTTTTAAAAAAGCCAAAGTTCGAGCTCATAGAGGAAGCAAATCTTTCATTTAAGTCTACGGTTTAACAAATGTTTTCGCGCCGATGCACTGTGATTCACGTTTTGAAAAAGCTTTATGTTCATCTAGAAGTCTGGTGCACTATTTAGAAGAAATTCATGCGTGTCCGCATAATGTCGTTAGGCAGCAAAAAGTGAAATATCGCAGTTCTTTCTTTCTAGAGTTTGGTACGTTAACTACTGGAAAAGCGACTCCGAAGAACTGAACATTATCGAGAAAAATTGAAGTACCATCCTCCTCGTAAAAAAGAACAGGTTATCATGTTGGTAAATGGATAGCGTGAGAATGGCGACAGATCCCGGCAGCAGAAACGAGACTGCGCCGAAAATGTTACGGAACATATTGCGACAACCTTTGAACGGATCCGTGCGCTTTGCAGTGAATTAGTGCCAACAACCCGGTATCCGTCGTGCAGAAGAACTTGCTGTACAACATGATTAAGAGAAAGGGCATCTGTTGTGGTAAGTGTTTGTGACCCTAAGCAGCGATTAGTTGGGAAAAAATGCAGTGCAATCTAGCGAAATATGAGCCTCCGACACCGGCAATGCGTGGAAATTGTATACAAGTCGATATTGTGAGAGTAACGGCTTTCCGCGAAAAAGGAGCACTACACCGACAACTAGTAAAGGCATGAGGGGATAAACGTGGATACGTCTCTGCGGCAAATATGGCGCCGGGAGAGCCGGCTTTGGAATTGGCGGGAACCGTTGTACTCTTCTGCAGGACGGCGGCTGTGCCGCTTGTCTTTTATATATCTCAGATCGCGAAACCTGACGGTTTCTTCTGCGATTTACAAGCAATTCAAGCTGGTACGCCTGGGCGAGAATAACAAATTTTCCTTCCTGCTCCAGATTATGTACTTTTGGACAGAACGTTACTATTTAGTTCTTGGCAATTTTTTAAAAAGTTTCACTTTCCACTGGTTTCTTTAAAATGCAAGCGTTTGACTTCGACTACAATTTGTGTCAAAAATGCCGAGTACCTCATGAACTAAAACCTCTCTCGGCGGTTTTTGAACATATACATTGGGCTCGAAGAATTATTTATGTACAAATCTGGGCGGTCTCGTAGCAGTAGATTACCTTTATCACATTCTATCTTATGCGTCGAGATGTCAAGTCCCACCCAAATATTGCCAAGATTTCTTGTCGCAATTCCATGGCTACCGATCGCATGGCGCATCCTCACTGCTTGTTAGCGTCACCCACGCAGCTCATTCTTCGCCCAAGACTGTCGTCAGCCATGGTCTTTCTCTGCCAGACCCGGCTGAGGCAGATCTACAAGTGGAGTTCGCAATGGACGCATGTCGCGTTCGCCATCGCTTAGATGCAGAGTGCACCCTCAAACATTTGCTTGCCAGCTAATCCAAGATCAGCCCACGGCATGGCATACTGCGCTCCCGATGGGCTTTCTTCACGCATCCTATCTCGAAATGAGTGTTTTTGCCGGGTTGAAGAAGAATACATCTCCGTCATTGATCCGTCACAGTAGGAAACAGATATTCCGCTTGCCAGTTCGGTCGAAGAGCTTTTCTTCGTCAGCCAAATATCTACTGCTGTATAAAACAGAGATCGTTTCTGTTCTACCGCTGTATGGAACCGTCGCTTGCATTCCCAATGTCGTCTGCCCGTGTACCACAAATTCTCCACTTGCGACGCCCGTCGAACGTTTTTCAAGAGACGCGTCGAGCGACATCGCCGTAATGTCAGCGGTATTCTGGTTTCCGCTCATGCTAGATAAGTTTCGGCGATCTCGCGGTCGACCGCAGGGCGCCTTTTCCCAGTCAGGCCGTCTTTCCTCAAGGAGGTCGAGGTTCCCGTCCAGTTCTACACTCAGATATCGCCGACTCTACACTACTAGGGACTATTCATGGTAAACGCGCCATTGGACCATCTGATCTAGAGGTGCTACGTCACTCTGTGGGGTCACACCGTGGCTGGTGCGTTGCTCTCGGAGTGCGAAGGAACCGAAGAGGCGCAACTATGGTGGCTACTCGAGCCTTTCATCCAAGGTATTAGGGCCTTGGGCGTCTTGGGCGTGTGCGGAGGTCACCGCGCTCGCGCTCGAAACCTTCAATGCGCTCTAGGGCGGATATGACGTATACACTGGCCGGATATCTGCGGGCCGTTTACAGTTCCGGTAACGAAACACTATGGCAGCCCCTGTTACTCATCTCGTGTTTGAGTTCCGCGGAATCGGGTCCTTTGGTGCCCCGAGCTCGACCCCTTGTTCTATGCAAATTCATAGTCTTTGGTCGCCGACAGAGGTGCCATTGTAGTCGGCGAACCAAGCGCTGAGTTTGGGGCGAGTCTCGGACATCGCAACCTGAGACGCAGAGCTACATCGTGAAGCTCTCTCGCGCTCGTTAGCGCGTCCACAATGCCATGCAGTAAGGACTCCCATGCTGCTCCTCCTTCAATCGCCGGATTCTGCAACTTGCGCCGGGTCCCATGAACCTCTATGCGAAAGACTTTCCCGAATTTAGTGGAGAATGATGCGACAGGTACTCAAATGGGCTCAACGTCGCCGGCTACCATTCTTCGAGATATTCCGCGTGCGTTACGTGGACGTGGCTGGCTTGACGATGACGTGAACGATAATTGCTGTCACTTGCTTCGCTCGTTCATCGATTTATCTCCTCTGACAGCGCCTCTTCCGACTGCTCGAGTCGATAACTCCCAAAAAATTGTCGACGCCGCCCTCCTCGAACGGTTATGGTCCTTCTTCAGCGCCTCGACACGAAAGAGCCTTACCGTATCGCTGCTCTAACAGAGGTTTCTGTCGCCAGTCTCGCCTCAGACGACCACTGTACCTGTTCTAATAGCCTGAGCACGAAGGTCGATGCCGCGTCAGCTGAACAGTAAAACGAAGCACGCAAAGGACAGTATTCCGCCGTGAAGGCCGAAAACACTAATACAACTACTTGCGCCGTTTGTAATCAAAACGATTTCAAGACTCCAGGTAACGAAAGCATTTGAAACGCAACCGCTAAATATTTTCGGACGCGTAGATCGATGATTAATACGACGCGTCATCGTTCTGTACAATTGTCTCTTCAGGAAGTGACTCTCGCAGAATAAATTGGTGTTCCAGTTAATCTCGATGTTGTTTTATTCTTTTCTACGAAACGGTTTCGTGTTTCACCGTTCCTTATCACAAAAATGGCGTTATGAACGGCATTCTTAGAGCGCCCAATTGTCTCGGCAGTTTCTCGGCAGTTTCTCTTTCAGACTTCTTCTCTGCTAAAAGAGCGAGAGCAATCTGTTTCTCGAAGACGCTCTGGGCAGTATTCTTCACAGGAGGTCTTAGATCGAAAAATATCTTGCCACATACATCTCGGTGCTAGAGGCCCATAGATTGACGATTGGCTCGCGAACAACGTGCTGTCCCCCGCACCCTTTTCAGAACGTCTGAATTAGCTCCCTCCGCCTTTTCTTTCTTCCGTTACGGAGTATTTAAGCTCTTTTTGCATCGAATAGCTCGCAAATGGTGTTTGTTCTTCCTGGGAGAGCACTGGTTTCGGGATTCGCAGTGTGTGAGTGTCTTGTCCTGGAAAACCATTGCAAAATCCTTTCGCAAGATTTCAGATTCCATTTGCTTTGTGTACTAGTGCAGGGCCCAACGTAGAACTCTTTGTCCAGGAAGTAGCTGGAGATACAGTGATATCACATGACACGATAGGAGGGACACGGGAAAAAACGGCTGAGATATTCACGAGACTCGACGTACATAGCGATTCCTCTGCAGTACCCGAATTTCTCCCGACCATTTTCAGCCCAAAATTGTAATCCGCGGGCTTCTCTAGCCCTGAACCTCCGCATTTATGCTCGGAAAAACTTGGGTCGAGATGTACCTTTCCAGTTCTAGGATCGAAGCGCATCGAGGATATAGAGTTTTGCCCTTCGATGTATCTCATCTCAGCTTTCATGTACTGTATTTTTCCAGTTCCCCTGCATCAATTTCCATCAGCTCCTGAGCCAAATTTGCAATGAGCACAGTGAACAGAGGAATTGATTTTTTCGAAAACATCCTGCAATACGAAGTAGCTAGGTTCAAACAAGATTCCTTGAGTTTTTTAAAACACCCAGAGTGTAACGTCGTTTATACAAATCCGTGCCCAAGGTCTCCTCTCGATTTGAACACAGTCGCACAGGTTCAATGCAGGCTCTCCGCTGGGGGGGCACAGGGATAGTGCTATAACGTTGAGAAAAATAGTCCAACCATCCTTAGGTATCTTTTTTCTCGAGGTATCTCTTCATGAAAATGCAGCGCCTTTATATCTATTCCAATTGCGTGTCTGAGCACAGTTGTGCAAGCTTCTAATGTCAGAAATGCTTTTTCTGTCAGGTATCCCGTTGTCGTTGAAACCAATGCGACAGAAGTGAAGAAGTAAGAGAGCACAAAGCTTCTGCATTCCGCATCCATACGACGATAAGTTGCATACAGTTCTCGAGTCTCTCTTTTCGGGCTAAGGGACTTCCGCGCAGTGACCAGAAACTTTGGAGCCTCATTTGTTTGCCATCCGGAAGGGGACTGTCTCCCGACGGTCTCCAGAAAGTGAAATGCAAGAATAAATCCGTTTCCGTTTTTGTTTTTCTTCACAAATTCAGATGCTTTGACAAATTGCGAAGCACTTGTATCACGAAGTCGTACTTTGCAATTCGTTGTATCCGAATTAACCGCTTGACGGCAATCTTAATCCATCCAACCTTGATTTGATCAGCGTCTTGCGTGGTTGTAATAACCGAAATTACACCAACGAGTTTACATAGCGCCATGTGTTGTAAGGAAGCGCGGCCACGTTTGATTCTATTTGTAACAACAAACATATGTGTAGAAGCGATAGTTCTGTCAAAAAAGGTGGAACACGTGTGAGAAGGTAGGAAGAGCAATTCGAGTGTAATGGCTAGCGTGGTAAGTCTTCCGACGAAGAAAACGCTAAAGACAGATATGTAACTGAGGCTTACGAACCTACGGTCAATGAAGCTGTATTCAAACGCGCTGCATTCCGGGAGAAAGTTCACTGCCGGCCCGGACGAATTGTGACTTTTGGTGAAAGCAGTGACAATTCTTTGAAAAGAGACCGGGCGAGGATGCCTTTTTGGTTGACTGGCTGAACCCTCCACGGGTGAGTTTACGAATGTGCTGGAAATGCTTCTGGAGCGATTAGCAGCCGCTAAAAATTGCTTGAAATTTTGGTCAAAGTAATGTCATTTTTCGGGAAGAAGACGGGCCACGACACCCAATTTAGTAAACCGGCTGAAAAACTCTCGAGCGTGGAGAAAAGTGTTGGGAATTCGCGTAGAGTGATCGCCGGCCGGAACCGCCAGTGTGAAATATTGCTCCGGGGCGTGGAATGTTTTCAGGAAGAAAACGCGCAGGGCAGACAAGTTGTTCGGCACGCTGGAAAGTTCGCTGGGGAGTGCAGAAAGAGATTTGGGGTGCAAGTCTGACTTAAACCTATGGGGTAACGCAGACCGCGAATTAGGGCGCGAATGAAGCGGGCTCGGAGAAGAAACGGGGTTTAGTTTTCGCTGTTCTGGATTAATTTGAGAAATATTTACGTGGATTCCGGTTGAAGACAGGATTAAAGATAGGAAAATATACCACTGGTAGCAGTTCTTCGCGTGCACAGGAGCGGCGAACGTGCCGCCACGGGTGCGGTGGTAAGTCGAGAGCCTGCTTCGGGGAGCGTCTTCAAGCACTGGGTCGTCGGAGTACTCCGAGTCCTGGCAACAGCTGTGAATGAGGCACGCGTGAACGCTCCGAGTAAATATACATAAGGCACGAGGAAACTGAATCCCCAATCTGAACGTCTCTCGTTACGTTTTTTGGGCAACGAGGCTTTGTCTGCCAAATTGTTTTCTGAGAGCGATACCATTTCATATTTTTTGAAAGCTGTACTTCGGACAAAATGAAAAGAATGCGTTTCATGTTTGCGCTAAGTTAATCTTTTGTTTATGTGATTTAGAGATGCACGCGAGAGATGCAAGACGCTTCTTTATATCTTCACCGAATAACATGCAAATATATAGCGCATTGCTATTTGCTAAGATGATTAAGAACTACTTTTACTTCTGCTCCAGTAGAGACAATTTAAATTTGTTAGGGCGTCCATTGATGTGCCTCACCCAGTCGTCGGATCTTTGGACGGTATAATCGCATACATCACAGTTCCTATTGGGCGAGGGCTTCTCTTTTTGCTTTTTCGTGTCCGTGTGCGCGTCGAGGTGGGCCTTCGAAGGGCAGACCTTCTGACAAGGCTCGCACATATGGAGAATGTTCTACGAATTCCTGGCTTGCGTGCATTTTCACGGCGCCGGGGGTAGACAGTCTTCTCCATTCCGGATGCAGCATCGGAAATTCTAAGAACTTCGCGGGGTTTAGGTTGAGCGGCTTTGTGCCTGGCAGGAACCGCGTTGCAGAATCAAATCTTTCCTCTCCTCTCTGGGCATCCTCCATTAACTTGGTGAGGAGCGGGCGAGAGCGCGGAAGAGGCGGCAGAGGCGCGCGCTCGATCTCAGCCAACTGGTTTTGTGGTTCAGACGGCGGCGCCTGCAACTCGGAACCGAGGACCGGTGCTTCTTCCATCACAGAAACAGGTTCCGCGGCAAGCGTAGGAAAGGATCCAGATTATCTCCGATATCAAATAGCGGATGTAGCGGCGGCAGCTTCGAAAATAGCGAAGAGGGCGGCGTGGAATCCTGCATCTCGAAATCAGGTTCAGCGGGCACTAGGCGACGGAGATCGGGGTCCAGCGGTCACCCATTTTGCAAACCCCCCGCCCCTTGTATAGACAAAATTAAATTCAAATATTCAAAACTTCTTATCCAAAAAAATCATAACTGAATCAGGGATTTTCCGCCGTCGATCACTCCGAGCGCGCTAACCGTAACCTTCGCACATTACTGCGCAGCGCGTCCCGGTCGGCCCACGCCTGGAACCGACCGGCGCGAATCGATGCCGCCCCAGAGGCGACGGGTACTGCAACAGACGAATTTGACGATAACTCTACTCGTACTGGACTCAAGTCCAAATAGATAGTGTGACGAAATAAGGGATAACTCTTCTTCTCCTTCCGGTCCTCCCCGAGAGGAACCACCGTGCGCCTCCTCGCGGAAACCGCGCATGATGCCCTCTCGCCCGCGCAAGTCTGCCGCCCGCTCCTGCTCCCCCATGCACATACGTGCTGGTTTTCGCAATAAAGCGAGAATTCTTGTCAAAATAGTGTGCGTTTGGTTTTAATTTGACGTACAAGCTGTCTCGTTCAAGGATACTCGCGAAGAGAGAGATTGGCGTTCCCACTGCACGGCCTGGAGGCGCACTCGTCAGTACTCAAATCTTGTCTACTGCTTCCACAGCGCCTTGCAGACTAGAATCCGTCGGAGGACTCCCGGCACCGCTGTCGGGGGTAGGTGCGCCGCGTCTAGATGCGTCAGTGCGGTGCGTTCGTTGCTGCGGCGCGGGTGCCCG
>JADWZK010243601.1_pt1 | contig 12091 bp, 12 predicted proteins | sample 8957641 | NCBI WGS metagenome assembly JADWZK01 (sample SAMN16576796, study PRJNA672827) | algae metagenome | host: rhodolith | place: South Korea: Udo, Jeju | collected 2014-09-18 | reverse complement strand
AGGTGGGAGGCGTATTTTTGTTTATAAATTCAAGCATGTAAATTGTAATACGCAATCGGTGCAACATTGGGGCCGTGCGTATCATACACAAATAGGTGAGATCTTCTTCCCTTTTTTTTGATGTTGTTTTTGATGCGTATCAACCGCGTGTCCACGGCGACCCTGTCAATTTGTGCCCTCCCTCGGGGCACGGCGGGCGACGGCGGCGGAAAAAGTGTATTTGCACGCAGATTGGGCGTGTGTATGTTGATCTGCGATATAATTTTGCATGTAATTTTTTTAATTTTCCTAAAACTTTTTCCTTTTCATTGTGCTCTAATTTGCAACGATTTAGACCAAAAGGTCGTTTCCGGGCATTCTAAATGAGCTTTCCGTCGCTCGACGAATCGAATTTTACGCTTTTTTGCGTGCAAGACGGAAGGTGCACTCTTGACGCAATTCCCACGCTTTTTTTCATTTTTCGCATCATTTGTTGGGCCAACGACGACGCGCCCGTTACTGATCAACCCCTCCGTGGTAAGGGCCTGCGAGGTAGGCTTACACCACCAATATCACAGCACGCACCTCTCGCGAAAGTTTTCAACATGTCTGTGCCGTGGCCGGAAAAACTTCAAAATATTTTCGAGATTTTTTTCTGCAGCTCGTCCTTGTTGCGTGCAAGCAAGATTGGTAGTTCGATGCGCCCGGATGACGTCAGGATCGGTGTCACCTGCAGGTATACTGTGCCCCGTGCCCCTGTCGCGGACTGATCCGAGTCGGATCCGAGAAAACTTGCCGCCAACTTTGCACTCTTGTATAGCTATGGTACACGTCTACTGCACAGCACAGGCATATCCGGAAATCAAAAAGGTCAATGCAGAGAACGAAGCAGCAACGGCTTTCTACACTGTGCAATTGCGTTCTTGCAACTCTTATCAAGATCGCATCTCCATTATTATACCCTCTCCGACGCACACCGTTGTAGATTGCCTTCGCATCTTTTAGATGCAAAAATAGGAGTAAATGGAAGAAACTGAGGCCTCCAAGCCGCTGCTAACCTCATTGGGGGAACTGCAGATTACTAATACTACTTACTACTAATTCGCATCTTTGACTGGGAATCTTCTTTTGTCGAATTTCAGGACTCTGTGTATCTGGCGTCGCTACGTCAGGCTCACGAACATGCGTAGTATGGACAGAGAAAAGGAATGATGACGACAAAGAACGGCGATCTTCAATGCTTGTTTTGCTCCGCAAATGTTCTTCGACTTTGCAATGGAGCCATCAACCTATAAGCGCCCATTATGACCCTATTGTACCACTGCGCAATGGATCGACGTGATCAACACGATATGTACCTCATCATCACGTTGTTTTCCGCAGGGCTCCGCACTGGACCATCGTGGATACAGTACTGTAGTCTTCACGCGTTTTGGACTCAGCGATGAGGGTGAAGGCCATTGTGGCCCGTACTGCAATGTGAAATTTGTGTATCCCCCTGCGGGTGGTGGTCAATTCCGAAGTAAAGGACCACTCCGTGGGCCAAAATGACACTTGTTGGTCGCGTCAGGGAAGCACATGTGCTCTCCAGCGGACCTCTTGAGCGAATGTATTGGCTTACTGTACACCTTCTCAAACGCTGTCCTTTGTCATTTAGGGTTTTTGCCCATGGCTTACATAGTTCATTCCCCTCCGGACCGCATCAAGGAATGTCGGATGATTTGCACTTCGCGTATCATAAAAGCTGTCTTTGTGGCACACGCAGCAGGACCACCGGAACTCCTGGCCGAAAACAATTGAAAAAAAGTATTACGACAACTGCTTCCAGGGTGTCCTCGACTTCTTATGAGAACGATAGCTCGAGGTCTCGATTCACAACAGTGGATCATATAACCGGTCCGTTCGGACCAATCTCCCGGTGTATCGTATGGCACCATACGCAATGCTTTCACAACCTGACCCACGACGCGCCCCTATCCGCGCGCTTGCATACCTTTCGGTACCATTAGCACGAAAACCCAGCCGCGGTTCGCCAAATTCGCCAAACGCTCCCTCCGGGAAACCTCGCCAAATTCCCTTCCTTCCTTCTCTTTTTCGGCTGCCACGCCACCACCGTCACCCCCAGCCCTTGGGAACCCCTCATTTTCCCCTGCGCACACATATTTGATCCCCGCCCAGCGCTGCATGGCATCGTCGACTGCGTGCGCATTGCGCTCGTAGCTCGCCATACCCCCAATTTCTCCCGAGCTTGCGCCGTCGGCAGCAGGTCTGGCCGTCGCCCGTTCCCCCTTGACAACATTGTGCTTGCCGCCAATTCTGTCAGTTCCGTCTTCCGCCTCCTGGTTGCCCCTCCGACCGCAACGGAGCATCAACTGACCGCCCATAGTTGTCCCGAGCCAACTCTGCTGTGTTGACGTGGACATTGCTCAAGGCGAGTGGGCTCGACCACCCGCAATTTTGCGGGTGCTATTATGGAGGTCGTTGGAGATGCTGTGCGCAATCCAGAATCGTCCATATGGACATCCCCTCTTTCTATTGCTGACCAGAAGCAACATGTTTCGACGTCGTTACCTCGGAGCGAAAGTGCACCACAGTCGATCTTTGATGCGTTTGCCCAACCGAATATAGCAAAACGCAACTTCAGAACGCATACCCGGTCTCATTCAGTCAGTCAACCATTTGACTTTTTGGACCACGCCCACGACCAAGATGCTGTCAGTTTAGGAATTCACGCAATGCTTCTGGAAGATGACAATGAGGACGCCCCAGTTCCGCATCCCCCGGCAGTAGAGCAACAGGCCGGACTATCCGACAGTGGGCTTTCGAGTTCGAGCATGTCTGGTTCTTCGGTTGTGCAGGACCCTCTGGCCGCGTCCCCGTCGAGGCTCTCGCATTTGGACCACCAAGCGCCAAAAATGCAGGCAGCATCTTCGGCTCTAGGGTCAAATCCGGTTGCCCAGCGCCCACCGACGCAACCGGCGAGCAGCCTTCGATCTTTCGGCTCATCGCGTCGTCATCCGTCGCGTTCTGTGTCTTCTATTGAACTCGCTGCCATCATGAACGGCTCCGCCGCCTCTTCCCGCGGCATTTCGGCGGTGCCAGCACACGTTTCTGGAACTGCGTCTTTCTCCACTGCTGGGGACCGACTGGCCAAGCACAGGGCCTCGGGAGGTAAAGCCTCTGTCAACTGGCCGAAAAGTGTCTTCGACATGATTCAGGACGACTTCCCGCGAACTCCATCTCCGATGCTTTCAAGCATGATCGTGACCTCAAAGTCGGTGAACAATGCAAGGGAGATGCGGTCGACCATAATCAATCCACGGATACCTGCGGCGGAGCGACGAGCACGAGTTCAGTCCAGCGCTTCTCTGGACCTCGACTTTGGCCTGTTCGGCGTGCCGTCGGACGGCAACGCAGACCCAGCGACATCGCTGGGGAGCACGAGCGAAGTCCGCCGACGCTCGACTCCGAACCGTGGCCATCACCGTCGGTCTGTGTCTGTAAATTGGACTGGTGATTTTCCTGGATTACTGGAGGAGCAACCCATTGCGCAGACGTCGAAGCATTCGGCCCTGAAATCTTCAAAGTCGGGTATTTTTTCCACTAAGCAGGTGCAAATTGCGACGCCAGGGACGGAGCCGAAACAACCTACGCAGCAATCGTTGCCAGTTGCGTCTTCTGCTGATGGCTCCCACGCCCCTTCGCCTCATGCGAGCATTGCCGTGGGTGGGAATCGCCCCCCCAGCATCAGCCGCAGCCAGCCGCTGCCGCTGCGGCGGCCGCTTCAACTGCCAATGCGTCGAGCCCGCTAGGCTCGGCAGCGAAGAGAAGCCCAATCATTCAGCCCACGAGTAGACAGGACGCGGACGAGCAAATGGCGGGACAAATTAACTCGAATGTACTTCAACCTAACTTTTCAGGCTCTGAGCCGCCTGCACATATCCCTCAGCCAGATTTGACCGGTCCTGAGCTTGGTGACTATAACTTTTTATACGAGCACCCTGATCCACGATTCCCGGCGTCTGCTCCGGCGGGTGTTCATGTTCCCCCTGCTGTGCACGGTGGCATTGATGGCGCCTTTCACCATGCGGATGTCGGGAGTACGTCGAATATGCATCTTCCAAATCCGCTTCAGTCGTCATCGCCATACTCTGCAGCGTTTCCGTCGTTTGGAATGGTTCCTACACATCTTCCTTTCTCTAATAACGCTGCTGGCTTGAACTCTGCCAGTCCTTTGCCGCCCGGATATGCCCACACTTTCAGAGACGGGTTGGCTGCGGCTGGCAACCTGAAGACGATGAGCATGCAGATGGCTGCCTTTTTCAACGCGCAACAACAGCTATATGCTGCACAGATGGCGCAAATGGCTGCTCTCACAAATGGTGCATCGTTCAACAGTGCAAATCTTTTTAATAATCCGAATCATGGTGCTCATTTCAATGCTCATATGAACCCTCCTGCCCAGCAGCATCACGGACGGAACCCTTGGGACAACCAGCCCTCCCCGCAACGAAATGGTGGACGAGGAAAGAATTATGCTGATGCATATAAAAACTCGAATTCCGCCCACATGAACGGTGCGGCCAAGAAAGGATCCAGTCTTGATACCCCCAATTCCAAAAGCCGTGGTGGCCGCGGTCGTAGAGGAAATCGAATGCATGACGATGGCGGTCAGATGGGGTCGCATAAGATGAATGATCGCTTCGGTATGGGAAACAGTATGTCAGGGGGAAATCTGTTGGACCCTGGACACTCGCGGTCACCGCTTTTGGAAGAGTTTCGGTCCACTTCGTTGTCTATCGGCCGTGGCATGATCGGTCCTGGTGACATTGGTAGCGGTGCTGTTGCCGGATACGGAAGTTCGAGCGGGTCGTCGGGGAGTAGAGAATGGCAACTGTCGGAAATTACGAATCACGTTGTTGAATTTGCCACCGACCAGCATGGTTCAAGGTTCATTCAGCAAAAGCTTGAGTCAGCGACCAAGGAAGACAAGATGGCGATCCTGAAACAAGCACTCACTGATGCCCAGCGCCTCATGACGGATGTCTTTGGGAATTATGTTGTGCAAAAGTTGCTGGACCATGGCGGTCCCGAGGGCGTCGCGTCTATTTCCTCGGAACTGGAAGGTCGAATGCTGTCCCTATCGTTGCACATGTACGGCTGTCGTGTTGTGCAAAAGGCTCTTGAAGTGCTGCAGCCGGCCGCGCGCTCGAAACTTGTGCATGAACTGAATGGTCATGTTCTCAAATGCATCCGTGACCAGAATGGGAATCATGTCATTCAAAAATGTGTAGAGCTTGTTGAGTCCGATGCTGTGCAGTTTATCGTCGATGCTGTACAGGGCCAGTCCGTGACTCTAGCGGGCCATTCCTACGGCTGCAGAGTTGTCCAGCGGATTTTGGAACATGGGGCTCCGTACCAGAAAGCACCTATCATGGTGGAAATCATGGCGGACATACCGAACTTGATCAAGGATCAGTACGGGAATTACGTCATTCAGCATGTGGTTGAACATGGCACCCAGCAGGAGCGATCGGTCATTATGAATCTCGTTCGCGGAGAGGTTTGTCAATTGTCACAACACAAGTTTGCGTCTAACGTTGTCGAGCGCTGTTTGCAATTTGGGTCTGCTGCGGAACGCGAGGTTTTGGTGGAAATTCTTACTGTTGGCGATGGCCCTCCAAACCCTTCCCCGCTTAACCATTTGGTGCGAGACCAGTTTGGCAATTACGTTGTTCAGCGTGTGTTGGATGTTGCGAGACCAGCGCAGAGAGACCGAGTTGCGAACATTCTGAAGGCTCAAGTTCCAGCAATCAAGAAGTATTCGTATGGAAAGCATATTATTGCTCGTCTTGAAGATAACCTAGGTTTTTCTGGAACTCAGCAGTTTCAGCAGCACGGAGGACCACAAGGACATGGCGGCATGAATGAAGGTCACGGAGGGCTTCATGGTTCCCAGGGAACGGAGCGTCATGCTCATTTAGCAATGCCATCCGGCCACGGACAGGCTTCCATGTACTCGCATCAGTAGCCGTTTTTCTGCGATGCTCGTGCAAATGTTGCGAGAAGTTTGTATCCATTGTCTGGTATACCACAGTCTGCGTTCCGCGCTCTCTGCTGACAAGACGGCAGGTTTTAAGGTTCATTGATTTTTTGCTGTGAAATTTGGCTCTTCAACAAGTAACTGTTTGTATTTTCGCTCAAGTGATGGTGCGGAGTTTGTCTATGTGTGCAGTGAGCACCATCTAGAGCATTATTTGTACCTGATTTCTCACAAACAATCATCTCCTCCCTTTTGTTAGTAACCGCTCTCATTGGATAGTAGAGGCAATGCAGGGGATATGTTCCTTTCTCGTACATAGTTTTTGTCCAGCTAGACCTAATGTGTACTTTTTTGCAAAGCTAAAATGTAAGAGGTCGATAGCCTACACAATAAGATCCCGAATCGAGCTTGGCGTTCATCCCGCGTTCTTTGAGTTCAGTTCGATTTTACCATTCCGTTTTGGGTACCGAATTTAGAAGAAACGTGCATTCGTCTTAGATCCAAAATGAGAAACAGAGGGACGGGACCCAAATTCCAACCCAACAAACGACTGCAGCTTGACTCCCCCTGAACAATGGGAAATGAAGAGTAACACAAGACCAAGACAAGGACAAATTACTGCGCGACTCTTCGGTTTCTGACGAACTACAATTTAGAAACAGAGAGAAGGCGGGTTGAATTTACTTCCCTACGATTTAATCTAGCTGAAATTTCATTGATTGTGAATAGGTCCCAATCCAAGGCCCAGCGAGTTTTCCAATTTCACTGACCGATATGGTCGGATTTGCGAAGACGCAGAGTTGCAGGAAGGAAGCCCAATTCCGAAACAGCAAACATTACGATCTTTTGGAGTTGCTTCGTGTGATTTCCAACGTCATTCAGCGCTAAACACGGGCCGTCGACCAGATATTCAGACAGAAACCGCGATACAGCACAAATATGCTTACTTGCCGCCGGCACCAGCGGGGCGCGGAGCAGACTTGTCCGAGCGGTATTTGTCCATCATGGCTTGTCGCGGGTTGGTGCGCACGGCTCGCACAGCACGGGCCTCGGGCGCACAGTCTTGCGATGCACCGCGCAGGAGACGCAATAATGAAGCTTAATGTAGAATTTCGGAAGCTCGTATTCGTCAATGACGCAGGCGTCGATCAATGTCCCCGGAGAGAGCTCTTGTCGACGATGTTTGCGGACGGTAAACCGCTTGACTCGCCTTATCTTTCGGCGGCTTGCACCCGCACCCGTCGCAAACAACCTGACGGGTGTGGATTGCGGCCATGGCGATTATCGCCCGTGGTTCCTCCGCTTGACCGTCATCTTGGCGAGCGATGTGTGTGTTCGTCTGCGCCTCCCCCACCGGCGCGATCCAATTTCGCGGGTGGATAGGTATAGCAACCCTGGGCCTGAAATCGACCAAATGATACCGACGGCGACGACAATTACCGTAGAAATAATTACTACGGTAGAATATGACAGCGTAATTAACTGCGTAATTGATTTGCAAGTCAAAGAAACTTTTGGAACAGTTTCAGGAATAGAAAAGAAAATTGAAAACTTTCGTGTTAAAATTATTATGATATTTGTAGCGATTTTAACCAATCGCTGCGTTGCGTCTTGAGATCAAAGATGCGTCATAAGTCATTACCAAATTTGAGGCTTCCACAGTAAAGCAGTGCTAGAGAAAGAAAAGCACAATGTCTTCGCGCTGGACAGGTGATGACGGTGACATAATCAATCTTGGAAGGGTGAGAGAAATTTCAGTCGAGTTCTTACAACGAATGGTTGAGTACAAGATGTTCTAACTCGACATATATTGAAACTTTTTCTTCAATCTTCGTGCAGGGTCATCCTAATCCGTCCTTTCTGCCGGTAGACAGAGTGCGTGAGGCTTTTGGTGCTGCGTTTTCAGATTACGATGCTGGCAGAGCACTCCTCCAATACGGCTCTTGTCAAGGAAACCCAGCGCTGCGCAAGGAGATCTCCGATTTGCTGAAATCGAAAGCAAAACGGAAAAATATCACTCCAGGTGAGATTCTTATCACAACCGGAGGAGGGCCAGGCCTTTCCCTAGTCTGTCACTTGTTTACTGCAGAGAATGATGTAAGTCAAAAGGAACTACAGAATATACCCAGCTCAATGATGTGTGTCTATGTTGCTAACTTCTGGTGTACTGTTCAAATGACCCAATGTTTGTATTATTGTGTACAGACAATATTTGTGGATTCACCGGCGTACTTTTTGAGCTTCAACAGCTTTCGTGATTCCGCGCTTAATCCTGTGGAGATAGCAACAGACGAAAGTGGCATTGATGTTGATGAGGTGGAGGCTCGCCTTCGAGCAGGAGCGCGCCCCACACTGTTGTACACGGTCCCAATTGCCAATAACCCAACGGGAGTAAATTTATGTGATAGTCGCCGTGAACGTCTTGTGCAACTATCCCGAGAGTTCAATTTCAAGATAGGTACGTCCGACTTCCGGCGCTTTTTCCAAGACTCTCTGTGCTTCGAAGCGTTTGATTGAAGGACTTACGTGTACGGTTACGTGAGCTTTGTTATGTCTGTGAAAATGTAGCGGCAGATGAAGTGTATCAGTTCTTGGAATTTGGAGAGAAGCCGTCAGTCGGCTTCTATGATCTTGACGATCCCAAAAATCCAACTGTATTCGCAATCAACTCGTTCAGCAAAATCTTGGGGCCTGGAATTCGACTTGGGTGGATCGAAACCAATGAAAAACACATGAAGCGCATTCTGGAGTGCGGTCCGTTGCGGTCAGGAGGGGGCTTTAATCCATTGGCTTCAGGAATGGTACTCAATTTGCTGAAATCGGGATTTGTTAAGGAACAGATCGACCTGCTGCGCAGCAACTATAACGAAACTTGTGCCGTTCTATGTAGTTCGTTGGAGACGCTCGTCGGATCGGCTCTACGGCCTGGAGAGCAACTCTGGTTCCAGAAGCCGACCGGGGGATTTTTCTGTTTTGTTACGTTACCAGATCGTTTTGACGCGGAGCGGCTTGCGGATCAAGCAGCAAACAAGTATGGGGTAACCTTTTTGGCAGGAAAGCACTTTTCTCACAAGAAGGACAAGTTTCATAATTGTATCCGGTTTTGTTTTGCGTACCTCGACGCGGAAGAAATCAGGAAAGGAGTTGCTCGGTTGGCAGATGCAGTTAAGAATTACTCATGATAGCCTGAAAAGGTCTTGAGGTAGCAGTAGATGGACCAAATTTGTGTTGTAATCTTCTCGGAAAATGACGACCGAAAACTATGGAGGCAGAGTACACAGGAAGCAAGGATTTCGTGAAAATCCAGTCGGGCATTAAAATAGACATCCATACGATAAATAAATACTATGTGTCACATTTACTGGGGATCTTCAGATTTCCGTGCTCTGCCAAAGGAAGGACGTGATAGTCGTTCTACTCGTAGTCATTCATCTTCTTCGGCTTGAATCTAAGCATCGCGTCGGTGGACCTTTGGCCCATATGGTCCCCTACTGGGCCAAAATGGACCCCAAGGTTGATTCGCGGAGGTCATTCTCAATATTGGGCTAGGCGCTGTGGAGCTGTTTAGGAAGACAGTTTCATTGCTTCCGACGGTCTCGGCGATGTTCTCTCGGCTCGGAACTGTACTGCGATTTGGCGCAACAGCTTATGTTACTCAAGTCTACGTCGTAAACTCCACTATGGTACGTGTACTGCGCTTCTGCCGGACGTTTCTTTGGAAGCTCAACGACTTTGTGGTTGCGATTAACTCGCTTCGTAAGTCGTTGAGTGTGTTTGTCACATCCTAACATATATTCATACATGCGCTCTGCGACCGTGTCGAATGACAAAGAGCATAGGACCTTCTATGCTACCAACATTCAATGTGAGGGGTGACGTTCTTTTGACGGAGTACATTTCTCCGCGTTTAAATCTCATCAAATCAGGCGACGTCGTCGTTGCGGTGAAACCCACAGATCCGAGAGTTTCAGTTTTAAAACGCGTCAGAGGGATGGGCGGTGAAACTATTTGGGTGCATCCGCGAAAAGAGCCACGTCCCATCAAATATGTTGTACCAGAAGGGCACGTTTGGCTGGAAGGGGACAACGCCAGTCAATCAACGGATTCGAGGGAGTACGGACCTGTTCCCATGGCGCTGATAAGGGGACGGATTATCTTACGCTTTTGGCCGCTCAGTCAGGCGGGCTTTATCCGATCGAATGTTATTGATCACACTGCCGAAACGCGCGCGGAAGCTAGCTCTTGGTTCCGCAGCCCAATTCAAGGCGTGGAAGCGGAATGCAATGACAGCCATGACAACTTCAGGGAAGACCGGAAGCCTCCTTCGACGAGGAATTTTTGATTTAACTGGCCAATTTATCACTGTACTGTTGCTGCTACCTGTACTGCATGTACCAATGTAACTTCTTCCAATGTGCTACGATAGCCCGAAGGACTTACCAGAGAAAACAATATTTCGGAGCACAATGTCTGAAATTTTTGCCATGAAGTATGGACAACTTTTGTATATAGCGTATGAAGCGCCAACGTCGTGGACAATATAAGTACGGTTACGAGAGACAATTCGCACGGGACTTGTGCTGAACAACTGGTGTCGTCGGTGGTGTTTACCCTCCATGTAACGTCGAAATGAACGATATGTGGTCGTCATTTTCCAAAACATACTTAGTTGTGTTTTCCAGTTCCCAATCGACATCGTTAACGAGGACGAGAACCCCAGGTCTCAAGCTGTCGCCGATAACAAACATGTCGTGCTTCTCTTTAACCAAATTGTTCTTTATCCACTGAATCAATCCTCCTAAGGCAGTAACGTCCTTCGGAATTGTAACTTTCATTTTCTTCGTATCGTCAAATAATACTTCCAAGCCGCCACTGAGTTGGGAAACAATTTTTGAAGGAAGAGCAAGTCAGAAAAATTGACAGGTATCGTAGGCCAGGTAAACTACTTTTGCCGAGACTTTGACCGTACCTGAACTCTAGATTTATCGCCGTCATTGCGAAAAAATTAGGTAACAGGAGATTCTTTCTGCTTCTAAATCTGTTGGAGAAAGGCTTTGGGAAGAAAAGCAGTCCTTGAGCGAAACGAGCAATCCTGCCGAAGAACGTCGGCGCGGAAGTTGGTGGATGGGAAAAATGAACACGCCGGGCCAAAATCAGATGCACCGCACACGTGTCATTCACAACAGCATGGACAGTTTGTCAATAAACAGCACGGCGATTTGGGAAACACAACGACAACAGTGGGAATTCCAATTTGGCGGGAAACTGCAAACGCGTGCGCGGGGCGGTATTTGAAAGGCCACTGTCGTACTCAGCGGGAAATCGTGGTGGACATCTTGTTCCCTTCAGCCCGCTTCGATTTGCTTGTACTGCAGCAATTTTTCGGTCGCGCGGAAAATCTGCTGGGTGCCGAGCATCACAGTGCCATCGTGAATGAATAGCGCAAAGCGGCTTTCCATCGTTGTATTGCTCTCGAACAATTTTCAATGCACGGGAAGAGAGGGGCGGAACTCTTAGAAGAACTGCGAAAGAGCAAATGGCTACCACCGTATAACGTAAGTTGGCCGTATGCTCCAAATTCTGTTTCTGGAGATTTCAGCTTCGGCCTAGCTCTGCGGACCCTAACCGTACTTTTTTTTTTCCGAACTCGCACCTCGCTCCCGACAGGACGCCGCCGTCAGGCAAATAGCAGCTGAAATCAAGGAATTGTTGGAGCCATTATTGGAGATTCTGTCGAAGCACAAAGCGCAACTGCGAAGCGACCCCTCTTACGCGGCCGGCGTCGTGGTGTACCATCGAAGCATTGAGCGGAATAAGCGCTGCGCGCTGGCCTACTTGTTCAATCGCTTGCGCCGCATCCAGGACTATCGTTGGGACGCTGGTGCTTCGTCCGCGACGCATCTAGCGGAGAGCATGAGTGGGCCTGAATCGCACTTTTTGAATGAGTACAACAAAATACTAGGCACATACTGCGACGCAGTGGAGTTGGACTTGACCGCCGACAGAAAACCACCGCGAGATCTCTACATAGAAGTGCGCGTATTGCGCGATTGTGGGTCCGTCATGACG
>JADWZK010090119.1_pt1 | contig 12165 bp, 10 predicted proteins | sample 8957641 | NCBI WGS metagenome assembly JADWZK01 (sample SAMN16576796, study PRJNA672827) | algae metagenome | host: rhodolith | place: South Korea: Udo, Jeju | collected 2014-09-18 | reverse complement strand
TTTGCTTCTGCTGGCGCTCCCGTGTCTATGCTTATCGGCGCCGCGCACGAGGTGCCCGACGATCCGGCAAACATTTTCATGCCCGCGCAGCAGCAGCAGCAGCAGAGACCGATGGAAGGCAACCACTCGGCTGGATACCCTGGTCTGGACGACGCTCGCCGTCGTTTTGAAGATGAATATGTGACCAACCCCCCCGCCTCCATTACCCGAGTTTCCTGCAAAGCCTGTGCCGTGGTCCTCCGAAATTCCCAGCTCAGCCTCCATATCACCTCTTGGCAGCGACGAGTCTGCAGACTCTGCTGGAGATACCACTGCTGCGGCTTCCTCGTCTCATACCCCAGCACCTGCTACCCCGTCACCTGCACCGTCTGCGCTCCGACCTCAGCCTAATAAGCCTGCGTCAAATCCCAAGGAGCACATCTGCCAGTGCGGCATGCGTTTTCTGCATCGCGGGCATTTTAATGCCCATCGACGCGCGGTTCATGAGAAGGTCAGGCCACACAAGTGTTCCTATCGCAACTGCGAGAGGTAAGTTTGCTCGTACCCGTGGTTGTTTTACATCGCGTAATTGTCATCTTCCTACTAACTTGTTTAACTTGCTATGGTACTTGTGATTTTGTTGCATTTCCGTCTTCTCATTCTTCGTGTTCTCAGTGCCTTTGCCAAACGAAGCGACCTGCTCAGGCATCAGTTAAGTCAGCACTCGGAGGATGTTCGATTCGCGTGTTCGCAGTGTTCTGTCAGTTTTCCGGACAAGGCTCAACTCGCTTTACATTTCTCGTCCCTGCATGACCAGGACCGACCTTTCAAATGCATCTATTGTCCAAAAAGCTACTCTACCCGCTCTGGTCTACGAAAACACAATATTAACAAGCATTCTGAACAAATTGCGGCTGCTGCGGCTGCATCTGAAGCAGGAGGCCCACCCTCAACAGGACCAGGAACTGCTTCTGCTGCGGCTCCCGCTGAGGTACCGAATCCGCACGTGATCAATATCAACGATCCTGGAACCAGGGTAGCGTAAGGTGGCGATGAAGGAGCATAGCTTTGCGAAACGCATTGTTTTTCGTGATGACCCTCACATTGCCACCGCGTCATGTTTGTCTGTCCCAGAAAGCAATCCAGTTCCATAAACGTTGAGCCGTACAAAACAGTGTCGCCGTGACAATTTATCATGCACAGTAATTCTCCGCGAGGCCCGGAATAGGATGCGAAAACATTTCACATCTTAATCCGGGGTAACGGCAGGCGTTGCTATTTCTTCAGCACCTAAATCCCATTCCTGCTCAATAGTGCGACTGATAAAGTCCTCATCAAACACATCGCAGCACGTGCTACTACCTCGTGATTCGAGAACAATTTCCACCGCCCTGCGTTGGTCTTCCTCAACCCCGATTCCGCCATTTATACACCTTGCTTTCGCCATGAGCGCCATGTGCCGCGCTTTATGATCCTGAGTATCCTTAATGAAGTCAATATGCTTCTCCGATGCTGCACAGTACGCATTGAACGCCGCAGAATTATCCCCCAGTTCTTCGAGGCATTGTCCTAGGTTGAAAAGTGCCTTCGGAAAAGGACCGTGCTTAATGAGGTCGTAACTATGCATTTCTGTTTTTCGCAGCGCATCCCGCTCCTCCGAACTCGCAACGCACGTTCCCCATGTTGCTAGAAGCAATCCGTAGTTCTCGCCCAGCATGTCTCGCTCCCGCGACACGCTGTATTTGTTATATCGCAAAAATGCCTTATTGAAAAGGCCACGCGCGGCACCCACATACGCGAGCTTCGTTTTCACATCCGCTGTCACCATTGCCCTCTTGTGAGCTATGTTTGCAAGAAGATGCAACCCATTCGCATACGCATCATCAGTCCCATGTCCGTCGCCAAGTTCCTCCCTTATCGCAAGCGACATTTTTGCACGACTCTCAGCAAGTTCCAAGTCCCCTTTGCGGATTGCAACAATTGCGAGATGATGCAAAGAAAATGCCACTGCTGGCTTATGCCCGATGGTTCGACTTGCAGCTAGAGCCGCAGCAAACGATGCCTCGGCTTCTTCCAATTTTTCCCGTTTTTCTTTTTTCATCGTTTTGATGCTTTCTTGCAAAAGAGCAAGTTGCCCGAGATTATGCCGCGCCAATATCGCATTCATGCCATTGCTGATACCGAGTGCCTGTGTGAATAGGTTTTCTGCGACGGTACATCTTTCTTGACACATGGCCACCCAACCTAATTCTTGCATTGTTGCAGCTTGCTCCTCCGTCCATCTCAGACTCTGCCACATGTTATTCGCGTAAGTGAGATACTCGTTAGCTACGTCGAACATATGGTTATTGCCCAGAGCGACACCATATATGTGATACGTGCGCGGTATGTCAATGCGGAACTCTTCGCCAGGTTCTTGAGGCATATCGGAAAGTCTCTTGTATGTTCCCAGCCTATTCACAACGTCCTCGCAAAGGTCTCGTCGAGCTACCTTGTCTAAGGACAAATACATCAGTAGCAAAACTGAGTAGAATGGCAACTGGTTTGCCAAAGCGTATTTCAGCACACCTTCCATGTTGCCGTATTCAACCTCGACAAGCAGAAGGCCTTGATTACAAATTCTTTGATCCTTGGATTGAAAGGCTTCGTTCAATTCTACAGACCATTTCGAATAAGCTTCATAAAGCACGTCCAATTCATTTCTTGACTCACATGTTTGCGATACTTGAACTTCCAATGTTGCTGTAGACCCACAAGGATTTTCGAACTGATGATGTTTCTTGACCAGAAACGCAGACAGGCACGAGTGCATACGCCATGCTTGATAGTATCCGTGCTGCAATTGTTCATGTCGGGTGAGAAGACCCCATTTAGCTGCCATTTCGATTGCTGAGTCCCACGCCGCTGTGTCAAATCCCGGCACGCCTCTTCTTTTCAATTCAGAGGCATATCTCTGTAATCCAATTTTAGATACGGTCTCTTTAAATGGCACCAGGAACAAAAGTGCTCTTTGCTCGGCGCTTGAAATTTTGTTGTAGGAAAATTGTACACTCTTCAATAGTGTGCAATCGTCCACTCCATTTTCGTACCCGTTGAACAAATTTTGAAGCTCCTTGTTCAGCTGATCCGAGCTAGGTATTTCGTTCACGTTGCTGCCCACCAGGCTACCGAAGAATACCTTGATTAAAAATGGATTTCCACCGACGCGTTCCAACAACGAGCGATTCTTCAGTAGCGAGTGATAGCGGCTTTCCGGCTTGTCCTGAATTCCAAGAACTTGACTTGCCAATGTAACTGACGCCCTATTATCCAACCGACGCAGTTCAAGAACTGGAAACCCATTGCAGTTGGTAACTAAATCCAGTCCAACCGACTGCCCCTTGACATGTTCAAACAATTCGGGCTCGGGTCCTCGGGATCCAACCAATACAACGGTTTGTCCACCATGTAGCTGTCCCAGCCATTTTGCAATATCTTTCTGTACTTGCAATAATCTGCGCTCATTTTTGCAGCACTCTTCCTCACAAGATTCCTGATGCACCAAAAAATTTCTGTGTCTTCAGGTTGGAGCACAGGTTCAAACATTTGCAGTGATTGACATGATAACCATTGCGTAAATTCTCAACCCCATCAATGACAACCAAGTATCGCTTTTCATTCAAAATTCGGGTGACCAAATCGCGTAATTCTTCGTCTGCTTCGAAATTTTGTTCAGGAAACAGATTCCCGTATATTGAACGTACCATATCAGCAACCGAATATGGCCGTACATTCATGCGAAATACAAAGCTATCATGCACAAGCCCAGTAGTATGCCACCACCATGAAGTGTAGTCCAGAAATGTTGTTTTCCCAATTCCAATTAGGCCAAGCAAAAGGAGTATATTATCGGTGCGCTCTTGAGAGAGCAGCTTGCATTCCAGTTTGAGAAGGTCATCATCTCTGCCTAGAAAACCTGATATTTCTCTATATTCTTCAATAAGCGTTCGAGCTCGAATCTCGTATCTCGGACGATCTTTGTAGCATTTTTGAGCCAACTGCGCGTCAGCAAGAATCACGTCCCAACTGCACAGTTCAAAGTGCGAAGATCCTGGCCGTGCTTCAGCACTGCGATCATAGAGTACAGGAATCCACCAGTCCTCTCGTTCGATAATTCGGTCTAGTGCACCAAGCCGTTGACGATGCTTTTCCATCGAGCGCCGAGCACGCTGAGCAGCCTCACGAATTGTTGCTCGACCGCTGAACGGAAGCATGGCCGCATAAAATTCAGCAGCAAATCGTGCAGTGGTGTCGAATAGGACAGACAACGCCATGGCCACTACGAACTGCACCCTGCTTTGGGACAGCAGATCATGAGCAAAGCTGGATCGACCAAAACTGGATCGACAGGCGCTGACGAACACTATGGGTATTTCGAATTTATCAACAATGCGGGCCACTTTTGAGGCTGGTGCTGGTTCGAAGCCAGACCGCTCATTTTCGAGAAGTAAGGAATTAGGTGTGCTCTCGCTGAAGTTAGTACCATGGGTGCCATGACAGTCAAAGTGTAGGACATGGTAAAAACCGGGCTCGTGCTGTTCTAGCTTTGCAACGAGAGCTTGAAGGCTGCCTGGGCGCACCAAGTCAAATCGAAAGGGGCGCTTGTGCTGACGCATACGCTCGATAATTGCAAGGCTTTCAACACGAAGAGGAATATCGATGAGATCTTCGCGTTTCCGCGCGGTCACAAAAATTATGTTAAACGTTGGGTATTTCCGGATCGGATGCGGATAGCACCCAGGCGGGGGAGAAAACTGAAACTTGGACTCTGGACTTTTCGGCAAGGAGCACAAAGTAACGGCATTGGTAGAGGAGTTGCAAATAGGACTTCTCTGCACGTCACGAACGATAAAACGAGCTGCGTCAAGCGCAACTGGGCCGCGGTCTGGATCACGGAGCAACTCCCAGTGCATAGCGCAAAAGCGAGACCGGCCGACAATGCGAATGGTAACTTTGCAGTTTGTGGGGAGTGCAGTTTCAGGAGAACCGAAAACCATTTGAAAGAGGTCGAGTCCATATTCGCGAAAACGGGTCTCGACGTGGCGAAGCTGGGTAACGTCGACCAAGGGTTCTGAATCGGAGACTTCGCAATACCAGTGCAAGGAATTCTCTCCTTCCTGGGACTGGATCAGCGGAGATGCGACGACGACTTGAACGGGATCTTTTGAAGTTCCAGTGACAGAAGCCAGGAAGCCGCCATGATGCACTTCGTTAAGCTCTGTGACGATGACTTGACGCTCCATGAGAAGTTACAAAGTGGAGAGTACTTTTCGTATCCTGTGTTACTGTCAAAACACAGTCATAGTGGGCAGGATGGGAATCGCCTTTTTATACTCGTTTCCCTGTTTGGGAGCATGAAGTCTATTGTGCGACAAATAACACTTAAGTGTCGTGCCAAAACCGTTAACCTGGTGCGCAAATCGCATGAGAACCCTTGCACCGTTGATGCTGCATAGGGGCCCAAAACGGTCCGGTAAGAAGACACCAAGGTTTTTACGTTCGCTTTACAGTATGCCAAATTACAGAGAATTGAGCATGGGTTGATAACCCTAGCTCGATGCTGGGAATGCCGTCGGCGACCGAGAATCATACATGCAATGGATTCCGGTCCGTCTGGCCTGGATGATCTGTGCAGTTCGACATCATTGACGACCTACAGACTGTGAAGGCTATCTGGAAGAAGACCTGTCTGTTGGGACCAAGCTGATACAGCTCTTCGCAGGTCTGCATTAAGTTCCTCCGCCAAGATGAAGATGTCTGTGTTGGGCGATGCCCTTAAAACTCTGTCAAATGCAGAAAAGCGCGGCAAGCGCCAAGTGCTTCTCCGACCGTCTTCCAAGGTCATTATCAAGTTTTTGCAGATCATGCAGTCTCACGGTATGTTTCGAAGCTCTTTGCGGGCGCGCTTTGGCGTCCGGTATGCGCCTATCGTGGGAACAAATGCGTTTCTGCGTCCAACTTACCGCGGATCTCCACACTTATTTATGTTAAACAGGCTACATTGGCGAGTTTGAACATATCGACGACCATAGGGCTGGGAAAATTGTCGTCAACCTCAACGGGCGTATCAATAAGTGCGGTGTTATTTCCCCAAGATTCGATGTTGGTGTGAGTGAGATTGAGAAGTGGGTCACCAACTTGCTGCCGTCCAGGCAGTTCGGTTACATTATGCTGACTACGTCGTATGGTATCATGGACCATGAGGAGGCTCGCCGGAAGCACACCGGTGGCAAGATTCTCGGCTTTTTCTACTAAATGACAATCCCAATGATTATGTACGCAGTTTGGGTGCGCAATACTTGACCACTATTGTAGGACACCATGTAGATCGTAAAATATGCAATTCCCATCGGTTTTGTCCTTTCTACCAGTCCCTTCCAACTCGTGTGTACATGGGTTAAATTCATCACTGCCGACTGAACATTTTTTTTACTTGCCGCGAGCAATTCTAGAGTTCAGCAGAGGCACACGAATCATGCAGCACTTGTTCAGAAAAAATACACAGTATCTCACTTGATGTTTCTCTAACCTTTATTCCATTGCTCGAGTTAGGCATTTTCACTGGCACGAGGCGACTGAAAATCGCAGATGCGCTGCTTGTCCACAGGACAGCAGCCGTTATACGTAAGCCATTCTAAATACACGATAGAGAGACACGCACAGAGAGACTGAGGTTAGGAACGAAACATGATGAACACCAAAGTTGCAGGTAATAAGTAGAAAGCAGGGAAAGAACTTACCATCAATACAATTCTTGTGATATTTGTGAGCACAAGGAAGGAGTCTCAGCTTTTCACCCAATTCAACATCGCACATACATACAACACAGCGAATATCGAGGTCCGACTCGGTAGCGACGACTTCAGGCAACGCACTGATCACATCCTTTGGTGCAGCATTTCTTTGACGCATTAACTGCTCGTCGAGACGCACAAGGGACTCATAGTCAAGAGACGGATCGGTGACATACCTCAATTCAAATCCTACTGTTCCGCCGCGCTGCGAAAGGTGATGAACGATTTGCAATAGATCCCGTTCAGAAAATCGACCTCGTGGATACGACGATGTCACCTCCACAGTATGAACGCTCCTTCCGATATTCAAAGACCGACGTGAACTACTTCCAACACCACGTCGGTTGCACACGGGCATAACCAAAAGTACTTAGAAGCGTCGCAAAGTGTGAAGCCCCATTAGAGGGGGTACCTGTCACAGGCGCAGGTGCACGGTTTTCTTCAGCAGCCCTGATTTGCCGAGCTGAAGAGGAACCAGGAACAGGGTAAGCGGGGAATCTTATTTGTCCTGATCGCGTATTCAATGATGGCATATCACGCGTCACAGAAGACTCATCGCCTAAGGCCCCCGTACCATTGACGGGCCCAGGAGCTCGATAGCGACGAACACGATCGGTAGAACGGACACGAGAACGCACAGGGCGAATGGTACTGCTAGAATCAGCCCGAGCTGCACGCGCCACCTGTGGAAGAACGTCAGGAATTATCTCAGGAATTGAGGCCGGACCGGAATCGCATTGTGCACGGTTCGGTCGACGAGGAGCTGTTTCAATAACATCTTCGTCATCGTCCACAACGATCACGGGGGCGGAGTTGTTGAGCCGTCGAAGTTTTCTCGACGAAGACTCCGGTCGCGACCGGGAGAGCCTTGCAGGAGAGTCCTCTAAGCATATCACCTCAGATGATGTAGCTCCACTGCTACTTGAATGCCGACCGGAGGACGGCCCCGCACGACTAGATGACGGCGCGGAACCACGAAGATATCCAGGAATTGTTTCAACGGCAGGGAGTTGTGGTAGAATTTCAGTCGGCTCCGATTCCACGTCCACAACTAAAGGGGCAAGACGTGTTTCCGGAGTCGGTTGATGTAAATTAATGTCAGCAAGGGGCGGAGCGCGACTAGAGCGAGCGGAGCGTTGGAAATGAGGTTCTTGTCGGGGGTTTGGCGCGGCCATATCAGCAACGCGTTGGGTGACGAAACGCTTCACGCAAGGGACTGTAGACGTCGAATACGAAGTCTCGGACTTAACGCTACCGCAAATATCAACAGACACGATGGAACCGCCCTCCAAAAGGTTGCGGTGTAGTGTAGCTGTGAGACACACGCGAGCGGCCCTGGCGCACAACAGTTAGCGGTAGCGACAGACTGCCAGAAGAATCCGATGCAGCATGCGGGGTATCATATGACGACAGAAAGCATTTTCTGATACACTGCAAATTTACAACCCTCCAAAGTTGTGCCCCTTTTCATCCCAGTCAGCCCTGTCGTGGAAGCACGCGCCCCGCAAGTGTGCTTTTTCTAAAAAGAGCGTATGACAACGCAACGATTTCCCCTGAAACGCAATGTTTCGACATGATCTGGCAAATCGTAATTGGGTCACTCTCTACGTTCCATGCCGATTCTGAAACCTGTCCAACTTTATTTTGGGTCGTCGCTGGTGCCCGGACGAAAAACTGCGTTGTGGGTTCGAAATAATTTCAAAGTTTTGTTATTTCATGACACAGTATTTCCTCGTATATAGACATACTGTATACACAAGTACGAGCCCTGCGTACACACTGTACCGTACAAATTGTCCATAATGTATTCCTCCAACTCCGGTACACGTAGGATAGAACAATAATCGTTCCATTATTGCGACGAATTCTTCGTTAAATAGTGCTGTAAGACGTTCAATATGCAGTAAACAGAGATATGCAAAACTCGTGCACGTCTACAGGTCACCAACTGGGGACTTGTAAGACATTGTGGTTCGTAATGCTACTTTACTCTAACCAGTACGGGAAAGTCGCGGTTCATGTTGGTCGCCATCGCGCGATCATTCGAATCGGGATGCATTGAAAGTACCGGTTGGAGTCCCGAACCCACCGATAGTGCTACCGTACACTACAGTAGTAGCCGCAACTCCTTCCATTCGCTTATGCAGATGCGGCGATAGCAAGATAATCGGAGATGAAAACATATCCGTAAGGAGGCGAAAGGGTCTATTCACCAATGTGGTTGTGACGCTGCCATTGCTGATGCCTGAAGAAGCGATGTGAACTCATTGTCGATGGCGTTTCCGTGCAAAATTGCTACCTTGCATTGTTCCTGAAACTTCTCAGGCGTTTTCATGTTTCATTTTGCGCTCGTGCGGAGTGAAGGCGGCGGCTGTGTAACTTGCAATAGCCCTGTAGCCCCCGTCATAACTTTCGGAAATGCGTTGCCCCGCATTTCTGGACGCAGTCCCGCCCGATGATCAGTCCATCTTCCCAGTAGGATGCACTCCTGCCAGTGTCCAGGAGTCTTCACTGCGGCTGCTTTCCGTATCATTTTTGATGTTCTTGGCTCTCTATTGGAAAAGATTTCCTGCCTGCCTTCGCGCGGAATGCGGTGCTGATTATGGATGCGGTACAACGTCACCCCTTGCCGCAGGCCATTAAGCGAATTCGCTCGGGCTCTGTGGACTCTTGCTTCGTTCGTGCGCATTACGTGTTTGACGACGACTCTGAAATATCTCCAAGCCATCTAAAGTCAACAATCTTCGCCCTTGCCAGCTGCTGCGCAATTTCAAGTGAAGGTGTCTCAGATCGACCCTTTATCGAAGGGTAGCCATTAGTGAAAGGTATGCAGACCGCTGCAGCAGATGCTGGCGGGCAGGCAGCTACATAAACAAATCCGCGTTTTTCACAGCATTGTTTTACTTGAATGCTGAGATTGCTCAGCAATAGCGGAGCATGCGCTATTATGCGATATTTATCCGCCCCTTGTTAACCTACATTAAATTTGATTCTGGCGTTTCCAACCTCTTCATCAATGTTAGAATGTTCGAATATTTCACGGAAGTGGGTCGTTTTAGATTTGAGTCGAGTTTCCACTTGAAATATGTTCATTCCCTTCCCAGGCAGCCAATAAACTAGACCATCTCGCTCAAAATAGGTAGCTTGTGACATTACTTCGGCGGGCAGAAAAGAACTGAGGACTATACCGTTTTCGTAATGGGCAATTTCTGGAACATAACATGTTGGAGTTCCACGCCCTGGCTTAATTTTGACAATTCCTGAAAAAATTAAATTTAAACCGTACCGCACGCCTTCAACACCATAATCACCCCTCAAGAGCGCATTCATAGTGTTTGACGTACTTTCAGCTCCAACTTCGAAAAGGGGAGAAAGATCAACGTGTAAACCAAATCCAGCTGCCGAAAATCCTTTGAATATCTTGGCGGCAGTTTTTCTCACACGGCGAGAAATGTCATGTTCGTAAGAGATCACATCTTTTGAGGGTAATAATTCAATCACGTACCGAGTATTTCCCTTCATGACATTCATTTTTGGCCTGGTGTCTGAATCCAGCATCCAAGATTTCCCGGGGAAAATATTTCCATTACTATCGGTAGATTTCTTACGACGCAGGTTATCGAAATACGCTGCCAATGTTTCAGCGGCATTATACTCATTATCAAGACACAATGGCTCAAGCTTCTTCAGGTCGTCAACCCCTGTGGCAGCCAGAATTATCCGATCCACATGGAAATCCATGCAATTTTCATCTTCGTCAACAAAAACTCCTGTTGGATGTTGCACAAAATTCAGTTCATGCACGTCAATCCCAAATAGTCCGCCATGCTCATCTGACTCTGAAATTAGTCCGAACTTGAGCACCATATCAACCCAGAGCAGCATTTCAATAGCCTCAACATTGCCAGCAGCATTAATGAAATGGCCTACGTCAAACGAACCATTAGCAATGTCCGACACCAGTTTTTCTGCATCAATTTTCTCAGCATCAACATTCTGCCAATTCGCAAAGAAGTACCCATCCCACACACGGATGCCACATTTAAGGGCGTCAACCAACTGTGCCGCAGGTCGATTATCGGAAACTTCTGCGGGAAAGGAGCAAATATTGCGCAGCTCAAGCACCTCAAGCATGGCTCTCCACTTTGACCGAGCGTCCGTAAACGCACAAGAAGTTCGGGGCGAAGCTCGATGGTTGCTAAGTTTCAGCTCGCAACTTGCTCCCCTTAGAATTCGTGTTATTCGATTCATGCGGTTCATTGCTTCGTTTGGAAGATGAATACCGTCAAATTTTACGAACTGGTCCGCAAGCTGCGTCTTGGCATCTGAATCAGGGAACACGCCAACAGTCTCTAGATAGTGAGGACAGTCAACAATGCGGCGAAAGTCGTAGCTGTGGTGCAGATCGGAAAACCATGCGAGCCTGTTGTCTTCGATTACTAGCCGTTTACATCTGGAAACGAATCCGTATCAGCCTGCGATGACACCGCTTCCGCATTTCTGCGCGGCTAGTGCGGAAAGAAAAGGGCTCGGTTTTCCCTCGCCATAGAATTGCCTTTGCCATTCTCGCATAGAAGGATCAAATTCCCCAATGTTCAAGGCAGCTTCATGTATACGGGCTCGTCGTGTCTCAACCTCGAGGCTTACAAAATCATGGAGGGTAGATTCGTACGGGGCTCCCCGGACTTCCGACGGCTGCGGAGCCGCACACTCCAACGTCGAAAACGGCAGTCACGTTTGTCCGGGCACATGCTTCGGAAAAAGTGTCCCAATACGTGACTTCCTTCTTCAATCTTTCCAGTTTGTTCTCGGTGCGTGGCTCATTCACTGAATCTGAAATTTGATTTTGAAAGAGCTGATTCAAGTGACCCTTGTAATCGTCGCCGTGGAATGATGAGAGCAGGCCGTCTTTTCTGTCCAAACTAAACGGATGCGAGTTGCGATCCTCGTGATGAACATTTGTGAAAAGTTGAATCGGACAGGAGGGGTAGTATGTCGCGGGAACGCAGCTTCGCAGGCGGCCTGATGCTGTACATAAACACCTCCATTGAGGTCGTAAGACTTGTAGGACGGAATATGTACCGAACCTAGGAATACACAAGCTGGTGTCCGGTAGCGATTCGACAGGACTGAGGGAAAACTCCGACACTGGACAGTGTCAAAATACCAGTATTTATACTGCGCCACACGCGCGGAAGCCATATCAACGAAGATATCAGCACAACGCACAAATTAGTGTACGTCAGCAGACATGTCTTATTCGTACTGTACGGAATAAGCGACATGTCTGCTGAAAACAACAAAATTCGACTTGCACAAACGTGACAAGCTCCATATGTGTAATATCATGTGA
>JADWZK010038961.1_pt1 | contig 12167 bp, 11 predicted proteins | sample 8957641 | NCBI WGS metagenome assembly JADWZK01 (sample SAMN16576796, study PRJNA672827) | algae metagenome | host: rhodolith | place: South Korea: Udo, Jeju | collected 2014-09-18 | reverse complement strand
AGGTGCGGAAATAGTGTTGGCAACCGACCCGAACCTTGCCGCTGTCGCCTCCTTCAACGTGTTCAGCTCTTGCACGATCACGTCAAACTTGCGCTGCAGTGAATCATAGCGCGACGCAATGGCGTTCTTCTCCTTCTCAGTACGCTCCAAACTGTCTTCCAGAATACGTGCATACTCGCGGCGACGGATGCGGCTAATGTACGCCGAGTCACGATTCTTCTGGAGACGCTTCTGGTACTTACGATGCGACACTTTCTCAGGGGCGTCACCATCGTCGTCATTACCGTCGCCGTCTGAACAGGAGGATCCCTCTGCGCCCTTCTTTTGTCTCTTCGCATTACCAAGATTCTTCGCCGAGTTCTTGCGCTTCCGATCTGACGCCTTGTCATTCGCATACTGTTCAGCTTTGCGCTTCGCCAACTCCACAGCCGACATGCCGGTGGTTAGATCTGAGGCGGTGGAGGAAAGGGAGGTTGTCGGGGGGAGGATCTCATGGTGGTTGCTCGAGTTCCCTGAGAAACCACGCTCTGAGAAAAACTCGTCGTCAACACTACCATCAGCGGGTGTGTTGCTCTGCGGCGGGGTGGGAATGGAGAGCAGATCATCAGCGGAAAACTCACGCGCTTCCTCCGGGGCCAGGTTCACCGAAGGAGCCTCAGGGAGCCACGAGGGCAGGGTGGGCGGCAGGCAGCTCGGGTTCGAGAGAAGGTTCCGGAAAATTTACTGCAAGCCCGGTCTCCGTTAGTAGCGGGGAGGTCGTGAAACCGTCCAGCGGGGGAAGGGCGGTTGAGGGGTCGAAGAGGTCGAGCGCCGGAAGGTCATTGTCGTTATCCCAGAAGATTTCTGCCATAACGGAGGAGGGGGGAATGGGGCGCAGAGGCGCGCGAGAGAGGAAGTGGGAAAATTTTCGAGTTCCAAGGAGAAGTCTACGGTGGTGGAGGTTGAGTTCTCCGGCGGTGTGGCCGACTGCAGCGGTTGAGGGATAATAAGAGGCAACTGGGGTGAGCGTCAGAGGGTGCGCTGCCACATTGCTGTCCAAGGCGTGGTGTGCTGTCTACAGAAAATGTCCAATCATCAAAAAGTGAGTGTAGCTCGCAAGTCCCCCCAGCTTGGGCCAGAAAATAACGCTTCCGGATTGCAACATCTTTTTTACAAATTTTTCTGTTTGTACTTGGCGGCCTTCCATTGCGCCACCGGTATTGTCCATAGATTTTAAGGATTTTCTTCATCTGGGCCCAGCCATCTTGGTCAGCCAAACTGCGACATAACGAACCTTGTTGCCTCCCGGGTATCATACATGTATCATAGAGTGCGATTGAGTTGAAGAAAGTGTGGAATTCATCCATTTTTCACGATATACTGTATGGCAGGATGCAGCTGTACCCCCTACGGCCTATCATTGATGGAGCGAGATCTTTGATAGTATTTGAAAAAATAAGTGAAAAGTAGCCATTCCGAGGAGCCCTCATTACAGTCTCCATAGATTGACTGCTATTATGAAACGTTAGTCCAAAAAGCAAAAATCGAGACTCAAAACCGTTGATTTCTGCACAGTATGATTCCGCGGGAGCAACTGGATCATGGAGCCGCGCAGATGAAATCTCGCCGTCGCTGAGAAAATAAACGAATTTCAACTGTAATTTTTGATGCTTCTGGTCGAACGCCGGGAAACTGCACGGTGGTCCAACCAGCTGCTCATGCCATAAGATTTGTACGAAGAATTTTCCTCACCTCACGGCAATAATTTAGAGTAACCAAAGCTGTCGCTTTCGTTGCGCTCCTCTGTACGGACGGCAAGCTGCAGATGCGCGGGAAACAAAGTCATTCGGTTTGCAGTGATCTGCATATACAGGGCAGCAGCTCCTGTCAGGAAGATGGGACACAGAACCGCGTTCTCAGGGCGAGAGGACCTCTTTGGCCACAACTAGCTTAGCATCGAATTTCGCTCTGCTGCATACACGGCGAGGTCATTTTGCCTCTGAGCCATAAATCCGTGCTGGCTTCATAACAGAAACGGGAAAATCGGTTCCAACTTGCTACGAGATCGAATATTTCCGAATTGCGGACTCGCAGACTTGCAGGCTTGCAGGACTTCACAGGAAGTTGTCCTGAGGGAGGCATGTATGGTCCCGCACTCCGCGGCAGTGTCCGGCCAGATTTATCTTAGCTGAGGGGCGCCTGCGGGACACGTAGCGCGAATAGGAAGAACGCTGCCATGGCGGCACTTGCAGTCGAGTTCAGGTTGAATTAACGGATGTTAGGACTTTTTTTCCATTGGACGAGGGAGGCGGCTGACGGCTTTCGTTCACTGCTCTCTGTGCCTGAGAAAAGGATCTTCTGTCAATGCAGTGGACCGGGTTCTTTTGCACAGTGACAATTCCTTCCTATGATACGCTGATGATGATTCGTGCAGTTGTCATGCGCAGGACACTCCGGCACTGGCCCGCAGCATTTAAAACGGATAATTCACTGCGGTTTCATTTTCATGCGGTTTTTCAATGAGTGGCCGTTGCATCCTCCTATCCTCTTTCTATCGACGAGTAAACGCTGTCCCGGCTATTCTAATTTTTCTATATGATGCCTCAAGTCTTTCATACAGTTACTTTCAGGCTTTACGCGCCCCGGTCTCATCGTTCTCCAAGACTGCAGATGTACGTAGAATGGGATAAACATGTGCAGTTCTCGAGACTAGTTTCGGAGCACTGTCATCGTCCACGGTTTCTGAGCTTCGTTAAAGAAATACAGCGTCGTTACTAACCGAGGCTGTATTTCTAGTAGTAACCGTCGTTGCATTTCTGATAGATGCACTGTGAAGCAGTTCCCAATGGAACATTTTCACTAAATCCTGTGTCTCGGTGATTTTGATATTGTTTGTACAATCCTGATTCAAGTGGAAATAGAGTACTATCTGTGTTAGAACCTGGAATTGATCCCACGGAAAAAGCCTGATCAGTACCGGTGCAGGTGTTCTTGCTTCGTCACTGCAGACCAGCACTTGTGGGTCAGGTGCTGTTGTGTGCTATAAATCAATATGCATATCCATTGTAGATTATGAGATCTAGTCGCGGTTATCGTATTGTAGTTCAGAACGCTATTACATAAAGTATTGCAACTTGCATCTTGTTCAACATGAAAGGAGTCTTCGATGAGAATAATGGAGTCCTCCGTTTCTTCCACGCGAAACCTTTGCGCTCATTTGAAATATCCGGGTCCCATGGATCAGCGTTCAAGAGGTGTTCCGTCTAATACAAGCAAAAGAGCCATGGCATCTCTAGCATAGAAGGAAACGTCGAGAAATACAGATATTTCCACCCAAGGCGACTTACTCAAGAACTAGGACTAAGTTCTGAAACACAGGGATGGCAAACACAGCAACCGAGGTTCCCGCCCGGTACAAGAACACAGTAAATGACAGTCGCAATTAAAAGGATTGACTCATGCACTAGTTTGGCTCTCACAATTGCAGCATTTCATCCACGTACCATTCAGGTCGTTACGTCACATCGCCAGCCTATCTACAGTGCCGTCCAACTTGGGCACAGTCGCAAAGTGCTGGGGAACAACAACTTTCTACGACTTCTTGGTTTTCGGCTCTCCTACTTGGCATTGCGTTTCCGCATACGGTGGTCTTCCACCACTAAAACTTGATCATCGCTTTCCTGTCCGAGCGTTTTTTCGCAACTTTGTCACTCTCGCTATTCAGGCAGTGGCTACACCTGCATGTGCGTGCTCGAAATGGAACATCCAACAGAGTTTCAAGGACGACGACTGCTGAGGTCAAATGTATGATATGCAAACAATGCAGGTATGATGCTGCGCGTACTGCTGTAAGGCCCGTTGTTGTAGGGCCCATACTAGAAAAAGAACCAATGGCAGAGGCACACGGTCGTGACTTGGGCCTGGCACACGTTGCAAACCGCTGTCCGATTTGGTATAAAAACGATGGCGAGGCGCTCCACTCTCATTTCTCTCGGCATCTTTACGCTCGGATGGTGCCTGCTCCGTGAAGCTTTGCTGAGAGCCGGCGTTGCCGATTGCAACCTTGCAATCCATCCAAGCCGTCGTTGACGGCAATTTTTATTTTATCCCCCGATCATTTCCTTCTCCCTCGTTCTTCCCTCCCTTGATCCATGTCCGTTCAGGTTCCGCATATCCCCTTACTCTTCTTTTGCTCAATTCCACTTGTGAAATTCATTGAGGTCGAGGTCCTGTATTCATGGAATCGGAAAGGTAGTTCTTGAAAGCGGTTTCAATAAGTCGACGTCAGCACCCATTGCTCGCGCGCGTACGAATATTTCCCCGTGTTTATTCTTCGACCGAAAGTAGTGGTCAGTAATTGAGCGATGGCGACGAAACGAGATTTGGCGGTTTTCATTTGCTGGCGCCTTCGCTACATTATTCGCGATTTTGGTACTGCACCGGATGTTCGCAGTTCGTCCATGTTGGAGTGGATTGTTGCACCTATCGTAAAAGCAGTTGAGGGAGTTCCAGAACTCCTTCAAGAACTCGTTCTGTTTGAGGCGTCCTTGCTACCGCTACCACTGTTGGAGAACCGAATGGATCATTGCGGAAACAACGATGGTGCTGAACGAGGCAATTGAGGCGCAGGTTCATGCTGTGTTAGCATCTCTACTTCTTGCAATACCACGATGTGACGTTCAGAAAAATCGAGTTACTCTTTACTTAGATAATCTGCTCCAGCTCCCTCGCATAATCAAGCGACCTCTTGATAAGTTCCACAGATGGTACTTGCTCCATCGATGGCACGCCGTCCGTATCAGGCCCGAACAATATACTATTACCGACAATGCGCCAACCTCTTTCTTCGCAAAATTCGATAAGCTCGTCCTTGCTTTCGAGGGACAGCAGCTTCCCAGCTGCATCGACAGAAATCGAGTCGTAGGCCTTTTCGGAACATGCTGCAATTTTCTCGCGCATGGAGAACATGAGCATATCAAGGAAGAAGTTGAAAGAAGGGTCCGGAGCAGCCGCGCGCGCCGAACTAATCCGCGAGTAGGACCCCTCCATAAGATACTGTTCGAGAGAGAGCGCGTAGGCGATGTACGCATCGGTGCGTGCACTTGCGGGAACCAGTTCCAATTCGGTATGAAACTCGCCGATACGGTTCTGCGCGAGCAAGCGCATAAGGTTCAACCCGAGGATCAAGTTCTGCCGGGGAGACGGAGGTAGCACTCCTGCATAGTCGACGTAATATGTCTTCACGCGTGATACGTGTCGCTCGAATCCTTCCTCGTCCTCCTGACGCACGCTTAGCAATGTCGCCAACTCATAGACGTGTTGAGCATGCTTGATGTCGCTGCGCGGAAAAAACGAATACGCAATCGTGCGTGATTAGGGAATGGTTAGAAAAGCTGTCGATTGCATGTAGAACAAAGTCGATGCCGAAAAAAATTCGATACGAATGTGACCACACGTACTTCAAAGTGCTGTCATTGGGTGTCGCACTCGGTTGGAGTCCAGGCAATTTCGTCAGCTCAATCTGCGAAGAACGGGCATCGGGTCGATAAAAACGAGAGTAACGAGGTCAGAAAACGATACTGTGGCAGAAGTTTTGCAGAAAACTGTGGCCCATATGCATATCTCTTTGTTCACGGAGTCCAATAGCATACGACGACCACAGAAAATTGAGCGCATTGACGTTGTCTTACCTTGAGCTGATTAATCATGTTTGCACATTCCGCGGGGGGCGTGTTCTTCTTTGTGATTTCATTCTCAACTGCCGCAATCCTGTTCGAAATTTGTGCGCCCATGGTGATTCGCCCTGGTTCGCTTCAAGGCTTATTGAGAACCTCGAAGAAAGCAGACCTCAGGACTGGGACGTGGATCCAAGGCAGTCTTACTTTTTTCCTTTAAACCAGATGCAGAATAGCGTGAGGGTTATCGCCACCAGATTGGTTACGATTGCCGCGTTCCAGCATGTTTGGTAATTTTCCGTGACCATATCCGAAATATTTTTAAATATTTAAAATGTTTTGAACATGTTTCCCATCAGTCATCGTACTCCGGAAAAGATTGACAACTTGATCCAGCAATGTTCTCAGTCAACCGGTGACCTGAACTTCTTCGGATGCGCTCGAGTTCCCCTGTCCAATTTTCTGAGGCAAGCTCACGATGTCTTTAAACCTATCGCGCATTGTTCTTCTTGTCGCTTTGATTCATTTTTGTACGGTCTGGGCGTCTGCTGCAGTACAGAGCAGCGCCGAAAATATATGTGACAGCAGTGAAGGAAAATGCTCATCAAAAGAAGGGCCTGGGCAATCGAGAACAATCGCGGATGATGTGCTAGACGAGGCCGCTCGTGTACAGGAGATGACAGCGGAGAAGGTGGTTGAAGATGACGCAACTGTCAGAACTGATCATGGTGATGAACACGTTCCTGGGAAAAATGGCGATTCGTTTGAAAATGTATGGAATTCGGCATATCGGCAATGGATTGCAGCGGACGGTGCATCACGGGAAACCGTGAAAGGACTGAACCCTGCGACTAAAAGAGCGATTGAGGAGGTGCAGCGACGCAAGGGAGGGTCTGCACAGAACGGAGACAACTGGACATCGCCGGAACAGAAGAAAATGTCGGATCTTGAAGACAGTATGGGCGAGAGTGAAGTTGTTGTGCTTGAGAAGGCTGTACTCCGACTTTTGACTGATTCGCCGGGTGATCTTTTGAAAGACCTGGATTTGATTGAGTATCTTTGCCATTCCGGGGACAACGGGAATCACTTGGAGAGCATTGGCGGCGTCGGTATTCTGCTGAATGTGACACAATCCGAAGCTCACCAGGCGGCACATGTCCTGGCTGTGAAGGCCCTTGCGACTTGCGCGCAGAATAACCCAACTGTTTTCAATCGGGCTGCAGCAGACGGGGCCGTAGGTACACTTTTGGGATTGGCGGATGAGACTGACAGCGCTGCGATGCGTGCAAGTGCATTGCGTGCCCTAATTTCATTACGCGACGGTGAAATTGCTCAGAATGCTCTTCTGAAGGAAGAAGAGCGCCTGTTCCGGGTTATTAAGCGCTCCGTTGATATTGGTATGGGCGGAAAAGATGAGCGAAGAAGCGTTCTGCGCGCGCTAGCGCTCGTTGAACCACTTTTGAAAAGCGATGCCTCTCGCTGGCTCCCAGCAGCCCAAAATGCTGGAATAATTGAATGGTGCAGTGGAGCTACATCCCATACTGACGCCGATGTTAGGGAAACAGCTGCACGTGTACTTAAGGCGTCTGAAAACAAAGCGGCAAATTGAACCTCCAGTATTGCTGTGCGACCAGCATTTACGCTTTTGAAGGACGTCTTTTCCCCCGTTGCTACTTCCACGTATTATTCGCTGCCTCAAACTTGTTGCGCTTTGTCTTTCGGATTTACGGATACTAGGGAATCCACAAATCTGCTGATGAACAAAGCATTATCTCGATATGCGTTTCTATGGAATATTACTCCTGGAAGGTCTGCACGAAGTAACGAAAAAGGCGTAATATCAATTCTGAAAAGGAGGCGAAACCATTTTTATTATTACTTTTTTGTTCCGACTTGGACTGCCGAAGTCCATCAACGCCGAAGAGCAACCTATACTTAACTGTACAATAAAATAAGAAATACACTTTGACATGCCACAGGTCTCGTACTCAGGTCATGATCAAATATTCTTCGAAGTTTACCCCTACAGAAGTGTTAACGAGTTCTCTTAAGTTAGCTGCAACCAACAATGCAAAGGCCCTTCAGTCGACAGTTTTTGCGTCAATATCAATGGTGGCCGAGGCGGGATCATTGACCGAAAAATCCCCTCCATTCTCCCCTCGAACCATCTGGCCACACGAAATGCATTGAAACGGTTGATTTCTCAAGCCAGCGACACGGGCGCCGCATGAAGGACAGGTTCCTTGCACGAGTTGTCGATTGAGCCACCACCGCAAGGCAATCACGCCAACAATCGGGGCGACGCTGAAAAACAAGAGCAAGTACAAAAAGGAATCGAAAATCCACCCAATTCTTCCCGTGAGGACGAGCCAAATCAAGCCACCCCAAAGCACTGCCTGACCGGTCGAGCTTTGCAAAAAGCGGCCAGTATTCTGCAGTGACTCGCTCGCTCTAGACTGGAACTTATCCCAGTCCCCGTTATCTGTTGTGCACACAACGGTTTTTCGGTGCTGCGCATTTGTGTTCAATGTGAGTGACGTTCGGCGACAGTAAAGCCATGAGGACGACGTCCAGATTGTTCGTTTCAGCAGGGACGTGGCTTTCACAGCCGGGCACGAAAGGTATACATAACCAGTGCTTACAAAGCCTGACGAAGGGTATCGCGCACTCCCTGAGCACAACATGGCGCTCGGCTCTGCTCTTTTCCGCAGCGTCGGTCGGTGGCGGATTCGCTAATACAACAGGCACAATCACGTGAAACGTCGCTTCATCAGAAAAATATCCCAAATCGGCGATTCTGGACAACTTGCGGTAATCTGAAACGTCATCTCAGATCGCATGTCTGGTCGTCAAAGGCTGGTGTAGATGGCCAGAATCTCAGTCTTGCGACACGTTGAAAACATCCACGGAGTGGAAAGAATGCAAAAAGTTTTAAATATTTTCAAAATATTTCGGACCATATTTGGAATATTTTAAACTTCGCCTCAATGCTGGAAGGACTCCGAATGGCGCGCTGAACCGAACAACCGGCATCGCCTTCTGGTCCCACTTCTCACGTTCTAGCCAGTCTGACGGTGGTCCTGATAAAGATCGGCGCTGCAGTAGTGGTGCAGATAATCCTGCGCTGCAGCTTCTGCTTCACAGTTCAGTTACGACTGTTGCGCAATGGCGACCGATATTGAAATGCCGGATGCGGCCAAAGACAAGGAGGTCGTCAAGGAGGCGAACGCGAAAGATACCCAAGTGGATCCGTCTGAAGCTGTTGTTGCAGGTGAGTTTTTAACCGTCTTCGTATGTTTGTGCCTATGAGCGCATCGAACGAGTAGCGAATAGCTAACTTCTGCCACCTTTCATTCGCGTGTTTGTAGACTTGAAGCGAAATATTGGAGTCCTGGAAAAGGCTGTGCTTGCGAAGGAATTGCGCCTGCTCACCCGGGTACTTCGAGCCACGGGTAACATTCGAAAGCGCATCAGTCCCTCTATTCTTGTTTCATTCATTCGAGCATATGTTCCGGACAGCTACAAAAATCGCGACTCCATTCTCAAAACGCTGCAGCGAATCCCAGCTCCAATGGATGCAAGCGTGCTCCCAACAAAAGCTACAGTTGTTCCCATGGCGACCTGCAATGTTTTGGAGGTTTCTGTGTACTTGCATCTCCTTGCGGTCATTGTCCTTATCGATTCGAAGTCGCTTGACGATGCACTGCTGAGCAGCAAGCAGTTGGTGACACTTCTGGGGGAGTTCAACCGGCGCACACTTGACGAACTCAACTCGCGCGCGTACTTCTACTATTCACGTGCCGTGGAATTGAAGGGGTGTCTGTCCAGTATTCGCGCTCAGCTTCTCGCTGCATATCGTACAGCGTTTCTGCAGCACGATTCCGCCTCGCAGGCAGTGTTGCTTAATCTTTTATCGCGCAATTATATCGCCTACAATTTATACGATCAGGCCGACAAATTACTGTCGCGAGCACCCTTCCCCGAAACACGGAGCAACAACCAGCTCGCACGGCATCTGTACTACACTGGGCGCGTGAAGGCAATCCAGTTGGATTACTCCGATGCATTCTGGAATTTGCAACAGGCGCTGCGTAAGGCGCCTCAACAATCGGCCCTTGGATTCCGCACTTCCGCACAGAAGTTCATGATTATCGTACAGCTTCTCACTGGTGAGATCCCGGAACGCAGCGTGTTTCGCCAGGCGAACATGCAACGCGCCTTGCGCCCGTACCTGAGCATCACGCAGGCTGTTCGTGTTGGAGACTTGTCCAAATTCAAGCAGGTTACGGAGGCGTCTGCAGAGGTGTTTGCGAAAGACCAGACGACATCTCTCATAATGCGCTTGCGGCATAACGTGATTAAGACGGGACTGCGCAAGCTGAACACTTCATATTCGCGCATCTCTCTCGCGGAGATTTGCAAGCGACTTGATCTTGGGTCACCCGAAAATGCAGAAGGCGTTGTGGCGAAGGCCATTCATGACCGCGTTATCGATGCCGTCATCGATCATGAAGGCGGGTTTGTGCGGTCGAACGAGACTATTGATGTATACTCGACAACTGAACCGACAGAAGCTTACCACGGACGTATCCAATTTTGCCTCAATATTCACAATGAAGCGGTAAAGGCTATGCGATTCCCTGAAAAGCAGGAGGACGAGGAAACTCCCGAGCAACGTCGCGAGCGGCTGAAGGAGCAGGAGGAACTTGCGAAGACCCTGGCGGAAGAGGAGGATGAGGACGAAGTGTATTAAGATTGCTGGAACGTACTTATCATTACTGACACAGACTATCTCCCACCGGTACGGCTGTGGCAGGCTCACTTTTGTACCTTTAAGATTGTCGCTTGAACTGGGTCCCACTGGTACCTATTTTTCAGTCTATAACAATGGACGCTTAGGCGCAGGCAGCGGGGATGTTCTAGAAAACACAAGTGCTAACCTTTTGCGGAGACAATTAAAGCGAATATTGACGAGCTATCGAATCCGGCATTAAAGACAGTGGGAAGATCCGGTAGGAGTTCGGAAAGCTGTACCATTACTCAGTTCCGTAAAGCCGTCTCGCAATTTTCCCGAAAGGCTCTCCTTGACTTTCCATTATTTCAACCCAAAGGGGCTTCGGGAGCTGTATACAATGGCTAGTGGCGAACTTCTCACTAGCAGAAATACAAAACCACTCAGATTCACTTACCTCAGCCTCGAGCTTACCGGGCGGCCAGCGCACGCAGCCCGCAAAAACTCGCGCGTCTGCTGTCAATGGTGTAGTCGCGGCGCGTGCTCCTCGGGAAGTGTCGATAGGTGCAACATAGACACCAGGCAATGGTTCGTGGGTTTTCCTGTTGCGAGCGGCGGCTCTGGCGTCGCCGTGTAAGACTAAGAGGGCGCTGCCCTCAAAGCCGTTGGGTCCGCCCAGGTATACATGATGCGACCCGATTAACTCTCGAATTTCACGCGAGAACTCCGGAACTGCTAACCTGTTGAGTGGTCTGTTCAGCACTATACCTTTGGCACCGTCAGCTGGCGAGTAGGATACTACGAAGACGACGGACTGCGTCAGGTAGGGTGCCTCGCGTCGAAAAAATGCAGGGTGAGAGGCCAGAAAGCAGCCTGTCTCCGGCATAGATATCTATATGAAATTTGTTGGCGCACGCGGGTGAAGGACGGGTGAAGTTAGGATGCGAGTTAGGGCACGTTCAGGGTTAGGCATGAACGCGTTACTACACGCTTTACTTACCGGATGTGCCCAATGACCCACGCGATATGCTCCTGACTTTTGAGCCTCGAATGCCGCCGCTGACCCGGCGTGCAACTGCGCTCTGACCTCCCTCCACGACAGGAGTGCTGGAGCCTCACTGTCCTCAGAGCCGTCGGAGGCGCTCATGCGGACGCATGGGGTTGACGGACGCCGGCGACGACGCGACAGCGAGATGCACTGTGCATTGGGAAGCCAAGTGCCCGTTGTACTCGTCAGGGGGAAGACGGCCGGCACATAGGCCGGCTGCATGATGGGACACTTTCAACGCAGAAACCTGAGATGATGCATGAATCCTCGATCTCTTCTTCAACATCCATGGAAAGCGCGCAAAAGATAATAATTTAGACAATTTCTTTGCACATGAGTTTGATTACGGTTGGTTGAGAAGCTTGCATTATGATATAACTGACGGTTTCCATGCCTATCAAATGCATGCACATCCGACGGTTCGACCATTCCACTGGCACTGGCACTATTGTTCCAATATTCATATCTGACGAGTGCTGGCAATTTGCTCTCGTGGAAGCGATGCATAGACTACTTACCTGCAGCGTCATGATGTTCCTCAGTTGTCGGCCCTTAACATGTACCGCATCGAACTTTGCTGAGTATACTGAGCTCTCTTGACCCAGCAGTGGAACCAGTATAATTTCCGACGAAGTCGCAGGTCGACACCCAACGAGCATAGCACCGGGTGATTGAGAGGAGAGTAAGCGGGCAAAAGAAAAGAAGATTCGGGAGATTGGCGGAGACGTAGCTT
>JADWZK010073046.1_pt1 | contig 12171 bp, 11 predicted proteins | sample 8957641 | NCBI WGS metagenome assembly JADWZK01 (sample SAMN16576796, study PRJNA672827) | algae metagenome | host: rhodolith | place: South Korea: Udo, Jeju | collected 2014-09-18 | reverse complement strand
GTTGTGCTCTGGGACGCGTGTTTCAGATTCGTGTGGTGGCGGGCCTGTACAGCGCTGTAAATGCACGTCGGTTCATATGACTCTGCTCACAGTCACGATCTGCTATCCCATTATTTCCTCTGGTGCGTGCCACAGCTCCGTCCCACGCGCCCAACTGCTGGAAGGCGAACGATACCTTTCGTTCCTCACGGCAAATTCTCGCCTGTTAAAGCCGCCCTCAGTTGCGGTTGGCGGCGTTTCCTGGTGATTCGCCGTACCTTCGTCATCCTGTGTTCCGCTAAGGACTTCGCACGCCACTTCTGAGCGTATCAAGCTTGGTTTACTGTTGCGCTGCCCATTGCCGACCGCGGCGCATGCGCTCGATCGGGCAACTTCAACCTTTGCAATGGCGGGCGCTACGGCCGGCACGATGACTCATCGTTATAATTTGGCGCTCCCAGAGGTATATCGTGATCGCGTTTCCGGTGAGGCTGCCCTGGTTCGTCGCGGCCTCGTCACGCTCGCCAGCAGCGACTGGGCGGCCCCTGACGACGATGCAAGCGTGGTCTTGGAATGCTATGAGCTCCCGGAGGAGCGCGCGCTCTGCGCTCTGGAAAAGGGTGTGCACAAATGTTTAGATCTCAAGTATCCGCTGAGATTGGAAGACTATTCCTTGATTGTGCGCGCTTTGATTCGTGGTGCAGTGAGTCAGTCGATTGAATTGGGCCTCAGGTCCAAGCTTTGTAGGGCGGCTGCGAGGTTGTTGTCGAAGAGGGAGTGTGAGATTCCTGGGGGCATCCCGTGGAGAACGCTCGCTGATGCTATTATGCGGGAACACGTCGAATGTATGCATGGAGCGCCGTTTACGGGAAGAGATGTCCGCGAGAATCACTGCAGGAGTTTAGTGAACTTGTTCGGGAAGGTTATATTCTATTTACCAGAGGAAGACACCGCTGAAGTTGTTTGGGGGGCATTCATCGAAAAAGTGCGCGAGGTTGAGAGTGATCCGGACACCGCCTATCTCGCCTTTATGCTTATGTCCTATATTCTTCCGACAAGGGGAGAGCAATGGACGGGGTGGACGAAAGAGGGTATGGACCTTCTGGAATCCGTCGAAAGCTCTCCGTACTGGGACGCCTTATGGGCATCCATGTTCGCTCGAACCGCCAAACACCAACCAAATACAGTGGATTGGGACCAGTGTATTACCACCTCTTGTTCAAGAATCTCACTCTCAGTATGGGATTGCCGCTTGGCTCGGCTGCTCCACATTCCCCCCCTTAAGCGTCATTGCCCGCGACATTGCTTCTTTTTGACTCACGCCGACCCTCTGGATTCCACTGCCCTCTTCACCGCATATGCCCTTTCGCCTCTTCAGCCCACCACACGGATGTACCTCGAACGTTTCATTAACCTTATCGAGAATTACTGTCACCCAAGCAACTCCGGTCGTTGGTCCTCCTCAATCGCTAGTTTCCTCCAATATCTCACACACGCTCTTATGTTGCGTGTTTCCGCCGAGCGCGCCCGCGACAAAGGCTGGAGTCACCGGTCGCATTTTTTCCGATTCCCTCAACGATGCCGTCGCCCCCTTGGAGCATCGTTTGGACGATCTTTATGTTGACGGTTTGATCAACATGCTTCTCCCCCTCATCAAGCTGGGACTCTACTCGAAAAGCTCGGCGATGTCGCGTCTGTTCGCGACCGCTGCTCGGGACCTCGCTGTCCTTTCCCCACATATTATGGTGCCCCCTCTCCTGGCAGTCGCTGAAGAAGGGTTGACCTATATTGTAAGCCCTCATAGAACATCCACTGCACTCAAGTTACTCGCCGCCCTCACTCCAATTTTCCTGGACGCGGACATTTTTCCGGATGGTGCTCAATCTCTCCCGCAAGCCCTCCAGCTGACCCTGCCCGGCATTGACCCTAATGATCCTTCGAAGACGCACGCTACCATGCGCTTCATTGCTGGTGCCACTGCCCGTTTCCGCGACCTTCTCGACACGGACGCGATTCCAGGCCTCTATGCTTTTCTTGAAGACTATGTTCCGTCTTTACTCGACCGTATTTTCTTGCTCTTCAGTGCGCTCGAGGCCCCGGCGAAGAAAACTCGGTTCGGTCATCACTCAAACCCGCAAGTTCCGCACATTTTGCTTAGTACTGTCATGGAGAACCTATTTTCTGCGCTCCCGGCACCTATAGTTTTGCACGCTGCAAAACGCATCGCGCGGGAAATTGCCGGCTCGGCAACGACGAATGCAATGAAGCATTACGGAGTCCTTGTGCGGGTCTCCGCCTCGGCAGCTGCTCTAGCAGGAGAGGACAAAAATCCCTCTCCAGATATTTTCTTATCAGTCATTCTTGGACAGGTTCTTGAGGAGAGTGACGGGAAGTTTGCATTGTCCTCGCTGTCCAAGGAGGAGCTTGTCTGGCGCATCCGAATGCTTGCGCAAGCTTGCCGCTGCGTAGGTCCTGGTATGGAGGCTTATCTTGACCGCCTGTCAGCGGTAATCTCTCTTGCGATGGAGAAACAAGATCGTTTGATTTACAAAGCAGGTGGTCGTCTTCTTCGCGGAATTCTCGAAGGCCTAACCTCTATCCAGAGCTCGTACGAAGTGGGTGATGCGAAACCTGGACTAAACGAACATGGGGAACAGGAGCAAGATGTGAAATGGCGCATTCCCAGCTCCTCCGATTGGCAGACTGCTTTTGGCGTCGTGAATAAGTTTATCGCCCTTGCAGAATCGATGGTCTACGGATATCAGCAAGATCCCTCATTACGCAAGGTCATTATGAATCGTGACGTCCTCTTTCGCGCCCTGCGCCTCCTTCACGCCCTACAGCGCGGTGCTCGTTGGTTAGTGGCTGGTGTCGTTCCTGATCATTTTGAAGGTCTTCAGCGCTTTGAGAGCACCACAGAGACTGACAATGACTTACCGATGACCAAGAGTGAAGCACTACTTGCGTTGAAACGCCCCGTCTCTGCTGGGTTTGGTGGTGGTATCGATGCGGAGTCACGTACCCGAGCCATTGACGTCTGGGAACGTATCTATGGACTTGTGTCGAAGATTCTTGCAGCAGTGTTAGTAGAGCGTCCTGATGACGGTGCGCTGTTGTATCGGTGTCTTGAACCCATCGAGCTCGCCGCCGAGCGGTTGTCAAACACGTCCCCTGCAAGATTAGCGCATGACGTAGTGCATCTATTCAAAAGTGCATACAAACCTGTGATGTCTGTCAAACGGCCTCATGGGTCTGTGGGTGGCATTGGACGAGCAATGGCTCCCTTCGTTTTCAGAAGTCGAATGATTGCCCATCATGAGGCCCGGTTAAGTTTTGCAGCCGCACCTAGCTGTAATAACCGAACTCTGTTCGAAGCCATAATGGGTCAACTTTGGCATTGTTCTCTTAACGACTTTCCGCGTGTACGCACAGAGGCTCGTGGAGCTCTTACTCGAGGACTACGCATTTCGCATCCCAAGTATCGCTATGACAGTATCGTAAAGGTCATTGATATCCTTTCCGCCACTGCGAAAACGACTGCTATGGCCCAACGGTCCCTTATTAATGACGACACTCCCATGCCGTCGGGCGGTGCTGCCATGGACATAGATGACACCACTGTAGAGTCCTCCTCTCCATCCAAGACCAAGAAGCCTGACTTACCGCACGAGAAAATGATGGGAGCGTCAAGTATTATCCGAAGCAGCGCGGTTGCGCCTATCGTGATGCGGACAATGCCGCTCTTTGACAAGATGATGCGGGCCATGGTTGAGACACTGCTCGTGGCGGAGCGACCTGACGTCGCTGTCGCTCTCAGTCAGATGTATGCGAAGGTGCTGAGTTGTATCAGACCCCTTGAATTTGACTCGATGCGGTTCTTCGCTCCGGACCTGTTAACCGTACCCCCGGTTGGTGAAAGTGGAGCTGAACGTATATTAGTGCTGAACGCCGGGAGACGTACAATAACTTGATGTCCTTCATATACAATTTGCTGCGTAAGCCCATCGTGGGACCTGGCGGTATTGAAAACGGTTGGCAGAAGCAAGCGCATTGGAGATTGCAGAGTCTTGTGGCGTGCACTCTGTACATTAACCTTCGAATGGATCGACCGCCGTCATTCGAGGTTGCCAGCTTTTTCGGGAAGGGGCTGATATCTGATGTCGTCTCTCTCCGTCAAATTTCGTGCAAAGCTATCTTGCTCATTCTAGCTCTCCACGCAAAGAAACCGGAAGCTAGATTTGAACCGTACACGGGATCTGCTCTGTCCGACCGTCCATGGACAAGCGCACCGAACGATGCCACTCGAGCGCTGGATGAACTCATTGGAAGCAAGGACTATATCCGCAAAATGATACACACACTCGCCCTTGATCACGAGGACATGGACGGTAACGGGACTCAGACCCAGCAAAGCAAGGTTCCAGGAGGATTCCAGTCCATGATGAGTAAGGTCAGCCATTGCGATGCGTACTCCTCGTGGATGATTTTTGGCGGTGCCGTCTGGCCAAAGTCCCAGGTGCCGCGTTCGCGCGATAACATTAGTTTGGCCCGCGTGCGTTTGTACGAGTACATGCTGCAAGCGTTTGGAGATAAGGCGTTTGCAGCATTTGTGGGTCCTACGCAAGACCTCGTCGATAAGGTTGCTAACGAAGGAAAAGGTATCATTAGCGGCGTGAAGGACGAAGAAGTTCGCGTCATTGTCGGAGAGGTGGTTGCCGGAATTTGTCGCGGGGTTTCCCTCAATGTGCTGGAAAACAAGGAGGAAGCTGTCGAAAAGGCCACGGATTGGGTTGTGAAGATTCTTGACTCCCTCACCGGCCCCCTTGGTGTTGTGAATGGGGGCACAATCATTCGGCTTGTGACCACGGCAGAACCCGGCACTCTGGGCGTTTCTGTTGCCGACAAGGTATTCGACTGGTTGTTGGCTGACAAACCAATCATCGCGCCCGCAGACGCGGGTCAGTCGCGCAGGTTCAGGCCAGAAGACTGAGGTATTTGCATTCTGCAGTCGCGGACATTACTCCACTGAACGAAGCTCGTATAAAGCGTATTCTCATTGAAACGACAGCGGAACTGGCCGGCAATCCTGGGTTTGCTCACGAACTGAAGGCAGTCCGCGAGGAGGTTGCAAGGTGCCTTGCACTGTCTGCGACTTTCAGTGAAAGGGACACGACGTTGCTGAAAGCATGGACAGTCTTGTGGAACGCCTTGAATCATCCAGACAGGAAAGTGGGATGAACGCATCTGACGACAGTTCTTATATGCTTATTGATGGAGAAGATGATGAAAATAGCAAGGAAAATATGGCAAAGAAGCTGCGATCGCGTCTCGGGGAGACGTTATCTAGGCTAATGGCTTTGGTATATTGGACAGGCCAGACGAAAAACTTTCAGCCGTACTTAGTCAAGCTGCTCCCTTCCGTATTTGTGTCGCTGGATGAAAGCGATAAAACGCGCGTATCCCACGCCCGCCTCGCCCTGTCTCTCGTAGCGCAGGGAACAATTGAAGCCGAGCAATTGGACAGAGTGATAACTGTGACGGAAAACGCGACCAAGTCGCCAAGATGGCGTGTTCGAGGAGGCGTGCTTCCCTTTCTGCAAGTACTCTCCTTTATGTCACTCTTCTCTGCTGAAGCGAAGCATCATCATCGTATGCGAGAAATTGTTGTCAACTTGATCTCTGATTCCCAAATTGAAGTTAGAAGCGCAGCCGGCGCAACCATTGTCCCGCTGATCCGAGACGCACCACCTGAAGCAGTGTCCGCAATAAGGGAGATGTTCTTAACGGTTATCGCGGAAACCCAGCCTGTGCGCAGAAATGGACGGCCCAGTCGCGCACCAATGTCACCCGACGTTATCAGGCGGCGCCATGGGGCTGTGCTTGGATTGTCGTCGGTGGTTGTGTCTAGTCCCTACACTGTACCGGCGTGGATGCCTGGTGTTCTCGTGGCACTTTCCAACTGCATCAACGACCCTCAACCGATTTCGACAAGCGTGAAGTCCCTGTTTGCTGACTTCATGCGTACACATCGGGATGAATGGACTGAGCATAAAGCTGCATTCACGAGTGAGGAGCTTGAAATTGTTTTGGAATTGCTCGTGTCACCGTCGTACTATGCTTAGCCTGGGTACTTTTTTGATTGTGGACCATGGGGTCAATTATTGTACTATTTTACCTTCCGTCTCGTGCCTTGAACTTGAGGAGAGAGGTAGTGGCTTACGAAACGCGTTTCATGCATGAATTTTAGGATAGTTAGAGACGGAACTTTGCTAAAGGAAAAATCCTTATTTCATGGACAATACTCGTGTGCTCTATTAGAGGATTTCTTTAGAAGTGAAATAAGATATTCTTATTCCCGGTCTTCTTATTGTCGACGCGAGGGTCCAATTTCTTATAAACTATATGCCATTTGGAAATTAATCGCTCTCGTCATGTCATTCTGAAAATTGCTCTTGTTTCACAGCCAGCAGAGAAATGGAAAAGTAGTTAGCCTATTGCGAACTCGTTTGTAGCTGCCCCAGTCCGCACTGATTCCCCGTATTGATTTAGAATCCAGGATGCTGGCGACACGGTGATGACTTCACGAAAGCCTGACTATTCCAGTCACGCCTTCTGTGCCTCAGAAGCAGTATCGACCTCAAGACCTTTAAACTCACGGTACGCCTTCCCGTAGTGATTCCGCTGATCATTGCCGCGGAACTCATCCGCACTGATGCGAAAAATACTGTACCACCAGCCTCCAAGCCAAGGAAGAACTGACAAATAGCACCAACCGGCTACACAGCAATCAAGCATCCCGCAATCTTCACTCCCACAAGGGTAGCTTCCCGGCTCCAATCCCGCCATGGAATAGACCAGCAATGTCATTGGAGAACCCAGCCGTCTCCTGAAGGTAACGGCGGGTGAGCAGACCCCACAGCGATTGCGCCCCCAAACCGTCGGTCGTACCGTGGATCGGGAAGGCCTCGAGCGGGTTGATAATCTTCAGCTTCACCACAATCTCGCACACACCGATGTACGCAAGAGCTCCAATACTCCAACGCTAATGGTCACGGCGGCGTGGGCCTCCACGAAGGCGCAAGACGCTGTGATAGCAACGAGACCAACCAAAACTGCGCTGAGCACGGTCGAAGATGTGGTCTGGGAGCTTGCCCCCAATAACGGTGATGACTCCACCGGCGGCAACGGAAACGATGGGCGCCACAGCCCAACGCCCGACAGTCTTGTATAGCCGTCGGTGATGCCGAGAGCCGACCTGGGCATGAATCCGTACCATCGACACCACTGCACAAAGGTCCCGAGGGTGCAGGGGGTGACGGAATGACCGGGCATGACAACAACCTTGCCGTCAACAAAGCAACCATGCGCGGCCCCGCGATGATGGCACTGGTGGGACCGGCAAAGTAATCCGTCATGTGCACAGTGAAATAGCCGGCTAAGCAAATCATGCTCCAATCCGACGGGAATCCGCGGCCGATATTCAGTTAGACGCGGTGGCGGCGGTGGCGGCGAACGCCCATTAGAAGAACCACTCGGTTAGGTTTCCATAGGATAGCGCAAGGTGCCTACCACAGATAAACTTGCCAACGACCCGAATGCGAAGGCGTAGCCGAAGACCTAGAAAACGAGGGCACCGACACAGACGTTGAGGAGGATCTCGATGAGGACGCTGTCGACATTTTCCTAAATTGCACGTGATTTCCAAGGTCATCGAAAGAGCATTGGGGCACAAATCGTCCAGAAAGTTAAAAAACTGCGTAATTCTCTAGCTATCAGTTTAATTAGTATTAAAATACTTGACTTCCGACGCTCATTTCTTCACGTTTCCCTTCCCGACCCGACGCCCACTTCAACCCATGCGTTTACGGCGTCCGCTAATTCTACCCTGGGGACACGTTCCTCCGTTTTCCTCACTAGATCTTTCAAGCAAACCATACTTTCTCTGATCTCATCCTCGCCAATTACTGCGATCAGAGGAATACCTTTTTCCAACGCGCTCGCCAGCTGTTTCGCGACGTTCCAGTTCTCATTATAACAGAACTCAGTCCTAATCCCACGTGCCCACATCTCCTTACAAAGACGAAGCCTCTCGGCCATTGTCTTTTTCCCGACAGTCGCTACCATCACCTGCGTCTTGTTAGCCCTCGGCTTGCTGCCAGCGGCCTTTGCCTCGTCCTCGGCAGCGCGCAACATGATACTCATGATTCTTTCGATTCCCAGTGAGCAGCCCACGCACGGGATGCTATTCTTGCGGAACATCCCCACCAAGTTGTCGTATCGGCCGCCAGCACCAATGGATCCCACCTTGAACTTTGGAGTATCCAGTACAGCTTCAAAAATAACGCCAGTGTAATAGTCCAATCCCCGCGCCAGGGACAGGTCAAAAGTCACCCGCTCAAGCGCCCCGCCCATGCACTCAAGGTAGTCAAACAGGAGCTCCATTCCATCCAAGGCGTCTCCGCACGCCTTTGCCAGCTCTTCATCCGCACGAAGTTTTCCAAAATAACACGTGGTGCCCCGACAAAATCCATGTACCCACCGACCTTATCGGCCGCGGCGGCATCGAGGCCCTTTTCTATCATTTCTGCGCGGACATTCTCCCAAGAATCTTTGTCGAGCTTGTCGACGGCAGAGCAAATTGAGCGCAGCAGGTTATCTGGGACTCCACAAACGCGGAAGATAGAGTCGAGGATCTCACGGGAGCTGAGCTTGATTCGGTAGGTGCCAAGATAGCGCGCATGGAACGGAGAGATAGCGGACAGGGCATCAAACATCTCGCAGAGGACAGTGATAACCTCCGCATCCGGCACCATGGAAGGGTACGCGCCTGCAATGTCAAAATCGCACTGGTAGAATTCACGAAAGCGACCTTTTTCCATCGCTGGGCGATCACGGCGATATACCTTTGCGATTTGGTACCGCTTAATGTTTCGAACGTTGTTGGAAGCGATGTAGCGTGCAAAGGGCACCGACAGGTCGTAGCGCAGCGAGAGCTTTTCACCAGTGTCGGAGGTCATGTCGTCCGACAGGTCATAGATAAGCTTCGAGTCCTCACCGTATTTGTTCTGAAGGACTTCGCGAAGCTCGAAGACGGGGGTATCGATCGCAACCGCACCGTGACGTAGGAACACCGACTTAATTACCGTGAACGCGCTCTCGCGCACAGACATCGCCACAGGTCCGATATCGCGAGTGCCTTTCGGCGGCTTGGCGTTGATTTTCCCAGACATGGCTTGACCCTTTGCGAACTGCGACCGCAAATTCCGTGGTCTCTTTATCCAGTACGACTTGGCAACAAAAAATGCGGGTAGACGACACAACGCTCAGGCACTCTGCACCGAAGTTGCCGCGATTACCGATGATGGCCACGCAGGCGCCACTGACATCGTCGGTGACCCTCGGCGGCCATATGCAAATGCCATTTTAGAATTTTTGCACATACAATTGTATTCAGCATCACACGTGTGCAATTTCTGTTGTGTATGATACTCAACTGACCGAGCTTGATGCTGGAGGTAAAACAAAGGTGATGCAAAAGGCGCTGCAATCTGATTCCCAGGAACGCGAAAAGGAGGACATTCACCGCCGCAGCACGAGGAAAAATGGAGTCCGTGATTGCCCTGCAGGGCGCAGATTTCGTGGTGATAGCTGCGGATGTCGCCTGTTCTCGCTCCGTGGTGGTGATGAAGGATGATATGGACAAGATCACCGAGCTTGACCCCCACAAGCTTTTCGCAGCGGCGGGCATTCCGGGCGACGTTGTCAAGTTCACCGAGCGTGTACAAAAAGATGTCAAATTGAACAGTCTTCGCCTTGGAATTCCGATGTCTACTGCCGCGGTTGCGAACTACGCTCGCCGCACATTGTCCCACGCCATTCGGTACGCTTGCCCGATTCCATTTGGGCGCACTCACTCCCGAGGCGCGCAGCTTCTGACAAAATCTCCCTTGATTTGTGTTTCTCTCGCTGCAGACGCGACCCTCTCCAAGTCAATGTACTGCTCGGCGGTTATGACGCCGACAACGGACCGTCGCTGTACTCTTGCGACTACCTAGGCACTCTTGTCAAGCTCCAATATGCTGCGGAGGGGTACGCGCAATATTTCGTGCTTTCCACCTTGGATCGGTATTGGAAGAAGAACATGGAGGTCAGCGAAGCAGTCGATGTAGTGCGAAAGTGCATCGCGGAGGTGCAACAACGTCTCGTTATCAACCAGCCCCGCTTTTCCATTAAGGTTGTCGGTAAGGATGGTGTCACAGTTATCGATGCTGCGGATGCAAATAACCCAGAAAAATTAGCCGTTGCCGCTGCTTCGCAGGTCACCGCTACATAAATTACCTTTTTCCCAGATACCACTACTTGGCTCTTTTTTTCTTGCTGTATGCATTTTATTCACCAGCAGCAAGACCCCGGTGGTTTCCCCAGTAAACTGTCCCTCGAAGCGCCTCCGCGCACAACGGAAACCTTGGAAATCAGACTTCTCACGGAGATAATCGGGGAGAATCGCTAGCGTAGGGCGGCATGTGGTGTATGTCATCAAGAGTGACATCCCCGGCATCTAACTCCTGATACACCGTTCGCGATTCACGAACAGGCTCCACAGAGGCCTCTTCGTCAAAACGCTTATCTTGCTGCCGACGCCACATTTCCCGATATATACCATTCGGCTTTGAAATAAGCTCCTCATGCTTCCCCTCCTCCACTTTTCGTCCACGCTGGATCACAACAATGTGATCAGCATCCTGTACTGTGCTCAACCGATGCGCCACAATCATCCGGGTACGGTTTACACCGAGCTCTTTCAGAGCCTTTGTCACTTCCATTTCCATCATTGAGTCTATATAGCAGGAGTTGAGTTTGTCAGACTGTGCTAAACAGAAAAAAAAATGGCATGAAGCGGAGGCGTGGAACGCGGGACGTACCTAGCGAACTTGTGCTCTCATCCTCAAGAATTATGCGGCTTCCCTTCAGGAAAGCACGAGCTACGGAGAGGCGCTGTCGTTCCCCACCAGAGAGCTTTACCCCACGCTCACCCACCAGCGTTTCCGTAGCCCTGCGGCGTTGCATGATGGTGTCATGGATAGATGCAGCTTTCGCAGCGGTTATTACCTCTTCATCAGTCGCTGATGGTCTGCCATACCGAATGTTGTAAGCAATTGTATCTGTCGTCCGATTACAAGATAACGGAAATATGTCAGAAAGGATCGGAAGCAAAGATTTGTCACGCAAGTCGGAGATTTCTGCCCCTACCGTTGAATAAAACAGTGTCCTGCGTTCATGAAAAAAGAAGCAGAGAGGGAACATATTTGAAGTTAGCGTTCCTTTGGCAATCGCCAATACACAGCACAGATGTAAGACGTACCTGCGGCACAATGCTAACCGCTTGTCGAAGAGACGAGAGAGTCACATTTGAAATATCCTGCCGATCTATGAGGATATTCCCCTTCGAAACATCATAAAGCCGATACAACAGCCGCAGAGTGCTACTCTTCCCGCTCCCAGAAGGACCAACCAGTGCAAGTGATTTCCCAGGTGCTACGGTAAACGAGATATCTTGCAGCGCTTCCCGACGTTCTTCTTCAGCAGACCCATTCCTATCATTCTCGGGCTTCAGCATACTGCCGAACTCTGTGGGCTTCCGGATAAACTCTAAGTCCGAATCGAGCTCGCCCGGATACTTAAACGAGACCCCATCAAAAGTGATTTCGCCCCCCGCAACCACCAGTTCATTCGCGCCTTCAACGTCCTTAATCACAGGTTGCCGCTTCAGGACCTCGAATAAATTCTGTAAATCAATTAAACTCTGCTTCACCTCGCGGTATTGCCAGCCCAGATAGTTGAGTGGTATCCACAGCTGCTGTATCATCGAAGACAGCATTACGAAAGATCCAACCGTCATGCGCGCGGCCATAATCGCGCGCGCCGACATCCACAGCATCGTCGTGAGCCCGGCCGCGAAAATAGCACCCTGCCCAAAATTGAGGGACACATAGAGCCATTCATTTTGAATAGAAAGAAGTTCATTCTTCCGTAGAGATGAGTCGTATCGCTGGAGTTCGAAGTCCGCATTGTCAAACGCTGTTACGGCGTCAACGTTGAAAAAAGAGTCCGTGAGTTTCGCTGACGTCTCGTTCTCAACTGCGATAATGTCACCACGCAACTTCCCCATACGATTGTTAAGCGTGAATGTAT
>JADWZK010048661.1_pt1 | contig 12270 bp, 13 predicted proteins | sample 8957641 | NCBI WGS metagenome assembly JADWZK01 (sample SAMN16576796, study PRJNA672827) | algae metagenome | host: rhodolith | place: South Korea: Udo, Jeju | collected 2014-09-18 | reverse complement strand
ACGTGTGCAAGCCGGCGTGCAAGCTCGTGGCGCACAAGCACCCCAAGAGGCCTGCGCGTACGCCAAGGTGCACAAGGGCAAAAAGTGCGGCAAGTTCCTCACCTACGACCACCACAAGCCGGTGGTGACCGAGAAATGCTTCCCGGTGTACGGCTTCAAGAAGGACTGCTGACGGCGGGGAGGACGTGGTGTACAAGGAGGACTGTACCGAAGTTTGTGCCCCTATTTGCACCCTGGAGAAGGCAGTCTGTACCAAGACTGATGTGTTCCAGTTTGTCAAGTTTTGCGCCAAGCTGGAATGCTCTGCGTTGAAGAATGAGGGACCGACGACGGCGCCGCCGTCGTATGTTGGGAAGGAGACCAAGCTAGTGAAGGAGATTCCTGGGGAACGTGAGATTCTTGGCAAAGAGCTCGTGACCCACTAAGATGTTTCTTTTGATTTCTGTTTATATTTTACTGGGTCGGAGAAACTGCGATGGTTCTTTGGATAGTTCTTTTTGTCTGTAGGTTGAAAGATAGTTGTGTATATTGCGCACGCATGAAATGAATGCATAAACTGTGCAAACCTTATCCTACTTCTTGAAAGTCTTCGGGGCACACATGAATCTTTCTTTCAGCACCAAAAAGATTTTCCCTTTGTTTTATGACGTGAGATTTTCTTTCTGCAAATGCGGTGCATCATAGCTTGCTGATTCTATTTGGGGTTCAGTCCTCTCGACTCCTAATGCTCCACCTTATTTGTAAAGAATGGAATAAAATAAACAAAGACTCTCTTCTGGCTTCTGTTTCTATGAGGCATATTGATCATGGCTTACGTAAATCGGATAAGGATATGTACGATTGAAAGAAATGGAGAACAATGTAGGAATTGGTGAACTGAGCATGTACAAAAATGGGGCAAGAGAAGTAGGCGATTTATGGCATGTGGAGATGATATGACTGAACAAGATCGGGAGAAAATGGCAAAATAATTGTGCATATTTTAGCGAAATGGTCATCTGTTGAAGTATTTGTTCACGACTGTTTGATTTGCGTGCGGCATCCTTCGCTGCGGAGGCTCAAGTTCCGCGATGCGAACAGATTCACTCGGCTCGATGTCCGGTAGAGCTTGTGGAGTAATTACAATAAACTGTTTGTCAGACAGGTATTCTGAACAATGTTTCACCAGAGTTTTGAACGAAGCTCTTCGGTTCGCAGCATCTTGGAAGACGTCAATTTCGTCGAAAACTCGAATAGGGTTGTGTGTCACTTCCGCCAAAGCTAATAGAAATGCTAAAGTTGTAAAACTGCGCTCCCCACCGCTTAAAGAGCGCAAGTCCTTCGTCTCGTACCTCTGACCGTCCTCTTTCATGTGCGCGCCAATCCTCGTCGTGATGTGAAGTCCAAGAACCTCCTGCTCGTCCTTTTTGAAGAATAATTGTCCAGAATGTCCTCGGACTCCGAGAAACATGTTGAATTTTTCTCTCACGTTTGTCCTCAGCTTCCGTTCTAATTTTTTTCTTCTGAATTATTTCTGTCCTCAATGCCCTTCTGCAAGGAAGTATCGTAGAACTCAATCTTTTGTAAATATTTCTTCATGTCGCGATATTTCTTTCGTGCTCGCAAAAAATCCATCTCCATATCCTCAGCACTCTTCCCACCCCTTTTGCCCTGCTCTACATTCAGCCTCTCCTTTAATTTTGTCAGAAGACCGTATATTTTCGATGACGGGTTCTTCTTCGCATCCGCTGCTTGCGGGCGAGCACCACACCGTAAGGCCACTGCCATTTTCTCAGCAACTTCTGATCTCTTTTCTTGGATCTCTGACAATGCGCGTTGCAACGTATTGCGTGCTTTTTCATCTCGAGCTTTCATCTTCCGCAGCTCAATTTTTCCTTTTGTAAGAGCCCCATTCAGATTCTCTAGCGTTTTGCTCATTTTCAATAGTTCCTGCTCTTTTTCGCTGGCGGCCCGAGCGGCAGTCCGGCACACTTCCTTGATGTCTACAATTTTTTTGCTTCACGTCCGAAATAAGACCTATCCTTGCATGCTTCTGCGTCTCTGCTGACGCCACATTTCGTTCTAATCTTCTGATTTCATTTTCGAACGGCGCAGCCTGAAATGCTGTGGTAGCGTCACGCAGCTGCACCTCAATCCTAGATTTTGTCAAACGTGCATCGCTGAGCGCTTGTTGTGAACTTCTCAGCATCTGTGCTGCCGCTGCAATTTCTGAACGCGCACGTTCCGAATCCTCGCCAGCTCGGACTACAAGGGCTTCTTGGTTTCGTGATTGTTCTGCCAAAGACTGAACTTCTTCTTGAAGTGATTTCAAGTACTGCGTTCTGTCTGACAAAAGGATCCTTCCCGCATTTCGTATGTTTCGCGTCGTTCGAACGCGTTCGATCGATTCCTTGTAGACGCACGCTCACCATGCTTATTCCACACCTCCATAATATTCGGAAGTCGGCTCCAACCTAGCTCAGTGATATCTTCCTCTGTACTCACTAGAACTATGCGCTCCACAGAGCTCTCGTCAACGAGTACGTTGAATACAGCATCGTTTCGAATATTTAACATGTCAAGCATTGTGCAGTGTCCCAAGTGTCGCACCTGCGGCTTGTACTCCTCACGAATGTTGTACCTTGCCCGCCGCAAGTTGCTGACAATGATTGTTGGACTTACGTTTTCTGGGAGCAATCTTCTAAGCACTCTGGCGTCATTTGCAGTGTGGACGATAAATGATTGCAAAGTCTGTACTCCGATACATGACTCCACGGCTGGGGCCCAACTTTGATCCAGCACTTTGACGTACTGTCCGATGGGACCAACAGGACATTCATGGAAACGTGCGCGATTTTCCTCAATACGGCGAACAAGATCTACGAAAGCAGGCCCGAAACGTCTCAAATTGTTATCTGAATTTGCAGCTATCATCTGCTCCTGTCGTTTTTGTTCAAACTCTCTCCGAATATTTCGTAAATCTGCCTTTGCTTTGCGGACAATCTCTTGCATCGGATACTTTTTTTTCATTCGCCGCAGATGCCTTCTGCTTCATGTTGGTTAGCTCCTGCTCTAGCCTTATTACTTCTGTGGACGCCTCTTTAAGCCTCTGTGCGATATGCTCTTTCTGGTCCTTTCCGGCCAATGCCTCAAGACGAGCCGCTTTCATATTCTCTCTGGTCTGTTCAATGCTTTCCTTCCCTTCTCGAATTTCAACGTTGTACTCGCCAACCAGACGATTGTGGTTTTCGAGCTCAAGTTTCAGGGACGCTTCCTCTCTTCTAGAGTTGCGCATGGATTCGAACGCATGTTTCGACAAATGCGTAGCGGACTGCACCTTTGCATTAACATCAGCGACAGTCTTATTCAATTGCTGAACCTCTGCTACCGCATTTTCCAAATCGTTTTTGGCGCTGTCAGCGACCTTGCGAAAGTCCTCTTCCGTTCTGCGTTCCCATGCTGCCACAACATCTTGAGACTCCTCAAGTAATGTCCATGCATACAAAGTCTCTGTTTCGGCAATCCGCTGATCAATTTTTTTCAGTTCTTGGGCCTCCTTGAGCTTTTCAGCAAGATTTTGAAAGTCCTTTTCTGTGTCAACGAAACTATTCTTCTTCTGCGCTAGATCAATCTGAAGTTTTCTCGCCACAATCGCAGTCGCTCTAAGTTCGTCCTCTAATGGCCCGATCAATGTAGCCTCCTTGTACAACCTGAAATGTGCTGAAGGGCGCAGTTTTCCAAAAAAAGCCTTGCTTTTTGTCTGCGTCAGAATGGCAACTGGATTGTTCGCCATGATCCCAAGTGGTGCATGATGTCCCGAACCTCAGCCCTGGCCGTACGTCCCTCAAGATCTACTGATTTCCCCTGCCAGTTTTTCACAGCCCAAGCATTCGTCCCAGACTTCAGAATCCTGAGTTCAATAATAATCAATGGACCATATATAAGCTTTGGTTCTCTGCCCTTGACCTTCTTTTCGTATCGATACGTCATATCTGGGAAGCTCGGGTCATCGGACCTCCTGTTGTGTATTCGAATGGTAATGATTGCGGAATTTTCGTTATGCATAATGAGGTCTTTCAACTGTGTTCCACGTTCAGTCGTTTTCGCATTGGCACCGAGACCAATTTGGAGAGCGGCGACAATGGCGCTTTTGCCTGACCCGTTTTCACCGTGAATGATATTGACATTGGGACCGAATTCGCAACTGAAGCAGTAATGACACATGAAACGGTCAAGCTGAATGGACTGCAAAATTCCAGCCATAGAAAAGTTCTGACCTCTCATGCTTTCGATTTCTCGTTTGGCTGCCTGTATTTCCACTTCAGTGTGGTCATCGATAACCACGTCTTCTCCATGAGCATTGCTTCCGAAATCATTTTTGTCAACACTATGCGCTGGAGAAACATGATTGTCGGTTCCGTGAGGGCAAAGTTGAGGTTGGATATCGCCATCGCCACCGCACTGTGCCTTGTGCCGCTTAGTAGACCTGGTGCTGTCATTTCGGCAGTCCTTCTGCTCTGCTGTCGCGTAGACCGCTTCAAAGCCACGTTTCACTTTTCCCGACATTGCTATAGGTTCTGAAGGGTAGTATGCAAGTCAAGCGAACATTCGGAGGCACCGAGAACTTTTTAGGTCCCTGGTGATGCACGGAAAAACCAACGAAGTGCACATATACGTAAATTACTTTTCCTCGAGTACTGACACGTCGCTCAAAAAAACCCATGTCACTGATGCTCTACTCTGTTCTTGTCACGGAAGAGATATCTGGAAAGGACCCTTGAGTGGAAAGTGCGTTTCAGTGTTCCTCGCGAGATTTCAGCTTAGCCAAATGACGCAGAATTGGCAATCAGCGCAAGTCCCCAGCAGCATATGCGTGCTATGTGGCCAATTGAATTCCACACGGTGGAAGCCGTTTCGAAAGGTACTGTACCCAAGGGTAAATCTCTTCCATCAGTCGTAGGCCGTCATACTAAACCAGTGTACAGTTTGTCTTAACAGGGGAATATTATTAGCCAACCACTTCTTTCACTCATTCGGTCATCATTACCCACTTGCGAACCAGTATTCCAGAATTTTTATTTTCCTGAAAGTCCTTCGAGCTGGCAGGACTACCCGTTCAGATCCCGGTTGGACTTCCTGTACATGTACTTGATAATTTTCTATTACTGCGGGGAAGTATTTCGTCGGTTTCGATTTCATTTGTTGTGTAGGTTGTGTACCAAAATTGTCGAGGTTAAACTGGGAGGTTTGGAGTACATAGGTTTAGTGCTACTTAAATTAGTGCAGGTTTCGCCCAGAAATCAAGTGCTGACTGTGTACTACAGCAAATTGATCACTCCCGCGGCGAAGGGCAAGACCAGCATCGTCAATTACGAATTTGTCAAAAGCGGATGCGTACGATGAGGTTAAATCTCAAACGCATGCTAAGTTGCTGCCGTCATAAGCTCCGACTACATCCACAAGCAAGTGGTATGTGTCATGAAGCTGCCTGTTTTTGCTCGAGTTCCTCCCATGCAAGGTGAGGTAAGCGGGAATAATTTAGTAATTTGGAGTGCAGTACCGCTGCTACAGATATCATCTCTGGAAGTACTGTTCCACACGGGTTTGATTGCTTCGATTCGCCCCTCGTCGCGGGGGATCAAGCTTCACGATGCGCACCGAGTCGCTTGGCTGAATGTCTGGCAACGCCAGCGGGGTAATGATAACAAACTGCTTATCCGACAGGTATGAAGAGCAGTACTCCACAAGCGTCTTGAACGACGCCCGCCGATTCGCCTCGTCTTGGAACACGTCAATTTCATCCATCACACGGATCGGATTCTGTGTTACTTCCGCCAGCGCCAGCATGAACGCCAGGGTCGTGAAACTGCGCTCCCCGCCACTGAGGGAGCGAAGGTCCTTCGTCTCGTACATTTCGCCGTCTCCCTTCTTATGTGACGCCTTTCGTTCGTGATGACCAGCCTCGTTGACGCCCTTCTCATTCCGCCCAAACCGGATATTTCCGGTGTGACCACGCGCCTGCAAGAACGTAGAAAAGTTCATACGCACGCTTTTCCGCAGGAGTCGCTCCAACGCCTTTCGCTGCGCCTGCCTTTGCTTGATACCCTTCTGCAGGGACCTGTCATAGAACTCGATCCGCTGCAACAGCTTCATCATTTCCCTATGCTTCTTCTGTGCCTGCAAAAATTCTTCTTCGATAACTTCCGCCGATTTGCCACCTCTCCGCTCTTCTTCCGCTCGTAATCTTTCCTTCAGGTTCGTTAACGTTCTGTTAATCTTTGCTGTCGGGTTCTTCTTGGGATTCACATTACCGGGCCGGTCTCCGAGCTGCATTGCAAAATTCATTCTCTCGGCGGTATCAGCGCGCTTCGCCTCGATCTCCTGATGTGCAGACTGCAACCTCTGGCTTGCTTTGGCCTGTGCTACTTTCTTGTCGCGTAACGCTGATCGTTCTCTGGCAAGAGCCCCACTCTTCTGCTCTAAATCGTCCATTAGCGTCTTAAGCTCGGCCTTCTTCGCTCGAGCAGCCTGCGCCGCATCGCGAGATCGCTGTTCCAGATCCGCGATTTTTTGCTGCAAATCCGTAATCCAGTTGAGCTCCGCATCCCGCCTCTTCTCTCCGTCGACCACGTTGCTTTGAAATCCTGCAATTTCATCCTCATACGGCTTGGCATCGAAAGCAGTAGTTGCCTGACTGAGCTGATCCTCAATGGCAGTTTTCTTCGCATGCGCATCGTTTAGCGCTCTCCGCGCATTGTTTACAGCTTGACCAGCGGTCATGACATCGGCATGGGCCTGGCGAGAGTCCCGCTCGCACTGTGCAACAACAGCTTCTTGCTGGTGTAACCGCTGCTCCAACGAGCGAACTTCGTTCTCCAATGAGCGCAGATACTGCGATCTGTCCGTAGTGAGGATGCGGCCTGCGCCGCGCATGCCCGTAGGTTTTCGGAATGTATTGGACCCGTTTCGGCTGTACGCCCGTTCGCCTTGCTTGTTCCACACCTCAGCAAGATTCTGCAGTCGGCTCCATCCAAGCTGGGTGATATCCTCTCCAGTTCCCACCAATACCAACCGCTCGACAGAGCTCTGATCGACCAGAGTGTTGAAAACAGCATCATGCTGAATACTCAACATGTCCAGCATGGTACAATGTCCCAAATGCTGTATGCGCGGCATATCATGCTCCCGAATATGGTATCGTCCCCTCCGCAAGTTTGCGATGATGATCGTTGGTCGCGGGTTGCTGGGGAGCAACTTTGTAAGCACCGACGCGTCATGGGCATCGTGCACGATGAACGACTGAAGTGTATGTACCGCCAGACTAGATTCAATGGCCGGGGCCCATTCTTGATCCAGAACCTTAATGTACTGACCAATAGGGCCAATGGGTGCTTCGTGGAAACGATCTCGGTTGCTTTGTATCCGACGAACAAGCTCCGGGAAAGCCTGTCCAAAGCGGTATAGGTCATTTCCTTGATTTGCCGCTCCTTGCTGAAACATCTGCTCTTGCCGCTTGGCCTCGAACTCTCTGCGCATATGCTGGAGGTCGTCCTTTGCCCTGGGCACGCCCGCCTGTACTGCATACTTCTTTTCAACCGCAGCAGCCTCTTGCTGTTGCGCCTGCGTCACTCTCTGTTCAAGGTCTGCAATTTGCTGCGTCGCCGCTTCAAGCTGCTGTGCCATTCGTTCCTTTTGCCCCTGTCCCGCCAAATGTTCGAGGCGGGCTTTACTCATGGTCTGAGAAACTTGATCGATACTCTGTTTAGCTTCTTGTATTTCATTTTCGTAATCACTCGCCAGACGCTGGTGACGCTCAATTTCAAGTCGGTGAGCCTTCTCGGCTCTTTTCGAATCGCGCACAGCTTCAAAACTTTGGTTCGACCGCTCCGTCGCAGCTTGCACTTGGGAATGATTGGCGGTAATCGCATCGCTCAATTGCTGTACGCGAGCAGTCGCTTCGGTGAGAGCTAACTCAGCCTTCGTGGCAGCTGGTTGAAACTCTCGAGCGGTACGGCTTTCCATTTCATCCAAGTTGTCCTGCGCCTCTGCCAGCATCGTCCATGCAAATAGAGTTTCCGCTTCAGAAATACGCTGATCGATATTCTTTAACTCCTGGGCCTCCTTGTAAGCTGCCTCAAGAGTTTGGAGGTCCTTCTCAACTGCGGGAACGTTCTTTTTTTTTCTGTGTGAGATCGAGTTGCAGACTGTTCGCGACATTCATAGTCGCCGCAAGCTCCTCTTCCAAGGGTCCAAGCAAGGTCGCTTCTTTGTACAGCTTGTAGTGTTCTGACGGCCGACACTTGGCTAAAAACGCCTTACTTTTCGTTTGGGTCAAAATTGCAACAGGGTTATCGACCATAAACCCGAAGTGGTCAATGATATCGCGAACTTCAGTCCTCGCCGTGCGTCCCTCGAGGTCCACCGGCTTACCTTGCCAGTTTTTGACAGCCCACGAGTGGCCGCCTTTCCGAATTAGCCTCCGCTCAATTATAATCTTAGGGCCGTATACCGGTACCGGGTCTCCGCCGTTCACTTTCCTTTCGTATCGAAACGTCATATCGGGTTCGTTCGGGTCTTCCGGCTTTCTGTTGTGAATTCGAATGGTGATAATGGCAGAGTCTTTCCCGTGCATAATGTGGTCTTCGATTTTCGACCCGCGCTCCGTCGCATTCGCTTTCGCGCCCAGGCCAATTTGCAGTGCAGCAACAATGGCACTCTTACCCGAACCGTTGGCTCCATTGACGACATTCACATTCGGACCGAGTTTGTATTCAAAACACTGATGACTCATGAAACGGTCGAGTTGAACCGACTCAAGAATCCCAGCCCATGAAAACCCTTTCTCCTTCATCAAATCCAGGTCCACTTCTTCAGCCTGGATATGTGCTTCGACGTTGCCGTCGCCGTGCTCGTCGTCGTCTTCCATGTCAACATCATTATCCTCGTGAAATCCATTCCCGTTGGACGCCAGAGATGATTGGGCACGGCTTCTTGATGATGACAGATGGGGTTTGATTTCGCCATCGTCGTGCGGACTAGATTTGCGACGCTTGTGGGCTCGGCCAGTGCCACTTTCAATTTCCTCCTCGTCTTCCCCTACCGCATCTTCGAGATTTCGCCGCATGGCGGATGGTATGGGAGGGTTGCAACCCAGTCACGCAGCCGCCCAGCTACAAAAAGCGGACGGCTTGGAGATGGCGTCGTGCTGGGATCACGTACAGTACCAACTGGTACTGCACGCAGATGGATGTCGGGATCAAAGTACCGGTATGTGTCTTGCCACGAGTGGGAATATTTGATGCGACGAAGTTGTCTCCTCGTTTCGCATGCACAGCGCAACACTTTTGATTTTGTCATACAGCTGTACGATTCTCCCGTGGAAAACGACCTTGTTTGAAATGATGATTCCCGTTTTGGCGCCAACGTTCGGTATGATAGCCAATGCCGCAGGAGATACCCATAGTGGAGACTTGCCCTACAGTGATCGGAGTGTGCCGTATCATACGCGATGAAATTGAAATCCAGAACGGAGCGCACAATCCCTCACGCCCCTCTAGAAACCGACGTTCGTTCTTTCAAACTCAACACTTCTATTATTCCTCGCATCGATATCCATGAAGGTGTTAGAATGGTAGCTTTAAAAGTCACAGACAACATTAGATGAGAGCACAGTCAATGTAAAAGTAGTGGGAAGTAGTTAAAAATTTATACAATTTCGATTTCCGTCGGTTTCAAGGAACAGTAAAAGTTTTTCATTTCAAGAAGAGGAAGATATGAACATATTGAAAAATCGATGTAGGGCAACAACAATGACAATTACTTGTATCTTTTAATGCGGCGCATTGCATTATGTACTGTACGGTTACTCAGCAAGCAAAGTGCAATAGGGGTACGTCATGAGGAATCAATGAGCTTGCGGTGGAAGAGTGCTTAGGATGGATATTTCCAAACCTTAATATAATCCACCTCAAGCACGTGTGACCTCAGTTCGGGGTCGGGTGGCGTACCCCACGGATGAGGATGCATCGCGTTGTTGATGATGAGATAGAAATCATTGTTTTCGTGAAACGGCCAGTTGGCATCCGTGTCCTTCGCCGGTTTCCTGTAGCGACCAAGCTCAGCGTTGTCGTGGAAAAAGGCGATGTACGTTGGGGTCCACTCCACAGAATACACGCGCCACCGCGCCGTGTCGACGTCGGAGTCCTTGAACGATACGGAGTTCCCCCCGTTGCGCTCGGTGAAGTGCAGCGACGACGGGATAACGGGCCACTTGGTCTGCATTTCGAAGATGTCAATTTCACCACAGTGGGGCCACGTGCAGTCCTCGCGCGACGACAGCGCCCACACGGCGGGCCAGACACCGTTCGTGCGACCGGTGCGCAAGCGGACGTCGACGCGGCCGAACGTGAACGACATGTTATCCTTCGTTGTCAGGCGGGACGACGTCCAGTCGTTTCCGGATCTTCGAAGCGTGATGTGAAGATTGTTGTTCTGGATCTCCGCATTGTGCCTGGTGTATTTCTGTATCTCCCAGTTCCCCCAGCCGTTGTTATACTTGTCCTCTGTCTCGAAATTCCAAACTTTGGGGTTCAAGCTATCAAAGTTGTCCTCAAAGACAAGTGGCCACCCGTCGGACTCGCGTTGTTGAGAGCTAGACGTACCACTCATGCTGATGGTGGTAAACTGGAAAAGAAGGGAGAACACCTAGGCAGATTGGGCTCATTCAATGAGCTGGACGGAACATAATACAGCATGCTGGAATCTTGGCAGTCTACAGTCAACGCTCTTCATTGGATCATCATTTGCTGGATACGGTGACAGGTAATGGATACGGTGGAACTCGCAGATTTATTCAAATTTAAAGGATCTACGTCGTTGGTTACTGCGACGCGCTAGGCCGCAGAGATTACGCGAAAGCCGTGCGGCTCAGGGGACGCTGATGCGCCTGTCTGGAGCGCAAAAAACCAAACTTTCGCTTGCACACAGCGAAGTGACGGCGAAAAGGACCCTAACCTGTACATGACCAAGAGAGCACCTGCATTTGTCGCAACGCGCCACTTGTACCGCTAAGCCTACCACGTCTTCGCGGCCATCGAACTGCGTGTGTGCGTCGGCAAGGGGGGGCCTCTAGCTCAAACCACGTGGAGCACATACATTTCGCTCGGAATGCGCGTGACTCGTCCAATCAGAGGACCCGTGTAGACCATCGCGGAGCTCGCGCGGGGTTCCGTTCGCGCCGACTTCCTGGACGCGCACTACAGGACCGCTGCTTGACGCACCTATATTCCGTAACAGCGAAATTTCTGGCGCTTGGGTAACGCGATGACATCCGGGGAGCGTGGCCACGAGTAACGCCCATGCGACGATGGCAGCGGCGAGGGGAAGAAAGGCGCGACGAAGCGCGGCGTAAACGCCCCGCACCTCGTGTACAGGTCGACCGCGCCGGGATAGTTCATCGATCAGTCCGCGACCTTGAGCGCGTACACGGCCCTGGCGAGGTCATACGCGGAAAGCAGCGCCACATTGCCGAAACCGTCGCGTAGCGCGACCGCCACGGTGCAGCTTTCCTGCTTCCCATCTGTCCCTTTGGCTTGGCCAAGCCCCCCGACACTTTTTCGGTCAATTGATTCCGTCATAAGTGTACCATGGCTCAACATTGAAGTTTGCGTTTTCAGGATCCTTCCATCGCAATGGAAGATCCTGAATACACAACTTTTGAAATGACACATTGTGACTTCTCAAATTTCCTAATTTCCAATAAAATTATGCATAAGTCACGTTTTGTGCATGTCGCAAATAGGGCTTTCAAGAGAAGGATCCTGAAAACACATGTCTCGAAATGTGACTTCACAAATTTCCTAATTTCCAATAAAAATATGCATATGTCACGTTTCGTGCGTGTCGCAGATGCTTGCCCTTAACCGTCAACCAAAACGTCACCGCTGTGTGCACTAGGGCACTCGACTGCGCTGGACACGTGTGGATTCGAGCTGTAATGACGTTGGAGCAGACGGAGATAATTCGTGCGACCGTCGACGGTTACTTCTGCCGGGACCACTTGACCTTAAACGTCAACCAAAACGTCAGCCGCCGTGGGGAGTTTAGTGCACTAGGGCACTCAATTGCGTTGACCACGTGTGCATATGTACTGTAATTACTTCGCTTACGCTGGAACTCCGTTCGACCGTTGTCAGAATTTACCACCCGGAACAAATTGCCCTCTTCTCTGGAGTAGCTTCACGTGCGTCACCAAGTTGGATTTGTGCAATTTGTCTTTTACGAAGGGAGAGT
>JADWZK010247298.1_pt1 | contig 12283 bp, 13 predicted proteins | sample 8957641 | NCBI WGS metagenome assembly JADWZK01 (sample SAMN16576796, study PRJNA672827) | algae metagenome | host: rhodolith | place: South Korea: Udo, Jeju | collected 2014-09-18 | reverse complement strand
TCCGTTTCTCCTATTGTGCTTTCGTGCAATACAGGAGCTAGAACAGCCAGCACACCCGCGCCGCATCGTGTAGTTCTCCAGCGGATACAGTGTTTATAAATGACACCGATAAAGATATAATTGTCTCTGAGGGACATGGCTACCGCCCGCGTGAGGAAAAATGAGACCACCTTTCCTCTTTTGCAATCACTCTCAAACCACTCACCCTTTGCGCGGGAAGTAATGGCCTGTCTCGTGCGTCAGGGGGCTCATAGGTGAGCAAAGGGTATCGATTCTCTAATGAGTTCCAAGTAGATTGAATCCCTGTGCGCTCTGCCGTATTTGTTGATGCGATATCCACCGTCCAAGGCATTGGTTGCTTCCACTGATTTGGCAACAGCACTCGATCTTGCCGCGCTCCCTCCCTAATATTGCATGCGGCTGGCAATTTTTTTTACGTCTTGTCAAACGTGTACCATTGCACGAGTTGAGCACCTTTCGCGATCACGAGTTTTTTTTTTTTGTCAGATGTGGCGATGCCGCTTTGTAGACAAGAACAAACTCTTACGTGAGGCCATGAAATCACATCATTGCTGTCCTAATGCCAGTCCACGGAAGATTTGTCTAAGGTTCTTACCACGACAGTGCTCCTCCTGGTCCCAACCCGACAGAGAAAGAGCAACTGGTTCGAATTTTGTAAAATGGCAACGTGCAGTTGCCCTAAAGTCTTACTTTAAATCTACGAAATGCGCGTAGTAGGTAGCAGCAGTCTTTCCAAGATGAATTTTTTTACCAACAACTGCTGCTACAAGACCACTTTCAACGGCAGATCTCAATCCGATTCTCCTTGTCATACCTATTCATCTAGATGTCATCTCAAGCAAACGGCACCGTACCCTGTGCTGGCAGGTCGTTCTCCATCTCATTCCTCGGCTTCCGGCCACAATTGAGCCAAGTTTTGTGCAATGGATAACGCCGTCACTTTTCAAACGGCTCTCCAGCTAAACTTACGAAAACACTTCGCAGCCATATCCCCGCGCTCCTGCCCCCGACAGCGCCTCACTGCCTCGTTGGCCAGACAAGATCTCAGCCTCGAGCAGGAGGTTGCTCGGCGGCGCAATCTCGCAATCATCAGTCATCCCGATGCGGGAAAATCGACGCTTACTGAAAAGCTCTTGCTGTATGGCGGCGCGATCCAGCAGGCAGGGTCCGTGCGCGCGCGTCGCAACCAACGCGGCGTTGTCTCTGATTCTTTAGCCATGGAGCGTGAGCGCGGAATTTCCATCACCTCGACCGTGCTCACCTTCGAGTACCTAGACTGCCGCATCAATATCACCGACTGCCCAGGTCACGCCGACTTCGGCGAGGACACCTATCGCGTCCTCACTGCCTGCGACAACGCCATTATGCTCATCGACGGCGCCAAGGGGCTCGAACCGCAGACTCGCAAACTCTTCGAAATTTGCCGCATGCGCCGTCTCCCAACCTTCACCTTCGTTAACAAACTCGACCGCCCCGCCATCAACGCTTTCGAAGTCTGCGACCAAATCGAGCAGGAGTTCGGCATCCTCACCTACCCCGTCGTCTGGCCCGTAGGTGACGGTGACCGCTTCAAGGGGGTCTACGAGCGCGAAACGGGGCTGGTCCATTTGTTCGAAAAGGGCGGCCGCGGCAAAAAAGCCACAGACGTTGCCGCACTCCCGCTTGACGACCCCGCCCTCCCGGGTCTGCTCGGCGATGAGCTGCACGCGCAGTTGCTGGAGGACGTCGAGATTCTGGAGACTATGGGCCATGAATTCGACTACGATAAAGTCACAACCGGCGAACTTATTCCGGTCTTTTTCGGCTCCGCCATGAGCAACTTCGGTGTCGAGCTCTTCCTCAAACGGTTCCTGGACCTTGGACGCGCACCGCCGCCAAAAGACAGTTCCGCTGGCGTCGTCGCCCCGCACATGGAGCAGTTCACGGGACAGGTATTTAAACTGCAGGCCAACATGGACCCGAAGCATCGTGACCGATTGGCCTTTGTACGCGTTTTCAGTGGCCGCTTTGAAAAGGGCATGAAAGTGTCCAATGCGCGGCTCCCCGGGAAAACCATCGCCCTCATGCGCCCACAGTCACTCTTCGCCGCGGATCGATTCACCGTCGACACCGCGTATGCAGGTGATGTGATTGGATTGAATAACCCCGGAGTTTTTTGCCATCGGCGATACACTGTACAGCGCGGGGCTGCGTAAGCCCTCATTCCCAGGCATTCCATCGTTCTCTCCGGAGCTTTTTGCATATATAAAAAACCCTAACCCGGCGGCGTACAAAAATTTCCGTAAGGGGCTCGCTCAGCTGCTGGAGGAAGGCGCCATACAAATTCTTCGCCATCGCTTTGACGAGGGTGATCCCATACTTGCGGCAGTTGGTCAGTTGCAATTCGATGTTATACAAAGGCGGCTTAGTGAGGAGTACAATGTGGAAAGCAGGCTTGAGCCGATCGGGTACTCTTTGGCGAGATGGGTTACCGGACCGGGCGATCCCTGGGAAGCGCTTGATAATTGCGGTAAGATTTTTAACGTTTTCTACGCAAAGGATAGATGGGACAGACCAGTGTGTCTGTTCAAGAACGAATGGTCTCTCAATACCCTCATGCAGGACCAACCGCAGCTTGAACTTGCACCGTGGGCGTTTGCCCCGGTTGAGGCGGACTAAGTCGCAGCTTATGTCCAATGCGTGTATGACTGGGATTGTCTGGCGGTGGCGTCCGCTTTTGGTCGTTTCTTTTTTCGTAACTCAGAAATGTTCGTGCTTTCCAATTAGGGCCTGAGGATATGTACCTCATACTGTATCTCGGTTCTTAATTATATTCCGTGCCCCGAGGGACAGCAGCTCACCTCAACATCGCCATTAGCAACTCTCGCGCTCCCTTTTCTACTCGACATGAGGGAAACAGCCTGCAGAAACTCGTTGCAGTGGAAATCTCCTTGCAAAGCCTCGACCCTGACCGGTCAGGTGAACTATGGCTGAGTTGTCCAAACGCTCGAGGCGGGCGTTTTTGCCAACCGCAGAATACTTGAAGAAGGTCATTGCAACGTTCGACGATTTATACACTGCAGAGAACCCCAATGGCTACATAAGCCTTGCCGTCGCGGAGAACAGCATATCCTCCCCGCTTGTAGCGTCTGCACTTTCTCGTCTCCCGCCATTGCCCGTCTCCAACCTGAAATACACTGCGACAGCGGGTGACCCGTCGTGTGTCACTGTCGTGGCCGACTTCATGTCGCGCTTCATTACGAAACAGCCCGTGGACCCGAAGCATCTCGTATTCTCTTGTGGAGCTGCCGGCGCTCTAGACATGCTCGCCTTCGCACTGTGCGACCCTGGTGACGCGGCCATGATCACCGGCCCAGCGTACCGCGGTTTGGAAAAGACCACGACGTTACGCGCCGGCTTAAAAACAGTTGTGGCGCATCTCGAAGAGCAGGACGGGTTTGCCGTCACTGTGGACGCGCTTGAAAAAGCCTGGCAGGGGGCGGGCGGAGCGACTTCCCGTATTCGGTACGTGGTAATTTGCAATCCCACCAATCCGACAGGGAGGTATTAGACCGACGAATAATTTGCGACATTGTTGACTGGGCGCGGAGTCGGAAATTGCACACTGTCTTCGATGAATTGTACGCTCTGAGTGTACACGGAAACACCAAGTTCTGTTCAGTCGCAGACGCGCTTGAGAATGAGTTGGGTGAAGACGTCCATATCGTGTGGTCGGCTTCAAAGGACCTTTGCGCGTCCGGGCTCCGATTCGGAGTGGTATTGTCGCACTCAATTGCACTGCTTGCCTGTCTCTCTCGTATCTCCTGTCTCTCTCGTATGACACAGTGGGCTATGCAGAATTTGCTCGCTGATGATTTGTTTGTGCAGACGTTTTTGACGGTCAATCGCATGAGGCTTGCAGGCGCATACAAGGAATTCACGGCCCTTCTAGACGCAGACGATATCCCGTACGTGAGTGCGCAGGCTGGATTCTACGTTTGGGTCAACCTGAGCAAGTGGATGCGTGGGGTACCTTCGAGAGACTCGGAAATGGAGCTATGGCAGAGAGTACTGGATTGCAAGGTCATTCTGTTGCCGGGTTGCGAGTGTTTCTCACACGTTTATGGATGGTTTCGCGTTTGTTTTGCCGCGGTCCGTAGAAATGAGCTTGTGCTCGCGTGGAACCGTATTCGGAAGAACGTATTGATGTAGGAAACATTTATCGCCTACCCGTCGTGCAGAAGGAAGCCAGTTCAGTTTTTGGTTTCTATTGTTTGCCTTTGAGCTGGAGATTGAAGCACAGTTCGAAGGACAGCTCGAATATCATTTCTTTTTCTTATTACTATTTCATGTCACTTTTCAAAATCGAGACTTGGCGAGAATCGAAGAGATTTTAATTAAACTTTTCTTTTTTGAAGATTCCAACATATGCTGCAGGTGCAACATTCAGCGACAACTACAACACCGTTGCAGCGGCGGTATCTTAACCGATGATAATGACGTCATAATTATGATGGGCAACGTTCTCACGAATGTCCGCATAAATTTAGACTTCGCTAAGCAACGCACATCACTCAAAATTGAAAGCAGACAAAAAAAATCCCCGCGTCCCAAGTACATACTGATAGGCAGCAAGACAGCTGGAACGTGCCACGGAAACCTGAAGGAAAGAAGATCTTTTGTATTCAAACTCGAACCAAGATCAAGAGAAAGGAGCATGGCGCTCGAGAAATTCATGTACAGTGCTCAGATACGTCCTTTGAGCAGCAACATTTACGTGCCCGCATTCAGAAAACACAACAAGGTGTGCATTATCATTTCCCGAATTCTTTGCACGTTCAAAAAGCCTCAGACCCTGAGACAATGGGATGAACCCGTCCTCACGACCGTGCAATACCAGCAAGGGATACAGAATATTCCCAACCTTGGCCAGAGAATCTAGACGCTCCTTCAGCAGATTTCGAAATATCACGTCCACACCTGGTATAATTCGAAACGGCGCTGCGGTCGGGTGGCTTCTCGCAGCGTCGGTCAGAGACGCCGGTGGTGCCTCCAGAATCACAGCCGCGACTGGTTCTGCGCCAACGCTCACGCCATGTGCTTCAACGCGAGGCAGTGAGAGATACGCGGCTAAATCAACAGCCGCGAAAGTCCCCAGACTCTGCCCGTATAGTACGATTTTCGAATCCGCTGACACACGAGCACGGACAAAGGCATATACAACGCGTGCGTCCGCGTACAGTTGCGTTTCAGATGGCCTTCCTTCTGAATCTCCGAATCCGGAATAGTCAAAGGAGAAAACATGCGCACGGAAGTGAGAAGCCAGCATATGAAGCACGCGTACGCGCTTCGGCGGGAATGCGCGCGTCCCCCCGTTTCCATGAAAGAATATTATTACACGGGCATTTGACTCCTTCAATCGCTCGTCAAAATCGGCCTCGCACTGCGCAAAAGGCGGCCCAGTTGGCAACAGGTGCCATCCACGTAAGTTTCCAGCTTCCACACCACGCGCAAACCCGGCGAGTCCGTGCCGACATAGATTCCTGGCGGAGAAATGACGACGGTGGACGAAGCAGTGGAGATATATCACCCAGGTCTGCGCTCGGTGACTGAAAGTGAATAAGAGAAATGCGACAATGTACGCGAAGAGCACACCTCGTACCCACCAAAACTGCAAAATCTTTCCTGTCGCACTCACAACGGCATGAATCAGTCCGCCATGTAGGCTAATGGGGAGACTGGTGCCACTTGCCTCCTGTCTTAAAGGCGGGACATAAAGAATGAATGCAGCACGGCGTCGAAGCGAGTCAGCTGCAAAACGACCGGATACTGCGGCGGAAGCGGCAGCAGCAACGAGTACAGCGGCGAGAAGGAAATACAGGAGTGGCCGCGGTGTTCGCGTCACCATTGCCGACGCAGCTGTGCAAAACTGCTCTGCACGACGGCGAGCGATCCGCCGCGCGCTCTTCGAGCCCGCCAGGACTCACGTGTTAGCGTGCGCCGGCTGGGACTTTGGCTTCCCAGCAAAATGCTAGTGCTGCGGTACGGCCCATGCGCAACGGCACGCGCTTGGGCACAGGGGCAGACAAAGCCGACCGTGCCCCTCAAAATTCGATGGACCAATGATTGGTTCTTTTCCTGTTGTCAAGATTCGCTTCAATACACACGTGTAATTTTATACAATAAGCATCATGAAAAGTCCCATCTCATGGATCATGGGGTGGGACTTCTCACTGAAAGCAACTCAGTTTCCTCCGCGAGTAATCGTCTACGTGCGCATTGATACATTAGCTCGCAGCAGACGACGATCACCCACGGTTCTTGCGCGCAGTCGTTGCCGCAACTTTAAGCGCTCTCAAGAAATCTGCTGCTGGAACATCTTTGGAAACGCCACGCACGTGTGCGGCATGGGCGAGTAGCGGCAGTTTTCTCAATGCTCGTCCCGATAACCCCTTGGCCGCACGTGCCACCTCTTTCACGAGGTCCTCGATGAGCTCCTCCGCCGTTCCTGCTCCTTCCTGCTTACGGAGGAACAACAATACCAGCCCTGCTTAACTCATCAACGCACTCTCGGATAATGTCTCTTCTAGCAGCAAACCCCGGCTGAGGAACTTGTTCGTGAATGTCCACGCGATCGAGGAAAGCAGGGTCAATATTCCCTACCAGATTGCTCGTGGCAAGAACGGTGCAATTTTCAACCCCGCGGACGCTGTCCAGGGCTGTGAGAAGGGCGTTGACTGCGCGCAAAGCATCCGCTGGTTGGCCATCATCAGACGAAGTTCTCGAACCGGCTAAGGATTCCACTTCATCCAGGAGCACAAAAACATGATTCGCTGTCTCTGCTAAGGATGCAACTGCGCGAAACAAGGATCCCACATTACGCGCAGATTCTGCAAAGAACTTGGAAAAGACTGCATCAGCGCGGACCTCCACTAAGTAGCTTGGGTAACAGTCACTCCAGCGGATGGCCAGCTTTTGCGCGAGCGCGCGGCATAGAGATGTTTTGCCTGTGCCCGGTGGACCATGCAAAAGCGCAATCCTGCTTCCGTGTCGTGCAAGTCAGAAATAAGTTGTACAAGATGAATGTTTAGAACAGAAATTATCAGCGTACCCGTGCCAGCATATTACACGGGGAGAAACACCATTTTTGCGGAAATGAGCACCTGCAGAGAGATAGGCCAAAAGTCGGGATTTGATACCGTTCGAGTAGCGCAGGCTTTCCCAGAGACCCTCGAGGTCGGGGGCGGGGAGCATCCTCACGGTGGAGAATGGAACAGATGGTTCGTCACCGCTGCTATCACTGTTATTCATAGGTTCTGCGCATTCGTACAGCACGATACTCGGAGTGACTCGCCAAAACGAAAGAGAGGGGTCGCTTGCATTCGAGATTCCCTCGTCTTCGTCGTTTGACACGTTCGAGTCTTCCTTCTGCGTCCCTCCGTTGACTGCGTTAGCACCGTCTGTGATGCCAGAAACGCGGACGCTGACAAGAGATTTCAAAAGCTCCTACGCAAAATCGGTTGTATTGCAGCAGTCTGGGACGGGTTAGAAGAATGTAAGTAGGCTCATGATGTACGCGGGGAGCGATGCGTAGTGTGGGATCCGTACCGTACTGAGAGGGAGTTGGCCATCACGTAGACTTGGTTGCTGGGCGACTAGGTCGGCAACACGGCGCTTGAGCGAGTGCATCGCATGTTGGTCTTGAGCCAGTCCAACGCGAACGCGGGCCTCCACAAGCACTGGGACCTTGGATGACATCGGCTTGGTCGGTTCAGGGATTGCTACCGATGTCTCCCGTCCCCTTGGGGAGCGGTCGACGGAGAGCGATCTGAATGAGTAGCTTAAATAGATACAGTGGGATGCACATGACGGGCGGGGTATTTCGGTTGGTGGATCGACTGCTGTGAAACGAAAATTTGCGTTTCTCTTTAATGGAATGAATGAAGCTCCGAAACGGGCGTTCGCTTTTGTATCATTGTGCATGTTTCCGGCGATTTAATTATTCTCGTTTTTTGTCTGTCCTGTTGCTACATTAAGAATGCATGCCGCAAACGTTCCCTCACATTTGCGGGTGTGGTTTAGAGAACCGAGATCACAAAAAGCCAGCAGATCAGGTGATGGCTAACAAAGTGAGAAGGGGCCAAACTCCTGCAAGCGTACATTCATCTGCCTCTACGATGCACCACGCTATGAAAGTAGCCGAGTTCAGTGCAGCTTCCAGCTTCTACAGGCCTGCACGCAGCTACAACATCCACCCGGGAGGTGACTCGGGAGGTTCCATGCGTAGAGTTGCCAGTAATTCAGCTTGTCAGCATCGAAAGGCTACGCTACTGTAGTACACTTATAATAAGCTGCTCGTGGCACGTTAGTAGGGTCAGTAGCGTGGTATCCACCTACTCGAATTAATGTCCACAGTAGCCAATTGGCACATTTTTTAGAATGGCGTTCAAAGCGCCACCAATTGTCTTGCAGAAGAAAATTAGTTTTTTGATTACTTCCACTATTTGGGCTTCGGAAAAGCTCCAATTGGCAAATTTTGTAAGGCCTTACAAGATTTGCCGATTGGAGCTTTTCTGACAGTGCTCTTCCATATGTATAAAAGAGCAGTATGATACAACTTGTACTAATACTTGGTATCCTTATGACGTGAAATGATACCGCTCCAGTACTTTTTACTTCCACAAACAGTATTAGACCCCCTTGGCAGTCGCAATTGGCAGCGGTAGCGGGCCCTGGTACAGTAGTAGCCCTTCAGCGGCAACTCTGCCATGCTCCCGCTCCCACGTATTGGCACAAATTGGGACAGCTGTGCGTATCTTCTACGGTGCCAATGTCCCATTCGTCCGTTGCATCGATATTGTTCATCTCGCGCTGAAAAGTGCCACTCGCGGCAGCAATGAAATGTTAAGAGACACCTGTCCGGAACATCGGGTTTCAGAGCACTTTTCCCAGGTTGCAACGGCGAGAACACGTCCTCCCGCAGCTCGCTCGCCGCGGGATGCCTTGGGTCGCAGTTCCAGCAGTTTGGCGACGGCCGTACCAAAGATGCTTCGACTGGTGCTGCGCACGCGAAAACGGTACGTGTATCCTACAGCGTGACGGGGCGCGGTCCGGTGCTCGCGATATTACTCCCTGGCCTGTGCGTCCCGCGAGTAATGTACGACGTCATCGCGAGGCGACTAGCAGCTGACGGTCGCTACACCGCAGTGAGCATCGATAATCGCGGCATGGGTGACAGCGAGATCGACAACGCAGGCTGGAGTCCTGCTCGTCTCGCTGCCGACGCCTGGGCCGTTGTAGACGATGTGCGCGCCACCGTGGTCTATCCCACTCAATCGCGCGTCGCTCTCGTTGGGCATTCCATGGGCGGCATGATTGTGCAGCGCATGGCGATGCAGCGACCGCAAGAGGTCGGTCTGCTTGCCCTGCTCTCGACCCATGCCGGCGGCTTTTGGAACCTCCTCCCGACGAGGGGGATGATCTCCGCCTTCGCCAAGCTCGTCTGGCATAGGTTCCACCCCACCGTACGTGCGGGTATCTCCATCGACCTGCACTTCACGGACAGATTTTTGGACGCCGCAACGCGCAGGCGAGCCGAGTTCATGAGGAGATATATGGAGGGGGGCGGAAAATGACTTCGGCAATTGCTGTGTACACGGAAGAAAGATGGATATTGCCGATGCGGCGATGCGCGGCCATCTATCGGTCGTGCGGGGACATTCACTTCTGTCGAGAGAGGCTGCGCGGTTGGCGACGTGCGAGAAAGTGTACAAGGTAGTGCTAGCAGGGCGTAGTGACTGCGTTGTACTCCCGTCGGCGTCGCGAAGACTAGCGAATGCCATTGAGGCTAACGTTGTGGTTGAAGTTGAAGGCGCTCATTTCGTTGTAGAGGAGGCGGAGGATGCAGTTTTTGCAAACGTCCTTCTGGGGCTCAATATGGCCTTTGGTGGCGGAGGAGATGGTGAGGGGCGGGTTGCAAACGAGTGCAAATGTAATGTTTGCTTACCGCGAGACAAGCAGCGTTCGTCCTGCTTCGAAGATTTTCGTTTATGCTAGCCTTTTCTGCTAAGATCCACTGAATTTGGAAGCGAGTGCGTTGACGTTTATGCCTTAGGAACGGGCCGCGTGGGACGCACTGTACAGAAAGCCACATCGGTCTCTCACGCCCAACGTAAATTATTTATGTAGTTTGGGGTTCATTCTACTGATTGATACCAAGAGAACTGAATCCAGAATTAATGTCATTCCAGTTTCGGTCGTCGAAAATTTCGTAGGCGCTTTTCACAACTTTTCCGTCCCCAGGCCACTTTGGGTTCACCGCTTCCCATGCGCACCCACAGCTGTGTCGCACGTCACCAAAGCCATTCCCTGAAAGCTCCACATCGTACACTGCCCCGTCCCTAATCCTCTCCGCGTCCCAGAATCGCACCGACGCACAGCCGTCTCCTACGACAAGTGCACTCACTGCGTTTCCGTCCGGGCTTGCAGCGACCCCCGATACAGATGCCCCGTCTTCACCTACCCATGCCACATCACCCACCACGCCCATTTTCACTTGAGCAATACCCGCTCTATTCCCGTTTGCACCAACTACTGCGGCAAATTTTGCGCACGGGGACACAGAATGTACGAGGACTGAGTCATTAGGTCCTACATTTTGGGCAGTTTCCACTCTATCGACTTGCCGGGAGGACGGATCCGCTACAAATTGCGATACAGAAATGTCTCGAACGCTACTAACAGCATTTGCCAACCCGATGTCTGCTAACTGAGCTCGAGACAACTGGTGCTCTGTGTTGAGGTGTCCAAGCAAGTGGAGTGCAACGCCTATTCCATCGTCCTCCACGTTCAAGATGCGAAAACAGAGTCTAGTCGAAGGAACATCAAGGATTACTGTTTCACTAGCATTTGAACGCGAGATGAGAGTGAGAAACGACCCTCGGTGCACGTCAATATCTGCGGCGGCCGTTGCACCAGAGAACACTTGGCGAAAAGCTGCTGCAGTTGACGACCCTACTGTGCGCACGAACAGCACGACAAAGAACTTTTCAGTAACGGCGAAGTCCAAAACCAGAGAGTCACGACCGAGCTGCACAGGGGGGACGCGCTGCACGATCTTAAAATCATCATTCATGATATTCACGAAAAGCGCCCCATAAGCGCCAGAGGCACATAACGCGAGCTTCTTATCTGGCAGTGCAACGGGGGGTGCCGCAAGGGCCTGTCCACGCTCACGAAAAAGTTCCTCCCGGTCTGTCAGCACCGTACCGAGGGCAGAATATCCCCGCGAGACAAGCGTAGATGGATCGAGCCACATTGGCAGACCGCTTTCGCCCCACGCGAACAACTTTTCAGACCAGACCAGGACGCCATCACCACACGATTTTTTTAAACGGCGGTATCTTCGCGTGGACGGAGTACCACCGCGGGAGGGGTACAACCTCTGCTCCGCGCGTGACTCCCGGAGATATGCGCGGGTTCTGACGTAACGACCGCGGAGAAAAACGTATTCAGGAGACAACGTCAGCGCAAGCACGTATCCATCACCATCAATTGAGTGCTGGGAAGCCGTTAGATGCTTTGGACTACCCCGTAGAACGTGGTAAATCGTGCCTATCGGCAAAGAAGTAGGTGGGGGCGGAAGTAGGATTGGTGGAACATCTTGTAGAGAAAGACGTGGGCGATAGGATTTTTTCCACTGTTGACGAATTCGCTTCTGTGCGAAACAATCGAGTGCATTCCCACTGCCCCGAATGCGATTCTTGACGAATCCCGAGGCAAACGCAGCGCCTGGCATTGCGAATAGTCGACTACAACGACCTCAAGCGTCAGATTGGCTGTCGGATTGAGATGCACACGAGCTTGAAGAACATCCGATTGAGGTACGCTTCAGTAGTTATGAGCATCAAACCGAAATTTCACATCGATTACCCGTATTTTCGAGGGATTTGTACCCCCTCCTTACGGACAAGGGAGAGTTGGAGATATATCATAATGTCGGTGTGCCGTGGTGTTTCAGTAGGCTCACCGGGCTCCTTTGCGAAAGTGCCGGAGAGTTCGTGTCGACGGCCGAGCGGTCCGGTGCGTCTCCACAGAGTTGGTTGCTTTGGCGGCCGAACGGTCCGGGGCGCCCCAGCCGGTGGGTTTCGCCTTGTGGCGAGGTTTCCAAATGGTTCCAATTTATTTCGTATAATCTTCTCTACCTCTCTTCTCTACTGGATGCGCGTCCTCCCTGCCTTATGTAGTCTCTCTGCTATGGCGTGCTGGGGGTGTCAAGTTCCTC
>JADWZK010223867.1_pt1 | contig 12324 bp, 18 predicted proteins | sample 8957641 | NCBI WGS metagenome assembly JADWZK01 (sample SAMN16576796, study PRJNA672827) | algae metagenome | host: rhodolith | place: South Korea: Udo, Jeju | collected 2014-09-18 | reverse complement strand
TATTGATATCAGCATAACGCAGTTGTTTTTATCGCTTCATTAATTAAGATTTTGCCTAGTCCTCTACCTTGAAATTCAGGATGTACAACTACATCCCAAATTGTTGCATTGAAAGTATTATCTGATGTAGCCCTTGCGAATGCAATAAGCTTTTTTTTATTTATTTTTTTGATAGGATAGTGAGATAGTTAAAAAACTATGTTCAATAGCTATTTTTACCTTTTTTTAAAGGTCGACGGACCCAACCCACAGTGTCGCATAGTTCTTCAAGTTCATAAAGATCAATTATTTTTATTCTTTAACTTAAAAATTATATTGATTTTTTTGTCTTTGTAGTCAAAATCTTTAATAAGTATTTTTGTTCTTTTTGTAGTTGTATTTGCTTGAATTTTTGATTTATCTGAAGAATTTTTAGTTTTGTTCCAGAAAAGTTTCCAAAATGTCATTGTGATTATATCTAATTTTTTTTGAGTTTATTTTTCTTATTGTATTAAAATTATATTCAATAAATGTTACCACATACACATAAAGTATATATTATATATTATTATTTTTTCTGTATAACTCATTAGAAGTAATTAGTTAATGCGTAACCATTTGTTATATATAATCATATTTTTAATTATTGGAGAATATACTTTGAAAAAATATCTTTTTATCTTTTTAATTTTTATGTATGTTTACTTATTTACAGCCTTCATTTTCTTATCTTGATATTGCTGGTTCTTCAGCCCTGTAAATGAATTCCCCTGCATTTACAAAAACGTTTTAAATAATTAGTATAAAAAAAGTTAGAAGGTCGTTTGTCAAAGTATGAACCTTCGACTCCTCCATTCTTGGCTCTTCAAAAACAAATAGATAAGACAAAAATACGTTTTGATAAGTATGGAAAAGCAGGCTTGCTATGTGGTACTGATGGATTGCCACATCTTATTACAGATGGTAGATGGAATCATGCAGGAGAGTTCATTTTTCCAGGTTTATTATTTATTTATATAACAGGTTGGATAGGATGGGTAGGTCGAGGTTATTTACAAGCTGTTTCTCAAACTAGTAAGCCCATCCAAAAAGAGATTATTATAGATGTTCCATTAGCACTTAAATTTTCCGCATCCGGTTTTACTTGGCCATTAGCTGCGTGGCAAGAATTTACTAGTGGTAAGCTTTTAGTTTCTAGTGATGATATTACTGTATCACCCCGTTAGTTAATTATATATATTGAGATAATTTATAATGGATAATAATTTAATTAAGTACTTATCAACAGTTCCAGTTGTAGCTTTCTTTTGGCTAACTTTTACTGCGGGTTTAATTATTGAGATCAATAGGTTCTTTCCAGATGTATTGTATTTTTATTTATAGATAATAGAAATGTACTTCCTGATAGTGTTTGAAACAAGTCAATTTTAGTCTATAGACTATAGGCTTGTTTTTTTGATTATTATTTTTAATTTTGTTAATATAAGTCGTACTTATATTAATAAATTAATTTTAAAAGAGCATGAGTTTAGTTAGTCAAATTATAATAAATGCAGATAATGAATTACGTTATCCTACTATTGGAGAATTGCAATCTATTAGAAGCTATTTGCAGACAGGAGAAGATAGAATTCGTATTAGTTTGTTTTTAAGAGATCAAGAACTAAATATAGTCCAAAAAGCTAGTAAAGCTATCTTTCAAATTTATCCTGAATATATTGCACCTGGCGGTAATGCAGAAGGTGCTCGTAGGCGATCGCTATGTCTACGTGACTATGGATGGTATCTCCGTATTATTGCTTATGGTCTTTTAGCTGGAGATAAACAATCAATCGAAAAAATTGGACTGATTGGAGTTAGAGAAATGTATAATTCTTTAGGTGTACCTATTTTAGGTATGATAGATGCAATACAGTGTTTGAAAGAAGCTACTTTGGATCTTTTATCTTTTGAAGATTCTCAAATAATTTCTCCTTATTTTGATTTTATTATCCAAGGTATGTCCTAAATTCTAGATGTAGTTTTCTTCAATTATTTACTTTTTGCATAAATAGTTGTTTCGTGATCAATATAATGATATAATTTGCTCACACTCGGAAGGTTATAAATATAGTAACTAAAACTTGTCAGGACTGGAAAGTAGCAGCAATTTAGTTTAATTATATTTAGGTGACTTTCCGGGTTTTATGCTTATTTATTCTATAGATTCTGAAAAAAATTTCAAATCATATTTTCAATATTTGACTAGCAATAATTAATTTTTACAATTCAACTGTATTTCAAAAGTGACATGAAATCATCAATTACGCAAGGAGTTAAACTGCTTGCGACAGGCTCTGCTGTGCCCGATTTATGTATAAGTAATGAGTTAATAAGTAATATTGTCGATACATCAGATGAATGGATATTTAATAGGACGGGAATAAAAGAAAGAAGAATATTATCAGGTTCAACTTCTTTAATTGATATAGCTGCTTTAGCTTCAATTAAAGCTTTAAAGAAAGCAGGTGTAAATGCTTTAGATATAGATTTAATTATTTTGGCTACCTCTACTCCCAATGACCTATTTGGTAGTGCAAGTCAATTGCAAGCTAAAATAGGTGCGAGTAAAGCAATAGCTTTTGATATAACTGCAGCCTGCTCCGGTTTTGTTATTGCAATGGTAACAGCTGCACAGTTTATTCAAAACGCAAGCTATTCTAATGTTTTAGTTGTTGGTGCAGATGTTTTGTCTAAATGGATTAATTGGTCTGATAGACGTACTTGTATTTTATTTGGTGATGGTGCAGGAGCAGCAATTTTACAGTCTTGTTCTATTTCAGATAATAATCTTTTGGGATTTCATTTAAATACCAACGGACAGAAATTTGATCAGCTAAATATTCAATATGAGTATTCTAATAATGATGATAAGTTCTTTTCTCCTGGTTTAAAAGGTAATTTTAATTATATTACTATGAATGGTAAGGAAGTATATAAGTTTGCTGTTTCTAAAGTCCCTCAAAGTATTCAAAATTGTTTAAGTTCTTTAAACTTATCCGTTGAGCATATTGATTGGTTACTATTGCATCAAGCGAATGAGCGAATTTTAAATGCAGTAGCTTCTAGATTAATGATACCTACTGAAAAAGTCATTTCTAATTTAGCTAAATATGGTAATACGTCAGCAGCATCTATTCCTTTAGCTTTAAATGAAGCTATTGAGGATTCTCGAATTCAAAGCGGTGATTTAGTTGTTATGTCGGGTTTTGGAGCTGGATTAACTTGGGGTACGTTAATTTTTAAGTGGAATCCCTAGTTTTCTAATATTATAGAATATGAAGATAAAATACATTGATTCATAAGTTCTATCATAATATAATTATAAATTTTTTAGTTCTTTCTAGGAATTTATGATCTCATTGGTTGATCAGTTTTTTACAAATTAATATAATAGGTTAATACAAATGACTCCATCTTTATCCAGTTTTTTAAATAGTTTGATTTTAGGAGCAGCAATTGTAGTAGTTCCAATTACAGCCGCACTCTTTTTTGTAAGTAAAAAAGATAAAACTATAAGAAGTTAAATAGTTCAGAATATACTCAAATAGAAAAGTTAATTGTACATAGATGAAATCGAAAATGTCTTTATCTGACTGGTTACTTGTAAAGCGAAATTTAGTAGTTACAAAAAATATTAAAGAGTCAAATCTAAAAATTCCAGATGGACTTTGGATAAAGTGTGATCAATGTGGTTTATTAATGTATCATAAAACTCTGAAGAAAAATTTAAAAGTTTGTCCACAATGTGTGCATCATTTTCCTACATCTAGTTGTGATAGGATAGAACAGATTATTGACTCTGGTTCATGGAATTCTTTAAATAATAACTTGTCATCTACAGATCCCTTAGGTTTTTCTGATCAAAAGCTTTATGGTAAAAGATTGCAAGATATGAAAGTTAAAACTGGATTGCATGATGCTGTACAAACAGGATTGGGAAAAATAGGTGGCATTTCTGTAGCTCTTGGTGTAATGGACTTTCGTTTTATGGGCGGTAGCATGGGTTCAGTTGTTGGTGAAAAGCTAACTCGTTTAATTGAGTTGGCTACTAATCAAAGATTACCTATCATCATTATTTGTGCTTCGGGAGGTGCTAGAATGCAGGAAGGAATGTTAAGTTTAATGCAAATGGCTAAAGTATCTTCTGCACTATATAGGCATAAGAGGCTAGGTCTATTGTATATGTCAATTTTGACTTCTCCCACTACTGGTGGTGTAACAGCTAGCTTTGCGATGCTAGGTGATTTGATTCTTGCTGAACCCCATGCATTGATCGCATTTGCAGGTCGACGTGTGATTGAGCAAACTATTCGCCAAGATTTACCGGCTAATTTTCAGACATCTGAATACTTATTTAACCATGGTTTTATTGATCTTATTATACCGAGAACACAATTAAAAATAAAACTTATACAACTTTTAACTTTTTATTATCCTTCATCTAAATAAGGATTATCTACATGTTTTTAAATTTGAGCCCATTGATTTAATTATTTAACATAATGAATTTTAATAGGAGGTTGTTATATTATCTACTTTCATAAATAATTTTCATTCTTGAACTGTATATAGAATATAGAATACTTGCTGAAGAAATTTAAAATACGCTAAGGAGAATTATGCTGAAAAAATTGTTTGTGTTTTTGTACATCTATTATTGCCAACGTATTAGTACCGAATTTTGTTAATGCTATAGAGTTAGATGAATATACAAGGACTGTACAGTTAGAGCAGGCTGGTGAGACAATTGTTTTAACGCCAGAGCAGGTTAAAAGAGGTAAGCGTTTGTTTAATAATACCTGCTCGCAATGCCATAATGGTGGTATTACAAAAACGAATCCTAACATAGGTCTTGATCCAGAATCTTTAAGCTTAGCAACACCATCAAGGGATAATATTAGTGGTTTGATTGATTATATGAAAGATCCTACTAGTTATGATGGTGAAACTTCAATCTCTGAATTACATCCAAGTATAAAAAGCGCTGAAATATTTCCTAAGATGCGTAATCTAACAGATGAGGATTTGTTTGCAATTGCGGGACATATATTAATGCAACCTAAAATTGCATCAGAAAAGTGGGGTGGCGGTAAAATATATTATTAATATTAAACTGTTAACTATTAATACTTTATATGCATCACGTGTAATAGATATTATAATGGTATTGAATGTACTTTTATTAGGAGATAAAATTGAACAAGCTTTTAACTTTGTTATTATTTGTGTTGAGTACTTTTGTAGTAAATTTAGCTCCGGAAGCATACGCTGCAGATTTAGAAGCCGGTCATCAAATCTTTGTAGCTAATTGTGCTGCATGTCATTCTGGTGGTAATAATGCAATAATGCCAGAAAAAACTTTGCAAAAAGCAGTCCTAGAAGAAAATAGTATGTATGATGTTGAAGCTATAACAACACAAGTAAAAAATGGTAAAAATGCAATGCCAGCATTCGGAGGTAAACTGTCGGATGATGATATTGATGATGTGGCTAATTATGTAATAACCCAATCTGAAGAAGGCTGGTAAATCTTTATGTTTAATAATTAATTATTTTGTGTTATATCTTTAAAATAGATAGTTAAAATGGAGTTTTTCTTTAACTATCTATTTATATTTTATGTAGTATGATAAATATGATGCCTAAAACTTACTCATCTTTCTTAATATTAGAAGATAGAAAAATATGTCAAGGTTGGTCTTTTAGCAGTTCTGTAATGTCAATAGGCGAAGTGGTTTTTAATACCGGTATGACTGGTTATCAAGAAGTCATGACAGATCCTAGCTATTTTGGTCAAATAGTTTTGTTCACTTATCCAGAGATAGGTAATACAGGTATAAATGATCAGGATGTAGAGTCTTCAAAGCCATACATTAAAGGTATAATTGCAAAAAATATTTGCTTAAATCCTAGTAATTGGAGAAGTCAAAATTCATTCATTCAGTACTTGATTGATAAAAATATACCTCATATTTTTGGTATAGATACACGATCTATTACTCAATATTTAAGAGATAAAGGTGTAATGTATGGTTGTATTTCAAGCAATATGTTGAGTTCTTCTAAGTTTATTAAAAAGCTTGAGCAGTTTGCAAGTTTACAAAATTGCAATCTAGTTAATAAAGTTACTACAACTATTTCTTATCTTTGGTCTCCTCGTTTATTGCCTAAGTTTGAATATTCTTTAGAATACAATACTAACAAAGAAATAGCGGGTTTACATGTTATTGTGATAGATTTTGGTGTTAAATTTAATATATTAAATCGGTTATCTTATTATGGTTGTAATGTAACCGTTATACCATCTACAACTAGTTATGACATTATTATGTCTTATAAGCCAGACGGAATATTATTATCCAATGGTCCAGGTGATCCCGCATTAATTGATAATTCTATACAAACTATCCAGCATTTGATTAACTCCAATATACCGCTATTTGGTATATGTTTAGGTCATCAATTATTGAGTTTAGCTCTAGGAGCTAAAACGTCAAAGCTGAAGTTTGGTCATCGTGGTTTAAACCATCCATCTGGATTATATAATCAAGTAAAAATGACTAGTCAGAATCATGGTTTTGTTGTATCTGTAAATACTTTACCTGAAGATTTAGTCGATGTAACTTATTTGAATCTCAATGACTATACTATAGCTGGTATGGTTCATAATTGTAAACCTTGTTTTTCTGTGCAATATCATCCTGAGGCAAGTCCGGGTCCTCATGATTCAGATTATTTATTTGATCATTTTATAAAAATTATGGAAGCTTTTAAATCTAATGAATAAAATTTCTGTTTTGTTCTATGCAGATAAGTTTTCCATGTTCCATACTGGATGTTCAAATAATGCAGATAAAACTTGTACTCCTCTTAGTTGATTGAATAAAGGAAGATGTCCCATAGGAGCTGTGTTGTCCCATACAAATTCGTTTGGGTATCTTACAGCTATATTATCAATTTTCCAGCCTATTCTATGCCATAACTTCTCCCAGTTTTGGTCATTATATAGCCATATGTTTCTTTGTATGGAAAATCCGAACTGACCCTCAGAGTATATTTTCCACAGAGTGTCAATAGTTTTTAAATCTTTTGATGGTAAGTTTAAAATATCTGTAAAGTATAACCATTGCCGATCATTTTGGTGTTTTAATCCTGCTAATTCATGTAAACATTTTTGTGTTAGCTGGTTAGCTTGTCTGAAGTTGTTTGATATTAAAGATTTTTGTAATGGAAGATAATTAATATTATCTGATGATTCGAGTGCTACAACTCCTTCTTTAAAATATTGCTTAACTTTCTCTTGTATAGTTGTAGCTTGAGACAAGTATAAATATTTGAATATCGTGCCATCAATATAAGACAAGTTTGTTTCGTTGGTTATTCTGCGCTCAATAAGTAGTTCTAGTAGTAGTATTAATCCTGGATTATTATAGCTACTAATCTTTTTAACTAATTCTGTTTGCTGATTTATTGAAAAATAATCTTCTAGATGAGCAATTTTTCTTAGGATTGAAAAATGATTTTTTAATTGATCAGGCATGATTAGTTTACTTAATTTATCAGTTTATATTTTATATTATTAATCATAATCTTTTTTTTATCAATTAAGTTTTCTTCAGTCTATATTAGTCTTAATTTTGATTAATTCTTTGAATTAAACTTCTCAAGCATAATTGAAAACCTTTTCCGATAATTTTTACTGAAATATAAACTATAAATTTACCCAAAATGATGATTAAACTATTAATTTTAGGTATTATAAAATCTTGTAATTCTAAGTATAATATAAGACTAAGTTGAATTTTTGATAATTTTAGGTATTCAGAAGATCTATTGATATAAATATATTTGTAAAATATTCCCTTAGGGCTTAGTAGCCAAATTTTATATTTAGAGCAATATATATTGTGTGGATAATAAATATATTTGTTTGCCCAATTGTAGCTTACTAAGTTGTTCCGGAAATTAGATACGGATCTTATTGATATACTGTTATGATTACATAAATTATTGATAATAAGGAATTTAGAAATCGCTTGAACGGATGGAAAATTTTCTAATAAGTTAAAAATTATTATATTACTAATTTGTATAATTGCATTTTCTAGTAAAATTCTTACATGGTTAAAAGGAGTTTTTAATTTATAAAAACGGAATGTTATTGTATCTATAGCATTAGAACCAAATACTAAATAGATCAATAAATTCTGAATTAAAATTTTATGCTGAGCAAAGAATAACTGATTATAAGGAGAGTAGAAATAAATTAAGTGGCAATCTTTTGTGTGTCCTAGTTTATTGACAAAATTTTTCATGGTTTTAGTAACTATATCATGAAGAATTTTATTATTCAGGTTCTTGATGTTTTCTATATCTAAATTGAGTTCAATTAGGTCTATAACTAGGATCTCTAATTCTATCAAAATATCTACGAATAATTGTTTTTTTACATATGTATCTAGTATATCAATTGGTAGACTAATTCTAGTTTTATTGGATAGTTTATCAGAAAACCTCTGATAAGTTTGTACAAAAAGATTAGCAACAGCTAGATTCAAATGAATACTTTGCCTGTTCGGCCAATATTTGGTCATATGATTTTTCTAAATATCTTTTAAATATAAAGCGATTTTTCCTACATATTAATGTATAATTGGTTCATTATTTAATATTGTTTTAACGATTATGATTCAGTACTATTTTCTTGTAGCTAGTCAAGATTTTTTATTATATCAAGAGCCAATTGAAGAAATATTAAGAGAAAGAATCAATCATTATAAGAATCTTAATAAAGATATTGATTTTGGAGTTACGATAAACTTATCATTTCTAGATGATCCAGATTTAAAATATGTAAAAAAGCAGCTTTTAAAACCATCAGCAGCAATTATTTCGCTTAATCCTCAGTTTATTAATTGGCTTAAGCTTCGTATTCATTATGCGATAACCGGTAGTTTTTTATCTGCTTCCATGCAAATACAGAATTCTATAGCATCGTTTGGTAATATCAATGTTCCATAGAAATTTTTTCTCTAGAAGGAGTTACAAATAGTGTTAAAATTTCTTTGCTAAAAGTTTTTGTTGCTTTCGATTTATGTCTATTAGGATTAATTATAATAGATAACATTCTTTTGATTGTGACATTCTCTATTTTAGCCCAGTGCAAAATACCTAGCTCTAGCTCTTTAGCAATAGCAGAGACAGAAACAAATGCAGCCCCTAATCCAGATTGAACTGCATTTTTGATTGCTTCAATAGAATTTAACTCCATTTCTATTTTAAATCTACTACTATCAATATCATGTTCACTTAATACTTTATCTATGACCTTTCTAATTGTTGATTGAGTATCTAAAGCTATAAAACGAAGCCTGTATAAATCTTCTTTTTGAATATTGGAATTCTTTGCAAAGATATGGCATGTAGGTAGAATTAAAGCTAATTCATCTTCAGCATAAGATGTAATTTGTAATATTTCTCTTAATTCGTTAGGAACTTCTCCACCGATAACAGCTAAATCTACTTGTCCGTTAGCTACACTCCATGAAATTAATCTAGTTGAGTGTACTTGTAACTGAACATTTACTTGAGGATATCTTTGGCGGAATAAGCCAATTAATCTTGGCATTAAGTATGTTCCTGTAGTTTGACTAGCTCCAATTACTAGAGTACCACCTTGTAGATTTTGTAAATCTTCTAATGCACGACATGTTTCTTCGCATAAAGCTAAGATTCGACTGCTATAGTTTAATAATAGACTACCACCTTCTGTTAAGGTAGCTTTTTTATTGCTGCGTTCAAATATAGGTATATTTAATTGCTTTTCTAGATTTTGTATTTGTAAACTGATAGCTGGTTGAGATACATATAGGCTATCAGCAGCTTTTTTGAAGCTACCTTCTTTGACAATAGCTTTTAAAATGCGTAGTTGATCTAATGTGAATGGTAAGTCTCTCATATTGTTAATGGTTTTTTGAATGGTCATCACCAGAGGATTAAATAAATTTTTAATCATTTAAAGCTCTTAATTTTGCAATTTTTCGTAAAATATTTTAATTTATAAGTTCATAGTATTGCTACAATATAATAAACGAGGTTTTATTTATAGTTTTCTAAAACTATTTTAGTATTTAAATAAGGATATCATTGTATATGGATATAAGATTACTTATAGTATTAAGTCCTGTTTTAGTGGCAGGTTCATGGGCTCTCTATAATATTGGTAGAGCAGCTTTACAACAATTGCGTAGTATGGGATCCTAATTATATTAATTTAATAGGGGGTATAATATTCCCTATTATAGTTGTATTAGGTCTGGCAACTCTTTTTTAAAAAAATTACTTTAGTTTTAAATATAAGTAGTAATTGAGAGATAGTAACATTTATTATTCATACAAATATATTATGGCAGTTCCTAAAAAACGTACCTCAAAAGCAAAAACAAGATCTAGAAAAGCAAATTGGAAAAAAAGGCCTTTAATTTATCTATAAAAATCACTGTCTCTGGCTAAGTCTTCTCTTTCTATGAAATCAAATAGTTATGTTTATATTTCCAAAAGCTTGAATAAAGATAGTCAAGCAGAAGTTTAAATCTTAATTTTTATTGTTGATGTATTAATTGTAAAGAGCTGCTAACAGAATTTTGTGAAAATAGTTAACTTAAAACAAAAACATTTATTTATATATTCTTTTCAAGAGTATGGTTCAAGTTTTGTTATTAAAATGCAGCATTTAGGGCAAATATGGCTTGTAAATTGTTCTGAGGGTTGTCAGCATACTCTTGCTAGAAAAAAGATAAAAATTAGTCAAATTACAAAAATTATAATTACAGATCTTAGTGTTAAAAATATTAGTGGTTTATTGGGTTTATTATCTAGTTTAAGTTTAAATACGTCAATAAAAAAAATAGATCTTTATGGTCCAAATGGTCTAGTTAATTATCTATTTTTAGGTCGTAAATATTCTCAAACTAATTTTCGTTATACTTTATCTATTCATAATATTAAAACTGGAGTAATAGCTCAAAGTCGATTTTATCGACTGTATGCATTTCCGAATTTAAGTTTTATTTTATCATTTAATTATTGCATCTTAATATCGGAAATGCCAGGACGTTTTAATTTATTGAAAGCTGTTCATAGTAAAGTGCCATCAGGTCCTTTATATGGTGAATTAAAAATAGGAAATGACTTCATTTTACCAGATGGTTTTTCTCTTTATGGTAATAGTTTTGTTAATAGTTATTATTTAGGGGATAAATTTTCGTTTTTATCTAATTATATTAAAAGAGAGTCTTTTGAAGCTATTAAAAACTCCAGAGTAGTATTTTATAAATAGATAGCATGACTTTTGTCATGTTCTATTTATGAGAATTTAATTATATATAGCATCTGTGTTAAGTATAATTGTTTCTCGGTCAGATAAATGATATGCTAAGCAAATCTATTTTTACTTGTTTTTTATAATATAGAATATGACATATGCAATTGTTGAAATTGGTGGAAGACAGTTTTGGATTCAAGCAGGAAGTTTTTATGATGTGAATAAAATTCACGCACAACCTGGTGAAACTGTAGTGTTGAATAAAGTTTTATTTTTAAATCGGGAGGGTAGTATTATTGTAGGATCTCCTTGTATAAAAGATATTAGTATAAAAGCTAAAGTTTTAAAGCACCTAAAAAGTAGAAAAAATTGTGGTTTTTAAAATGAAGTCTAAAAAAAATATGAAGTCAAAGCAAGGACATAGGCAAGATTTAACTCGTTTATTAATTCAAGAAATATAATTTATATGGCACATAAAAAAGGTAGTGGAAGTACGAAAAATGGTCGTGATTCAAAATCTAAACGACTAGGTGTTAAAAATATGGTGGTGAAAGAGTATCATCAGGAAGTATTTTAGTTCGTCAAAGAGGAACCAAATTAATGCCGGTAATAATGTTGGTATTGGTAAAGATGGTACACTATTTGCACTTATTAGTGGAATAGTTAAATTTGAGATCGTTAAGAAAAAAAAGAAGAAAAGTGAGTGTTTATGTATTTTAATAAGTGAAGAATATGGCATAATTTTGTGTCCTGTATATTTAACAAGCAAAATTTTTATCATTAATGTGCAGCACATTCTTGTTTCTTTTTAAAGCTATTTTTCCATGTATGATAAAAAATAGTGAATTTCACGTTTAATAATATAAGCGGCAGTCTTACAAAATAGCAGAACCCAGGAAATTAATTGTTATCAACCATGATTACCAAGTTTAATGATATTTATCTGGGTAGTGTGCATAAATTTTTAACAAGTATTAATG
>JADWZK010371226.1_pt1 | contig 12334 bp, 10 predicted proteins | sample 8957641 | NCBI WGS metagenome assembly JADWZK01 (sample SAMN16576796, study PRJNA672827) | algae metagenome | host: rhodolith | place: South Korea: Udo, Jeju | collected 2014-09-18 | reverse complement strand
CCCATTTTTACTGAGGAACTTCATCTCACTCCCGTCCTCCCACGCCTGGCCACATCACGCCGCTGCGATCCGCTAAAGCCCGCCTCTTCCACTACACCCATCCCGCTGCGGTAGAACTTACCGTCGCACCCTCTCTTCACCGATCCGATCCCATCGCCATGTTGTCGACCGGGCTCGCCCGTGCCGCCGTGCGCGGGATGCGTCGCTCCATGGCCACAGCCACGTCGACTGTGGGCGTGGGCATAATCGGCGCTGGGCGCATCGGGCAGGTGCACGCAAAGAGCATTGCCGGCATGCGTGATGCAGAACTCGTAATGGTCGCCGATCCCTTCGAGCAGTTTGGCCGCCCGCTCGCAGAGGAGTTTAATACCAAGTGGGCCCCGGACTGGGAGGCTATGCTCACCACTGATTCCATCAAAGGCATCGTCATCGGCTCTCCTACCCCGTTCCACGCGGACCAGATCATTAAAAGCGCGGAGGCCGGGAAGGACATTTTCTGTGAGAAGCCGATCTCAAATGACCTCGCTACCATCGATAAATGTCTTGATGCTGTTGCTGCAAATAACGTCCGCTTGCTCATCGGATTCCAGCGCCGGTTCGATGCTAATTTCCTCAAGATCCGCGACCAGGTGAAGAAGGGTACCATTGGAGAGGTACGCACCTTCAGCATTGTTTCCCGTGACCCTGCCCCGCCCCCTGCTGAATACCTCGAGAAGTCCGGGGGTATCTTCCTGGAGTAAGTTGATGTATATTGTTGCAGGGCATTAACGCTTTTATTGCGTGCTTCCAACACTTCAGTATCTGACAGCTCTATTTTTTTTTCTTTCCTGTTCTCAGTCAAGCAAGTCATGATTTCGACATGGCGCGCTTCGTGACAGGCGCGGAGATCGAGGAGGTGTACGTGACCGGGAAGGCGTTCGAGGAGGCTGCACAGCAGGTGGGGGACCTGGACACGGTGATTACTGTGCTGAAGATGTCGGACGGATCCTTCGGAACCATTGAGAATTCGCGGCGATGCGGCTTCGGCTACGACCAACGCGTCGAGGTGTTTGGCAGCAAGGGGAGCATCGTTGGCAATAACAAGAACCCGGATTCAGTTGTAATTAACAATGCTGAGGGCTCCGCGGCCGGCCTCCCATACTCATTCTTCATGGACAGGTACGCAGATGCTTACACGGGAGCAATGGCCGCATTCGTGGACATGATCCGCACTGGCTCCCCGTCCCCAGTCACTGGAGCGGACGGTCGCGCGCCCATTGTTGCTGCCAAGGCAGCCGATAAGTCCAAGGAAGAGGGACGCGCGGTTAAGCTTTCTGAGTGCGACGTATAAGATGTCAACTCTTTTGTTTTTTGCTGTTTAACATTCGTGACATTGGCTGTGGAAGCGTTTTGTATTTGCAGGCGTCCTGTTCTGTCGAAGTCTGCCTTCCAGATGTCAGCTCAATAGATGGTCAATAAATAATGACCCACATATTCCTAAACTTTCGAAGCACACACCCATTCTGAGGAACAAACAGGATATAACCGTACCCGAAGCACTTGGACCGACTTTACTCGCAAGGTATACATGCGTATACAGAGGTTACAATTTTTTTTCCAGCCTGTACTGGTGGACAGGCCGTAACACAGCTGCCCTCGCTTTGGAAAGGTACAAATCTGTAATTCTTGACAAACGCGGGAATGTTGCCCTCGTACAGGAGTTGGCCTTACTTCGGGCCGTAAACCGTATATGTTTAGTGTTTGTTTCTACGTCAACATATTCGCAAGTGCCGAAGAGTGTGGAGGGAACCCACCCGCAATTCGAACCACTCATTTTCGTCGTCTCAAATACATATGCCCAGGACGTAGTAGGAAAAAATATAAACAGAAACCTCAAAGTAGCACATCAATTGACGTCCATGTCTACTACGCTATATACTAAGCGCTGTCTGTTGGTCAAGACTGATTGCGTCATGCGCGTCAATTTCGCAGATTTGTTAGGTTATACCTGCAGGAGCAATACCCTTAGGTTGCGCTGGGAGACTTCCGTTAACATTCAACACTTTCGTGCGGCGAGTTTGACAAGATACTGTTCCGGTACGCATGAAGAGATGAGCGGCAAACTTCACGGGTAAAAACGAACGACAGTTCCAACTTCTATTGCTCATAGATGCAATCCACATCGCCTGCTGTAGCCATCTTCGTGGTCGCCGTGAATGGGAGGAACAAGAGTATTCCACTACAGAAGGCTCTTTTTTCGTAAAGAAGTAGTCATGACGGTGTGCGGACCCCGTTGGTACAGGTATGATGCCTGAATCATGAATCATTTCCTTACAGAATTGCGGGACCACTGTAATAAACCGAAAACGGGCTGAAAAATAGCAGTTTTTTTTGATTTTCTGCGCATTGCAAAGTTGTCATACGTGACGGCTGCCAGCGTTCAGTGCGGGCTCTCCCTCCACGCCACTCTCTCAGTGGCCAACGTATCACCAACCCGGCTACTTACTCACACACGCGTCTGAGGCGCCCCTCAAGCCACACCACCAGAATATCCTTGCAACTTCGAACTCCCAACCCCGACTACGCCTCTCCACCTCTGCCGCCCCGAGCGCTCATCGTCTCGGACTGCACACGACTATCAGCATGGCGCTCAAGCGAATCAATAAGGTAGCTTTTGCGTCGCGTTCCTCTTCCTTCTCCACCCTTATGCCCTTGCCCCCTTTTCGCCGTCGCTTGTCTTCTGTGCTCGCCGTCGTCGTATGCTAACTTCTTATTTTTCCCCTTCGTTCTCGTGTTTGCCATCCCTTTTTCGCGCGTGAAGGAGCTCCAGGATCTTGGTCGTGACCCGCCTTCCAACTGCTCTGCAGGACCGGTACGTGTTGCAGATCTTCTTGTGCATTGTTCCGAGGGGCGAGTTTTGAATATTCTCGGCTGGCGTTTCCTTCTAAAGAGGCAGCGCTTCTGACGCGAAACTGTTTGTTTTCATTTCTTGTGTTTCCGTACTCGCATAGGTTGGAGATGACCTGTTCCACTGGCAGGCGACTATTATGGGCCCGGTAAGTTAACAGCAATCTTTTATTCGTGGCTTGCGCAGACAGATGTAGCGCACAGTGCGCATGCAGCGTTGATGCTGCTCGGACGCTTTCACACTGTGGGGAAAGGAGTTGCGGGCGGTGGGGTTGAATCTGTGAATCCGATTTGTCCTTTGCGACAATGACTCGGAATTTATACGCTGCAACTCCGGCGAATTAGCTACAACTCGTCACGCGTCGTACTGTATCCGAGTCTGTGCGACACCGCAGACATTCCGGTCCTGGATCAAACATTTGAACTAACTTCTTTTGTTATGAACTCGCGTGATTTGTTTGTTCCTTTCTTAGCCGGACTCGCCGTACAGCGGGGGTGTGTATTTCATGAACATTCACTTCCCGACTGACTATCCCTTCAAGCCCCCCAAAATTTCGTTCACGACGAGAATTTACCATCCGAACATTAATTCGAATGGCAGCATATGTCTGGATATTCTGCGTGACCAGTGGAGCCCGGCGTTGACTGTTTCCAAGGTGTTGCTGTCGATTTGCTCCTTGCTCACGGACCCGAACCCTGATGATCCTCTGGTGCCTGAAATTGCGCAGACGTACAAGTCGAACCGCGCCAGATACGAGGAGACGGCGCGCGAGTGGACGCGCAAATACGCACAATAAGGAGTTTTGCTTTGCGTAGTAGAGCAAGGGGCGTGCGTGCTTGAGCCGCATTGATGGCATTGTTGGTAAAGATGTGAAGAGTGTGCTTGATGACTGTGTCGTTCGCATCATTCATCTGTTTGTACTTTCTTTGAGTATGGTTTACTTTTTTAAGTTTGTAATCGTCGAGGTTCTTTTTTTGCTGCTTGCCTTTTAAGCTTCATTGGAATCCATCAAAGAGGAGGATTGACTTTTTTACTTTGTTAATCAAAGACGTGTAAAATGTTTGCTGAACACATTTGCCGTGCTCGCGCTCGTCCTCTGTCCCACCAGTCCATCCTGTGGAAGAAAGCTCCCCCACCCATGGATATTACGACGGCTTCAACCCTAACGCTCTTACTGTAAGCAATATTGCAGCTGGGTGATTCAAGTATTTTTCGTATTTAATTTGAGTGCCAACTTTCAGCAACTGACCTCAACTGTGGTCAGGCCAAAGAGGCATAGATATTGCACCGGTCAGTGATATGGCGGGTGAAGCAGAGGATGACACTGACGCAATGTTTAACCGTCGCAAGCGCACTAAGAAACCACAGAGCCGGAAGCGACAGCGACACATTTCGTCTGATTTAGAAGCTGACAATGAACCAGAGGTGACAGATCTGCCGGACAAATTAAGCAAAGGGAAGGATAAGAAGCTTCGTGCGTGGCAGCGCGAAGAGTTTGCGGCACCAGCGTCTGCGGAAAATGGGAAGCAAAGTGCTACCGCAACCGCTGAGCGCATCGACGTGGGAGGCACGACGAAGCCGACGAAGCCCTTCGGTCCACTAAGTGCCCCAACTCATCTACGCACTTCGGTCAGGGTAGATTATCAGCCTGACGTTTGCAAAGATTACAAAGAGACCGGATATTGTGGGTTTGGCGATTCATGCAAGTTTTTGCACGACAGAAGCGACTATAAATCAGGATGGCAGCTTGACCGCGATTGGGCTACAAAGCAAAAAGAGAGACGGGAACGGATAATGCGCGGAGAAGACCCGGATGCGGAGCCGGAAAAGGAGGATGGTGGCGATGTCGATGAAGATGGGCTTCCGTTTGCATGCTTTATCTGTCGCGAAGAGTTTAAAATGCCGGTTGAGACGCTTTGCAAGCACTACTTTTGCGAGGACTGCGCTTTGAAGAGATTGAAGACAGATTCTACTTGCGCGATTTGTAAATCGCAGACTCGGGGCGTGTTCAATACAGCGCAGAAACTGGAAGCGAAAATACGCAGTAGAAAGAAGTAAGAGGGCAACTGTGCTCTGCGGAAGCTTGTTCCACGATTTCGTAATATTCTTCGTTCTGATAGTTCAGCAAGACTTGCCGAGGTAAAAAGCTATTACACGTGAAAAAAAGAACAGATAACAAGATAAGTCTGCAAAGGTGCATTTACATGGCTACTTCTGTACTCATCGGGGATGAATTAGTTCAGCGTAGTTCAACGGACGAGGTACAAATCTACATCTCCTCACACAACCTGTGGACCACAGCGGATGCTCGCAATGACAAAATGGAACAGAATAAACAAGCAACCAAGAAGGGTTGTTGACTTTCATGCTTTCAACAATCCCGGGGTTACTTGACGAAATGACGTCAATTCTGCGACAAAAGCTCCCGCAGGGTCGGCTTCACACCTACCAATCTTCCTGCGCACGTCTCACAGTATCCTTCACTTTCTTCTTGAAGAATTCTGGTGTTTCCCTCCACTCTTTCGCAGCATCAAGGTTGGCCGCGCTCTCGTCATTCGGGCTCGCAAGCATCGAAATCACGGAAACCAGGATTGTCTCGACAGTATGCACGGGCAACCACCTCTCCGATGCATTCTCATACTCATTCGGGTCTGTGCCCGGCGCGTGCAGAATTGAAATGCACACCTTTCCGTCCTTGTAGACTGTGAAATCAGCAGTTTGCGCGGGAAGTAGAACGAATATGGTTAGAACGTTAGGCGCTATTGTTACGGTTTGAGGGAAATAGCGAAATGCGAGTAAACCTACTGTTCGGATGCCACATGTCCGAAGTAAATCTCATCGTCGGTGGCATGTACGGGTAATCCGGGGGGAAAGTAAGCCGGGCTTTGAACAGACCTCCATCACTGAAAATTGTAGACCATGAGGCGCAAAATATTCCCTCGAGGGCGTTAGTTTCCTAAGCTGCTTGGTCTCCAGGCCAATAAATACATTCCCTGAAGACAAGTACTCGTCAAAAGAGAGTACGTTTTGCGCTGCTGAAAACCAGATGTATAATTGAAAACTTACTACCACGTATCCGGAGGGCCTGTGAGAATGACTTGCCATTCAAAAGGGTTCGAATCGTCAACCAGCCCAGCCGAGAAACCAGAGTCAATGTTCTTGTTCAGCTCTGTATTGGACAAAACATTTCATACACAGACGCATCGGATTTCGCCACCCACGCGACGAGAAAGACAAGGAAAAACAGATGAGATATTGTTAGCAAAATTCGCTTTGCGCTTCATTTTTGAGCAACACGCAACCGCTGAACTAGTCTTGAAGACAGATGCAGATGCTCTTCCATCGACGGGCGCTACGACCACAAGCGGCGCTCTACACTCCAATAAGCGCTGACGTACCTTTGAGCTGGCGCATGAGCAAGATGGCAGCTTGCGAGGTCTGCGACGCCATGACTCAGGTACACTGTGGACTCAGGCTGGGCTCCCGGTGAAGCAAGGGGCTTGAGCAAGGGCCACGATAGGAGGACGACGACGCGCCGAGACCGGCTTGGGTGAGGTGGCTGGAGGCTGGGGTGAGGTGTGAATTGGAGAGAGTGCTCTGACCCGGACTGCTGGCTGGCTCGCTACTTACGCCGGACCGAATAGCTATGGCGAGGGTGTATGAGTCCCTACAACGAGAGTGAGGTCGGCAAGAAGGTTGGCCTCATGCAAAATTTCCATCTTTTTTGTAACATCCGCGCCCCAATCCGCGTGCTCCAACCCCTTCCAGAACTATGCCTGCAGCGAGCCACTCAGGAACAAACAAGAATTTTTCCTCAATTAAGTAACTTTTCACACAACTTGAGCAAAAATTCGAAATTTCATTCTACTGTAATGAAAATTTCGACCTAATGGCCTGTCATAATCCGCCATGTCATTGGCCACGGAGGACGAATCATTACTCAATTTCGGATCACTTCTCGTTCCCCCGTGACGTTCGTCTCCTGCAATCTGGTCGGCGACCTCCGTCGCCATCAAGACTGCAGAAATGCATCGCGCACGCAATGCGCTGCGCGCTGCGACTCGCCTGGGGACTGAGACCAGACAGGCGGCCAGATACTCTGGAGCGCCTCCTCTGATAACGAGGCCCGTCAACTTTACTGCGCCACGATCGCATCTTCCTAAAGCTTTCCACGGAGTGTCTGTTCTTCGAAACCGTGGCTTCGAAAGTCGAGCACCGACTCTGCCTGAATGCAGTTCAGCATCTTTCCAATGCTTCTCTGGAATCAGCAGTATCAATTCTGAAAACGTAGTACCGAAGATGCCAGAGGCTCTTCATGCACCTCTGTCTCTGAGAAAATCGCCAAAAAGAATTGTGCTCTCCGGACGGCTTCGAACTGGCATTGAGAAGAAGAAAACTCTTCGCGCTTATTCAACACCAAGCAATGCCAAACGTGCGGAGATGGCGCAGGCAGCATCCGCGGTAAAAGCTGCAGCTGCTTCGCAAGCTGCAGCCCCGTCTCAGTCAGTGTCATCGGCTCCATCCGCTGCTGCTTTTGCAAAGCCCAGCAAGCCGGCCACAAGCGGAACATCATCTCGACTTTCGTGGAGAGATGCCACCAAATCGCCTATGAAAGCAGTGCGATATGTTGGGCAGTTACGTCGGGACCTAGTTGACTGGGCGAAGCATATCTGGGCAGGTGCCAAGCTGCTTGCTGTATGTGCTCCTTCTCAATTCAGTTTCAAATCCAGTTTTAGCAAGGGTTGCTTGAACCCATTTCCAGGATTTTTGCTAGTGAAGTTCTAACCAGTCTTTCCAACTTTTGTGTTATGCATCTTCAATTTATCAGGCCGACGTTCGCGTGAGCGCTGCCATTATGAGACGTATCACAAACGGAAAGCAAATCAGCCGACGTGAACGAAACTTCATGGTGCAAACCGGTGTAGATCTAGCGCGCCTTGTTCCGTTCTCACTGTTTTAATCATCCCAGCGGCAGAGTTCGCGCTTCCGTTTGCGTTAAGGGTACGTTAGCATGAACCATGCTCCTGTGACCTATCAAGTTCACGTGCTAACTTCATGTCTTTATTTTACGCTATCCATTTTTGCAGCTTTTCCCACATATGCTCCCCTCACAGTTTCAAGACCGAATGAAAAAGGAGGAGGATATGAAGCGGTCTCTGAAAGGCAGACTTGAGTTAGCAAAATATTTGCGAGATGTCGTTGAAGAAAAGGCCAAAACAATTAAGGCGTCTAGTAAGGATTCGGTACGTGATTACTGTTTTCGGCGATCATTCGTATTCACAAAAATTTTCTAATCAAACTTGACGACCTCGACGTTCTTTCAAATACAGGAATTGAAACAAGATGCTGAATCTTTAACTCGGTTTTTGGAAGCTATTCGTAGCGGCGCTGATGTCGATGCTGGTGAGGTGTCTAAATTTGCGAGGTTGTTCAAAGATGAAATCACAATGGACGGGGCTGTACGGCCACAACTGGTTGCGATGTGTAAGTACATGGCTTTGTCCCCGTATGGACATGATCAGTTTCTCAGATTTAAGTTACGTTCCAGACTTAATACCATCAAACGGGATGATATGCAAATAATGTGGGAAGGTGGAGCCGATTCTTTGACAGATGAGGAGATTGTGAAGGCTTGTCGAGATCGGGGGATACGAACAGTGGGGACGTCAAAGAAGAGGTTGCGCCGACAACTCAATGACTGGCTCGATTTGTCGCAGAAAAAGGAAATCCCAGGTTCGCTTATGATCATGTCACGCGCGTTCTTTTACACGGGTTCGGAAGGTTTGAAAGAAACTCTTGGATCCCTTCCGGAAGATGTCATCATGGATGTTAAGAAGGCTGCTGATACTGGAGAAGCCAGTAACCAGGAGAGGTTGGATGAAGCTCGTCGACAGGCGAAACTAATTGCTATTGAGTCTGAAGTTGAGAAGCGGAAAGAAAAGGAGGAAGAGGAGCGACGGAAAAAGAAAGAAGAAGAGCTTTCTGCTTCTATGGAAGAACAGGCTGACGTTGCCACGAGTATCTCAGACGGTGAAGCCATGGCTCGTACTGAAGCGCATGAAGCCAAAATTGCGGAGGAAGTGTTTGGAACACCACCGGCACCGGATACTACAGTCCCAGTTCAAGACGCAGCAGCAGGTTTGCCACATGTATCCGGAGTCATTTCAGACGTGAAGAATGAAGAGGAGCTACAGAAGGAGCAGGATGATATTCGCCGGCTTCTTGTGTCGCTTGGTGAGCTTTCCTCAGAGTCTGCTGTCGAGAAGGAGAGGGAAGAATTGAAGAGCTTAAAGGCAGAGCTTGCTGAGGCAATTGCAAATGTCAAGGAGACTGGCAAGTCGGAAGGCTCTGACCTCAAGCGCTTCAAGAGCTTGGTTACGAAGCTCGAGCGTGAAGTTGAAAAGGTCGACGCTGTAGTTGGGTTGAGGATGAAACTTTTGGATCAGGATAATGACGGTCTGATGTCTTTTGAAGAATGCAAGAACATCATGAACGTAATCGCTGGAAATCGAGATGATGCTCTGGTATCTGAAACCCTTCGCCGTTTGGACGCCGATGCTGATGGAAATATTTCAAAAGCCGACCTTTCGAGGTTGCTGAAAGAATTGCAAGGAGAGGCTTCGGTCCTGGACACTCCTCCAACCCGGCCTCAATAGCGGATGTCAGTTTTGTAGTATCGTCCCTGTGTAGAACTACTTGTATATCTGTCCAGGAATCTTCTTGTTAGTCACTTTTATACTCGCCGCCTCATGAGGAGACATTTACTTATACTATTCCTTCTGAAAATAGACCTAAGGTTATGTAGTGTAATAAGCCAGAAGCGGCAATGGTCTGAACCATCGGCTCAGGGGATAGTGCAAGATCAATGACGCAGGTCAGCTGCCGTTGACTCGCAGCATATGCAAGACTTGCCTCGCATTCTCAATATCACCGTCACGCAAAAACACGTAAGCGGAAACAAGCAGCGCTTCACGTCTGGGAGTTTCCTTCTTCTCCTGTCCTGTCGTCACCTTCAAGGCAGCCTTTGCCGCGCGAGTCGCAGTAGATAAATCTCCACGCATACAATGCGCAAGGGCGACATTGACAAATGCACTATCACGCATAGCACTGTGCGCAGCTGTGCGCATAGACAACAACGGTGCGAGGCGTTCGGCAGCATCGTCCGGTCTCCCCAATATGCACTGTGCTTCTGCCCCATACAACTGACCGAGCACCGCCCTTTCCGAGTCAAACCCAGAGCAAAAGCTGACAAGTTCGTTGCATGCAGCCAATGCGGCATTGGCATCAAATTCCAGGCACGCATACGAAACCAGCGCCAGTGCAACAGCCCGCAACTGCGCATCAGTCTGTGCATCCGCCCCAGAACCGTCTGCACCCTTTCCCCCGTTTTCGGAGGCCCCGCCAGCTTCACGACGTCGGCCCGCGTCGCGTCCTTTAGCGAGATCGAGAATGGCAAGAGCGGCGCGTGCACATGCTGCGGCATACTGAAACTGGGCGCCATCAGGGCGCGACTCAGTCCTAAGTATCAGGCGACGCCCACGTCCACGTCCAGCCAAGACTACTTTTTTCGACTTCTCCAGCTCGTTGTTACCATCAGCAAGACAACACTCCGCCATTCGAATCCACAGCTGTGGTGAGCTGGCAGCAAGAACTTCATCGGCACGAGCGCAAGTAGAAAACATGGCTAGTGCTTGACGAAATTGCCCCAAAAGCATGTACTGCAGCCCCAGATTATACGTGACATGTGTATTGTGCGGCATACGAGTCACCGAAAGTATGCAGTCGTCATCCTTCGCACCACCTTCCCACTTTTCGCTTCCCTCACTGAGAGACTCAATTGCAGACAGCAAACCACGGCGACTCTGTTCAAAATAGCTGGCGGCCAAAGCGTGTTTACCGAGCCGATGGTGTAGCACACCGAGACTGTTAAGCGCAATCGGCAGCACTTTCTTGCGTGTTTCCTGGGGTGTCTGAGCACCAACACTGGCAAGAATGCGAAGTCCCTTCTGAACGCTTGGCTCCAGTCGAGCTTTCACGAGAAGCGCCGCTGCGGTTGGACGGCCGGCGCTGTCTTCAGCCGCGACGACAGCACTCTTGGCGTCCTTGCGCAGATTCTTGCCAACTTCCAGGGCTGCGCTCAGTCGCGCGTTGTACAAATGCATGCAGAATTTGGCGTCTTCGAAAGATACCGGCGGCTCAAGTAACGCGGCTGTCTTACCCTTCCACGGCGGTGCAACAGGAAACAAAGCGGGGCGGGTCGCGTCCGCCGCAGCAGTGGAACCGACACTGCCTGAGAAGCCCGGGATTATACGCTCTGCATACGCGCCGGCACTAGCGGCCTTCGCGGGATCACCGTGTCGAAGGTAAACATCGATGAGAAGAAAGCAGGAACGAAGCGCAAGCCAGTCCTCCATTGCTTCCACATTGGCGTAGAGTACATCGCCGATAGCTGCGGCAGCGTTGATGCGCTCACTATTATATGCAATAACAGCAAGGTTGAAGAGATGTACACCTCCGCAGGACGAGAGCACCGTGTTGAGCGCGGATCGATTGCGTGTAGTCTCGGAGAAGAACTGCCTTATAGACTTTGGACGCTCAGACTCAGGAAGAGCGGCGACGGCTGCCAGCACAAGGTCACGAATATGCGGATGCGCATCAGGGCAACCAGGCCCCCCGGCAGCGTAGAGGTTCACAACAGCGGCATTGTGGGCGACACGGGATCTCGAGGCAGGAGCAAGCGATTTAGTGATTGTTGCCAGCAATTCGAGCGAGCGGGAAAATTCGCGCGCAAGGAGAGCGGAGAAGGCCTCCGTTGTGGCGCCGGCGTCTGCCATGTGAAGAACGACAATGCCCCAACTGAGGTTCAGTCCAGAGCAAGCGTAGCTTATGAGATCTGTTTGCCAAAGAAACGCGATGTCCTCAGCCTATATCCCACCTTGGAGAGTGCATAAACGATTTGTTGATGGAGTGCAATTGTTAAGATGGACAAGGTCTGGGGCGAACAGGAACTAGGGGACTTGGACTTTGATCGTCTGGGATTTGGAGACTTGTTTTTCTTTCTCCTCCTCAAAAAGCGAATTATTTCGAGCCCTCTTTTCTCAGAAATCGATTTATTTCGAAATGCCCCAGTCATACGTCTTAGCAGGAATTCTATTACCCAACCAGCGTGAACACAAACTCTTTCAATAATAATAACAAAACGGTTCTGTTATTACTGTTCTGTGAAGCGGAGTTTATTTTTTTTTTTACTGCATTTCCCCATGAAGAGGTTAGGAACGCTTTGAAGCCTACGGCTTTTTCACTTTTTCCCTGTCCTTTGCTATTTCGGCTGCCTTTCTAATTATCTAGTCTGGGACATCGCCCGAAGAGCGAGTCCGGGGTTGGGCCTGACGCAGTTCATAAGTACTCGTCGTGTTACCCGGTGATCTTCCAGGCGGAGGATGTGGC